>Ga0066187_1000286_pt1 | contig 18711 bp, 16 predicted proteins | sample WorMetexBAHAMAS1_FD_58706 | JGI IMG/M metagenome (GOLD analysis project Ga0066187, IMG submission 58706) | Marine gutless worms symbiont microbial communities from Max Planck institute for Marine Microbiology, Germany - Inanidrilus exumae... | ecosystem: Host-associated > Annelida > Digestive...
ACCAAAACCGGGGAATTTTAAGTTGCCGATTATGGGGAAATTTAAGTTGCCGTTGACATTCACCAAACAACCACTACCCAACGCCGTTCAAATCCGCATCTAATCCATTGGTGACCCCCAGGGAGACAAAATGACCGACACCCCCAAACACGTTTTCCTGATCGACGGCTCCGGCTTCATCTTCCGGGCCTTCCACGCCCTGCCGCCGATGACCAACCCGGACGGGACGCCGGTGAACGCCGTTTTCGGCTTCACCAAGATGCTGATGAAACTCTTGGACGACACGGACGCCGATCGCATCGCCGTCATCTTCGATCGGGCGCGGAAGACCTTCCGCTCCGACATCTACGCCGACTACAAGGCGCACCGGCCGCCGCCGCCGGACGAGCTGATCCCGCAGTTCGCGCTCGTGCGCGAGGCGACAGAGGCCCTCAACGTGCCGGCGGTCGACATGGACGGGTTCGAGGCCGACGACCTGATTGCCACCTATGCGCGGCAAGCCGAGGAACAAGGCGCCGAGGTGACCATCGTGTCGTCGGACAAGGACCTGATGCAGCTGGTCGGCCCCAAGGTCACCATGCTGGACGCCATGAAGAACCGGGTCATCGGGGAAAACGAAGTGGTCGAGAAATTCGGCGTCGGGCCGGACCGCGTCATCGACGTGCAGGCCCTGGCCGGCGATTCGTCGGACAACGTGCCCGGCGTCCAGGGCATCGGCGTCAAGACGGCGGCGCAGCTCATCGAGGAATACGGCGATCTCGATTCGCTCCTCGAACGGGCCTCGGAAATCAAACAACCGAAGCGCCGCGAGAAGCTGATCGAGCAGGCCGACATGGCGCGCATCTCGCGCGACCTCGTCACCTTGCGCGACGACGCGCCGGTGGAGACCGGATTGGAGGATTTCCACGTGCGCGAGCCGGAGCCGGACGTGCTTCTCGGCTTTCTCGAGGCGCAGGGTTTCAAGTCGCTGCTTGCCCAATGGCAGGCACGGCTGGGAACGGACGGCGGCGAAGCGGCCGGCGGCACGGCCCCATCGGCCGGCCCGGAATACGAACTGGTCACCGACGCCGCGGCGTTGAAGCGCTGGATCGCCGAAGCCGCCAAGGAAGGCGCCGTCGCCGTCGACACGGAAACCACGTCGGTGGATTCCATGATCGCCGAACTGGTCGGCATTTCGCTCTCCGTGCATCCGGGCCGGGCCTGCTACATTCCCGTCGCCCACAAGATGGCGGGCGGCCAGCAGAGCCTCGATCTCCTGGAAGCGGCCGAGATGGAAACACCGGCCAACGACAACAGCGACATCCATCAAATGGACCGCGCCGAGGCCCTCGATCTTCTTAAACCATTACTTGAAGACCGTGGCGTACTGAAGATCGGACAGAACATCAAGTATGACATGCATATCTTTGAAAGATATGGCGTTTCCGTCCATCCCGTTGACGATACCATGTTGCTTTCCTATTGCGTTGACGGCGGGCTGCACGGACACGGCATGGACGAGCTGGCGCGCGATTTTCTCGATCACGACACCATCAAGTTCAAGGACGTGGCCGGCTCCGGCAAGGCCCAGGTGACCTTCGATTACGTGGCCCTGGACAAGGCCTTGGACTACGCCGCCGAGGATGCCGAGGTGACGCTGAGGCTCCACAAACTCTTCAAGCCGCGCCTCGCCCAAGAGCACATGACCACCGTCTACGAGACCCTGGAGCGACCCCTGATCAGCGTCTTGAGGAAGATGGAATCGGAAGGCATCCGGGTCGAGGCGGCGGAGCTCAAAAGGCTGTCCGACGAGTTCGCCAGGCGTATGGCCGACCTGGAAACCGAGATCCACGGATTGGCCGGGCGCGACTTCAACGTCGGCTCGCCGAAGCAGTTGGGCGAGATCCTGTTCGACGAGATGGGCATCCCCGGCGGCAAGAAGACCAAGACCGGCGCCTATGGCACCGGCGCCGATGTCCTGGAGGCGCTCGCCCATCAGGGCCACGACCTGCCGGCGCGGGTTCTTGATTGGCGCCAGCTCTCCAAGCTCAAGAGCACCTATACGGATGCGCTGATCGGCGAGATCAATCCGGCGACAGGGCGCGTCCACACCTCCTATTCGCAGGCCGTGGCCTCGACCGGACGCCTCGCCTCCACCGAGCCCAACCTGCAAAACATTCCCGTGCGCACCGAGGAGGGCCGCAAGATCCGCAAGGCCTTCGTCGCCGAGCCGGGGCATAAATTATTGTCCGCCGATTATTCCCAGATTGAGTTGCGCCTTTTGGCCCACGTGGCCGGCATCGATGCCCTGAAGGAGGCCTTCGCCGACGGCCTCGACATCCACGCCATCACCGCATCCCAGGTCTTCGGCGAGCCGGTCGAGGGCATGGACCCGATGACCCGGCGTCGCGCCAAGGCCATCAACTTCGGCATCATCTACGGCATTTCGGCCTTCGGCCTCTCCAACCAGCTCGGGATACCCAAGAGCGAGGCCGGCCAGTACATCGACGCCTATTTCGAGAAATACCCGGGCATCCGCGACTACATGGAGCGCACCAAGGAGGGTGCGCACAAGACCGGCTACGTGTCGACGCCGTTCGGGCGCAAGTGCCATATGCGGGGTATCAACGAGAAAAACCCGAACATGCGCGGCATGGCCGAACGCGCCGCCATCAACGCGCCGATCCAGGGGGGTGCGGCCGACATCATCAAGAAGGCGATGATCCGCCTGCCCGATGCCCTCACGGACAGGGGTTTGAAGGCCCGCATGCTGCTCCAGGTCCACGACGAACTGATCTTCGAGGTGCCGGACGCGGAGATCGAGGAGACGACGACGCTGGTCAAGGCGACCATGGAAGGGGCGGCGACGCTTGACGTGCCGCTGGTCGTCGATACGGGCGTGGCGAGCAACTGGGACGAGGCGCATTAGAGGGGCAAGCCATTGAATCCGCTTTCTCTTCCCCTCACCCCCGGGCTTGACCCGGGGGTCCACTGCCCGATGCCCAGATCACCGGGTCAAGCCCGGTGATGAGGCGTTAATTCACCATAGGGAGCGGACAAGGACCCATGACCCCAAACGAGCCGCAACCCCGCTATCCCCCCGGCGTCGCCTATATCGACGGCGACTACCGTCCCATATCGGAGGCCAAAATCTCCGTCCTCGACTGGGGTTTCCTGCGCTCGGACGCCACTTATGACGTGGTCCATGTCTGGCAGAACCGCTTCTTCCGCCTGGACAAGCACGTCGATCGTTTTCTGGCCTCCATCGACAAGCTGCGCATGACGCTGCCCATCGGCCGCGATGAACTCGAGGAAATCCTGGGACAATGCGTACTGCGGGCCGGCTTGGAAGACGCCTATGTGGAGATGGTGCTGACCCGGGGCGTCTCGCCCACATTCTCGCGCGACCCCCGCGATGCGGTCCCCACCTTCCTCGCCTTCGCCATCCCCTTCGGCTGGGTCGCCGACGCCGACCAGCGGGCCCGTGGGCTCGACCTGCATGTGGCCACGATCGAGCGAATCGGCCCCCGATCGGTCGATCCGACGGTCAAGAACTACCATTGGCTCGACCTGGTGGCCGGGCTTTTCCAGGCCTACGACGCCGGGCGCGAGACCGTAGTGCTGATCGACGATGCCGGACGGATCAGCGAGGGCCCCGGTTTCAATCTGTTCGCGGTAAAAGACGGTCAGGTGCTGACGCCGGAAAACGGGGTCCTCCAAGGGATCACCCGGGCGACCGTCCTCGAGATTTGCGGGGAACTGGGCATTGCGGCCGCAACCGGGGAGCTCCCGATCGAGGCCCTGGAGGCGGCTGACGAGGTGTTCATCACCTCGACCGCCGGCGGTGTCATGGCCGTCGGGCGGGTCGATGGCCACCTGGTCGGATCGGATGTTCCGGGTGCCTTGACACGCCGGATTATCGAGCTCTACTGGGCCAAGCACTCGGACCCGGGTTGGAGCCGGGATGTGGCGGATGTGGCCGGCGCTAACCAGTCGTTAACGGCCCCCGGCTAAGATGAGTGCGGTCCTGGGAAACCCGTGGGAGAACCCCAATGCCGACGGAACTGCGCAGCCTCGTTTTCGGCGAGGCGGAACTGAAAGAAGCGGCAATCGAACACTGCAACGCCGCCTGCATCCCCGTCCCCGATTCGCCGGTCGAGGGCTTGAACATCGGCACCGACCCGACGGAGGCCCTGCGGCTCCGCTTCCGGGAACCGGGCGAGGCGCCCTGCGAGGTCAAGCTGACTTCCTACGATTTGCTGGAGGCCCTGATCGAATACTGCCGGGCGACGCACATCCCGATTCCGCAGACCGGGGTCCGCACCCTGACCACGGACCCGGCCGGCATCCGCCTGACCATCCGCCCGAACGAGGCTCAGCGGGCCGCCTGAGCCTTGGCGTCGGCCCTCTTGGCGCGTTTCCGGACAAAATCGACAACGCGGTAGCCGAGCAGCGCCGCACAGATACCCGCATAGACGATGGGTTCCGTCTGGATGCCCTTGCGCATCATGAAGAAATGAAGACAGGCCGCGGCGGCCGCCACATAGACGGCCTTGTGCAGCCGGTTCCAGTTGCGCCCGCCGAGCCGCTTGACCATGCCACGGGTCGAGGTCGCGGCGAGCGGCACCAACAGCAGGAAAGAGCCCATGCCGACCGTGATGTAGGTACGCTTGACGATGTCCTTCCAGATCTCGCCCCAGTGGAAGAACTGGTCGAGCCCGATGTAGCTCGCGAGATGCAGACAGACATAGAAAAAGGCGAAAAGGCCCAAGAGCCTGCGAAAACGCGTCAGGTCATTGAGGCCGGTGATCCCGCGAAACGGCGTCACGGCCAGCGCGATCAGCAGGAAGCGGAGCGCCCAGTCGCCCAGATACCGGTTGACGTATTCGATGGGGTTGGCGCCGAGGCCGTCCGTGACCGCCAGCCAGGCCAGCCACGGCAGCGGCGCCAGGCAGAGCGCCCAGACGATGGGTTTGGCGATCCAGCGGATGAAGGAGTCTCGCGTCATGAACGCTTGATGACGCGTCCGTTTGGGCGGGTCAAGGCGAGTTTGGGTTCGAGCCGGAGCCGTGGACACTTAGAAGTTCTTGGCCAGGTCCATACCCTGGTAAAGCGACGCCACTTCTTCCGCGTAGCCGTTGAACATGAGGGTCGGGCGCTTCATGAAGTCACCGATACGCCGCTCGCGAGCCTGGCTCCAGCGCGGGTGATCGACCTCCGGGTTGACGTTGGAATAGAAACCATACTCGCTGGGCTGCGAGAGATTCCATGTCGTCGGCGGCTCATCTTCGACAAAGGACATGCGGACGATCGACTTGATCGATTTGTAGCCATACTTCCAGGGCACCACCAGACGGATCGGCGCGCCGTTCTGGTTGGGAATGACCTTGCCGTAGACGCCGACGGCCAGCAGCGTCAACGGGTTCATCGCCTCGTCCATCCGCAGGCCCTCCCGATAGGGCCAGTCGACGGAACTGGTGAGCTGGCCAGGCATTTGGTCCGGGTCGTAGAGGGTCTCAAAGGCGACGCACTTGGCGTTGCCGGTGGGCCCGAGGCGCTTGATGACGTCGGCCAGGGGCACGCCGACCCAGGGAATGACCATGGACCAGGCCTCGACGCAGCGGAAACGATAGACACGCTCTTCGAGCTTGTGCGGGTTGACGATATCCTCGAAGGAGTAGGTTCCCGGTTTCTCCACCTGCCCATCGACCTCGATGGTCCAGGGCGTGGTCTTGAATTCGGAAGAATACTTGGCCGGTTGGCCCTTACCATTTCCGAATTCGTAGAAATTGTTATAGGTGACGATCGACTTGTAGGGCGTTGCCTCCTCGCCCAGCGTCTTCAACGACCAAGGGCTTTCGACGACACCTTGGAGTTCGGGCAGGTCCGGGAGTTCGGGTTCGGTGGATTGCCGGGAAGCCAGTGCGAAGGCCGGCGGCGCGATGGAACCGGCGGCGAACCCGAGACCGGATATGACCGCCGTCCTCAGAAACTGGCGCCGCGCCTTGAACAGCGTTTGCGGCGTGATTTCGGACGGCCGCACATCGGACGCCAATTTCTGTTTGATCAACATGCCTTTCGACCTCGCGCCTTGAGCGGGAATTGCGCCAAACATAAGCGATCGGCCCAGGCTTTCCTACCGTTGCCGGGGCGAACCGCCATCACATTCCTGCGAGAAAACCCCATGGAAAAAGTCTTGTGGAAAGCCGGTGCCTTCCCAATCCGGATCGGCGGCTGTAAGAACGAACCCCATGGTATTCACGCCCCCGGCCGCCGGCGGTTCGGGAAGTAATGAAAACAAGGAGACTCCCGACGATGCCGAGCCAGCTTTTCAGTGAGTTCCGCCTGCGCCAGACGACGCTCGCCAACCGCATCGTTGTCGCGCCCATGTGCCAGTATTCGGCAACAGACGGCGTGCCCGACGACTGGCACCTGATGCATCTCGGCAGTTTTGCCGTATCGGGGCCGGGCCTGGTCTTTACCGAAGCGACCGCCGTCGAGGCGATCGGGCGCATCACGCCGGGCTGCACCGGCCTTTATAACGACAGCCAGCAAGCGGCCTGGACCCGCATCGTCGGGTTCATGAAGGAACACGGCAACGCCAAGGTCGGCCTGCAACTGGCCCATGCCGGGCGCAAGGCGTCGACCGCCGCGCCGTGGTTGGGGGGCAAGCCGCTCGAAAAGGCCGATGGCGCCTGGGACATCATCGGCGCCTCCCCCGTGCCCTTCGCCGATGGCTGGCCGGTGCCGGCCGAGATGGACGCGGGCGATATGGACCGGATCAAGGGCGCCTTCGTCGAGGCCGCCGGCCGGGCCTTGGAAATCGGGTTCGATCTCATCGAGCTGCACGCGGCGCATGGCTACCTGATGAGCAGTTTCTTATCACCGCTGTCCAACCGGCGCACCGACGATTACGGTGGATCATTGGAGAATCGCATGCGCTTCCCGCTCGAGGTGTTCGAGGCGGTGCGCGCCCAATGGCCGGAGGACAAGCCGCTCGGCATGCGCATCTCCGCCACCGACTGGATCGACGGCGGATGGACCATCGACGATTCTGTTGCGCTGGCGAAACAACTTGAATCCCGCGGCTGCGATTTCATCGACTGCTCAAGCGGCGGCAACACCGCCGACCGCCCCGCCGTCGGCCCCGGCGAGCCGGGCTACCAGGTGCCCCTGGCAGCCCAGATCAAAAGCGAGGCCAAAATCGCCACCATCGCGGTCGGCATGATCCGCGACCCGGAACTGGCCGAAAACATCGTCGCCGACGGCAAAACCGACCTCGTGGCGCTGGCCCGCGGCATGCTCTACGACCCGCGCTGGGCCTGGCATGCGGCGGAAACGCTGGGGGCCACGGCCGACTACCCGCCGCAATACGGGCGCAGCCGGCCCGAAACCTGGCGGAGAGCCTTTCCCGAGAGAACCGCCGACGCCGCCGAATAATCCCTTTGCCGGGCGATTGTCTCCACCGCCGGGCGCGGTTATAAGTTCTCCACGATGCGCACGCTCTATCACCTGTGGTTGAATCCCTTTTGCCGAAAAGTGCGTCTCGTGCTTCAGGAAAAGCGCATCGAATTCACACTCAAGGCGGAAAGCGTCTGGGAGCGCCGCGACGAGTTCCTGGCCCTCAACCCGACGGGCGAGGTGCCGGTACTGATCGAAACCGACGGCACCGCCATTTCGGGCAGCGACGCCATCACCGAATTCCTCGACGAAGTCCACGCGGAACCCTCCCTGATCGGCCGCAACCCCCTGCAACGGGCCGAGGCGCGACGTTTGGTTTATTGGTTCGACCGCAAGTTCGACGCGGAAGTCACCCGGAATCTGGTCGGCGAGAAGATGATGAAACGGTTCCTGGGGTTAGGCGAGCCGGATTCCAAGATCGTGCGGGCCGGCCATGCCAATATCCACACGCATTTGGATTACATCGGCTACCTGGTCGACCGACGCAACTGGCTCGCCGGCGACGACCTGACCATCGCCGATCTCGCCGCCGCGGCCCACCTTTCAGCCGTCGACTACATTGGCGACGTGCCTTGGGACGAACATGCCGGCGCCAAAAACTGGTACGCACGCATCAAATCGCGCCCCGGCTTCCGGCCACTCCTGGACGACCACATCCCCGGCGCACCGCCGCCGAAGCACTACCGGGATCTGGATTTCTAGGTTTTTTCCGTTTCGGCTTCGAAACCGCCGCCGTTTTCGGGGGTTTTCGAGCGAGGCCTCAGCACATGATGATGGTCGGCGGCATAGAGGCGGCTATCGTCGAAGGCGTGGTCATCCAACACACGGCCGACCAGAATCAGGGCCGTGCGGGTAATGCCGGCGGCTTTCACCTTGTCCCGGATATCGGATAGCGTCCCGCGGATGATCAATTCGTCGGGCCAACTGACCCGGTAGGCGACGACGACCGGACAATCGGCGCCGTAATGGGGCTCCAAGTCGCGCACCACCTTGGCCAGGTTGTTGACTGAGAGATGGACGGCGAGCGTCGCCCCGCTACGCCCCAGTTCCGACAGCTCCTCGCCCGGAGGCATGTCGGAACTGCGCACCGCCGTTCGCGTCAGGACGATGGTCTGGCTGATGCCGGGCAGGGTCAGTTCCGACTTGAGGCTGGCCGCGGCGGCGGCGTAGGCCGGCACTCCAGGCACCACCTGGTAAGCGATGGTGAGGGCGTCGAGGCGGCGCATCTGTTCGGCGATGGCACCAAAGAGCGACGGGTCGCCGGAATGGACGCGAGCGACGTCATGACCCGAATCATGGGCCTTTTCGATTTCGGCGATGATCTCATCCAGATGCATCGGCGCCGTGTCGAGGACCCGGGCGCCCTCCGGCGCTTCGGCGATCACCGCTTCCGGGACCAGGGAGCCGGCATAGAGGACCACCGGGGCGCGGCGGATGATATCGAGACCGCGCACGGTAATCAGGTCGGGCGCGCCGGGACCGGCACCGATGAAGTAAACGGTCATGCCGCCCCCTCTTTCTCGGACAGCATCTTTGCGCCGTAGCCCCGCGGGGTATAGGCCCAGAGGTTCTGTCCGCGTTCGATCCGCCGCGTTTCGCTGCTGCCGACCAGGACCAGGGTCAGCATGTCGGCGTGGTCCGGCGTCAATTCCCCGAGTTCGATGACGTCGATGCATTCGTCTTGACGGCCCAGGTTGCGGGCCAGGATCACCGGCGTCCCGGCCGGGCGTTCGCGGAGCAGGATATCGCGGGCCGTCGCCAGGTGCTTGCGCCGGCGTTTGGAGACCGGATTGTAGAAGGCGATGACGAAATCCCCCTTGGCCGCCGCCTCGATGCGGGTCTCGATGGCCTCCCAGGGCGTCAGCAGGTCGGATAGCGAGATGGTGCAGAAATCATGACCGATGGGGGCGCCGATACGTGCGGCGGCGGCCTGCACGGCGGAAACACCCGGTTCCACCGACAGCGCCAACCGGTTCCAATCGGGCCGGTCCTCGCGGTCGAGGAGTTCGAAGACCAACGTGGCAAGCGCATAGATTCCGGCGTCACCGGACGACACCAGAACCACCGACCTGCCGTCGGCGGCGAGATCCAGGGCGGCGCGGGCGCGGGCCTCCTCCTGCGCCAGGTCCGACTGATGGCGCTGCTTGCCGTCGATGAGGTCGCCCAAAAGATCGAGGTAGAGACCGTAACCGACGACGTCGGTGGCCCGCGCGATGGCGGCCGTCACCGCCGGTGTCCGCCAATCCGCCTGGCCCGGGCCGATGCCGACGACGGTCAATTCTCCGCGCGCATTTCCCACGGACCTTTGATCGATGCCGGAAACGGCGCGGGCGATGGCACAGGTGGCGCGCGCGGATTTTCGTTTTTCGACCACCAGTTCACCGCCAGCACCAGCCGCCGCCAATGCCGCGCCTTCGGCGACGCCATGGCAGCCGACTTCGCGGAAGACAACGTCGGAGGGATTGGCCAAGCGCGGCGTTTCCTGTTCGAGACGGTCGGGGGAAAAGAACCGCGCCGGCACGCCGAGATGCGTGGCGAGGGCGTGCACCGCCCTCTCGTCGGCCTTGACGTCGACGGAGACGACACAGGCGACGGCCTGCGGAGCCAATCCGGCATCAACCAGCGTCTGTTCGGTAAGACCGATCACCTCTTTCGGGTCGGCTCCGCGTTCGCATCCGACACCCATTGCCAGAACCGGCGGGTGAAGGACGACGGTCGTGGCCGGTGGTTCGGATTGAACCCGGTCCGTGACGAGCAGGACCCTGTCAGCATGAGACGAAAGGGGCAAATCGGAACCGGTAATCCAGGACGCCTCGCCCGCTTCCACTTCGAGCCGGATGCCTTCGCCGGCCAAAGCCGCCGCCATCGTGCCCTTGGCGGATTCCGGGTTGGCGAGGGTCCATCCCGGAGGCGGGTCGTCGAGGGCGAGGCCGAAGGCGCGGTCACCGGCGGTGGTGACGGCCGCCGTACCGCCGCCTGCTTCGGCCAGGTGTTCGGCCAACCGGTTGGCGCCGCTGTGGCCGCCGAGCAGTGGTACGGCAAACCGGCCGTCCTCACTGAGCGCGACAACCGGTGGCTCGGAGCGTTTATCGACGAGAAGCGGTCCCAGGGCCCGAACGAGAATACCGGAGGCGCAGACACCGACGATAGGCCGCCCGTCGGAAAACAGGGCCCGGAGGTGTTCGGTCGTTTCCGAGAACGTTTGATCGGCACCGTCGGCTCGTCCTTCGAGACCGTGGATGACGAAACCGGGGCAAGCCGACAACACGGTACGGGCGCGCTCAAGCCCGCGTTGCGTCAACGCGACAAATACACCGCTCCCGCCTTCACCCCTCACTTTGCCGCTCCCTCGGCGGCACGGACCAGGATCATCGAGAAATAGGGGGCCGGCGTTTCGTCCTTGTCGGAAAGCGCCATCACCTTCTGGTCGGCCATGCTGGCGTGCTCGACGTAGTCGGCGGTCGCATCCAGGCCGAGCCGGGCCAATACACCACGAACCTTCGGTAGGTGTCTGCCGACCTTGACCAGGGCGGCCGCGTCGGCGGCACGTAGCCTCTCCTCCAATTCCTCTTCGGGCAACGGCGCCGGGATCACCGAAAGCACCTGGTTGCGCGAGACCAGCGGCCGGGCGGCGGCAGCGGCGCAGGCACCCAGTGACGACACGCCGGGAACCACCTGGGCGTCGAAGCGCGCGCTCAGGCGTTCGAAGAGGTACATGAAGGAGCCGTAGAGGAAAGGATCACCCTCGCACAATACGGCGACGTCGCGATCCCGGTCGAGGTGGCCCGCGATCTCTTCGGCGTAGCGGTCGTAGACGTCGTAGGCGGGGAAGGTATCGGGGATCAAGGGCGTGCGGACGATGATCTCGGTGCGCCCGTCGGGGATATGCGGTGCGGCGATCGAGCGGGCCATACTGTCGCCGATCTCGGGGGCCGGATAGGCGATGACCGGAGAGTCCCGGAGGATTCGCACCGCCTTCAGGGTCAGCAGCTCCGGATCGCCGGGCCCCACGCCAAGACCGTAGAGAGTGCCGCTCACGGTTTGACGGCCCGCAATTGCAGAACCTCCATCAACGGCCGAAGCCCGGTCATGGAACCGACGGCGTCCGACTTGGCCACCGCGATGCGCACCAACTCGCCGCCGTGCGACGTGTGGAAATCCATCAAGACGCTCTGCGCTTCGACGGTGACCGCATTGGCGACCAACCGCCCGCCAGTCTTCAGCCGTTTCCAGGCAGCGTCGATGACCCAGCCCCTGGCGATGCCGCCGCCGACGAAGACCGCATCGGGTTCGCCGCCGACCTGGTCAAGGGCGCCCGGCACCGTGCCTTCGATGACCTCGAGCGCCGGCACGCCGAGGTTGGCGGCGTTGCGCCCGATGGCCTTACATTTTTCCCCATCCTTCTCGAAAGCGGTGGCCTCGGCCATGGGTTCGGCCCGCATCCACTCGATGGCGACGGAGCCGGAGCCGGCCCCGACATCCCAGAGCAACTCGCCCGGCTTCGGCGCCAGGGCAGCAACGGTGGCGGCGCGGACTTCGCGTTTGGTGATCTTGCCGTCGTGTTCATAGGCCTCTTCCGGCAATCCGGGAACACGCGCCCAAACTTGGGCGTCCGGCCCGGCGACGACCTCGACGGCGAGGGTATTGAGGTCCGCAGTCCGCTCGGCCGACCAGTCGCGGGCCGTCGCCTCGATGCGAGTCTCCTGATCGCCACCCATGTGTTCGAGGACGGTGACGGTGCTGTCGCCGAAGCCTCGTTCCGTGAGATGTTGCGCCAGTTTGCCCGGCGTCGTCCCGTCCCAGGACAGGATCAGGAGCCGGGCGCCCGGGAAAAGGTAGTAGTTGACCCGCTCAAGGGGCCGTCCGTGTACGGTCAACTGTTCGGACTTGGCCAGCGACCAGCCCATGCGGGCAGCGGCCATGCTGAAGGCGCCGGGCACCGGCATGACGTCGAGGGCATCGGCGCCGAAACGCCGGGACAAGGTGCTGCCGACGCCGTAGGACATGGGATCACCAGAGGCCAGAACAACGACCTTGCTGTCCTTGCGCTCAGCGATCTTGTCGTAAGCCGCCTCCATGCCGTCGCGCCAATCGATGCGTTCGGCGCTCGTTCCCGGCACCTTGGCCAGGTGGCGTTCGCCGCCGACCAGGACGTCGGCCGCTTCGACGGCATGGCGCGCCTTATCGTTGAGGCTGGCCATGCCCTCCTCGCCGATGCCGACGACGGTGATCCAGGCGCTCATGACGGGTCTCCGGCCAAAGCGTTGACGGCCGCCGCCGCCATGGCGCTGCCGCCGCGGCGGCCCAGCAGGGTCACATAGGGGACTCCGGCGGTGCCGGAAGCGAGCGCATCCTTCGATTCGGCGGCGCCGATGAAGCCGACCGGGAACCCGAGAATCAGGGCCGGCCTCGGTGCCCCCTCGATCAAACGCTCCAAAAGGCGAAAGAGAGCCGTCGGCGCGTTGCCGATGGCGACCACGGCGCCTTCCAACCGTTCGTCCCAGAGTTCCACGGCGGCGGCCGATCGGGTGTTTGCCGTCTGCCGGGCGAGGCCGGGAACGGTACCGTCATTCAGCGTACAGATGACCGCATTGTCGGCGGGCAGGCGGGCGCGGATGATGCCGGCGGCGACCATCTCCGCGTCGACAAACACGGGTGCGCCGTTTTTCAGTGCCTTGCGGCCGGTTTCGGCGGCGCCGTCGCTCCAACGGAGATCGTCGACGATATCGGTCATGCCGCAGGCGTGGATCAACCGCTGGGCAACGGCGGCGACGTCGGCCTGCAGCCCATCCAAATCCGCTTCAGCGCGAACCGTCTCAAAGGAACGGCGGTAGATCTCCGCCGGATCACGAACGTAATCGAACAATGGTTCAGGACCGCTCAATCCGGCCTCACTTCTCCGCTGCCTTTTTGTGATCGTTGCCGTGGTCATGCGCATGCCCGTGGTCATGGCCGTGGCTGTGACCCTGGTGGTGGTGATGGCCATGATGGACACCGTGGTCCTCGGCACCGTGGCCGTCGGTGCCGATGCCGACCACGTGGTGGTGGTGGCCGACCTGGGCCGCTCCATGGTCGTGTTCGTAGCCGATGATCTGCTCGCGGTATTTGCAGAGCTGGCAGTTCATGTTGTTCGACCCGTTGAGCGCTTCGTCAATGCGGTCGACGAAACAATCGATCAGGTTGGCGTGGTCATTCAAATAGGGCGCCTTGAGGATCTCGACCTCGGGGTGGGTCTCGGCGCATTCATCGGCCCAGGCGTAGATACGCCGCACGAGGATGCCGGTGAACAGGAAATAGGGGAAGACGATGATGCGCTCGAAGCCGAGGCGGACCGCTTGCTCCAGTCCTTCGTTGACCAGCGGGAAAGCGACGCCGGAGTAGCTGACCTCGGCCCAGCCGAATCCCATGCCTTCCCACAGCATGCGCGCCACCTTGGAAACGTTGGAATTGGCGTCCGAATCGTTGGTTCCACGGCCGACGACCATGAGCAGCGTGCGGTCGCGCGGAACGTCGCTTTCAGCAGCCTTTTCCGCTTCCTCGATACGTTCCCTTGCTGCCGCCAGCAGGCGCGAATCGATGGCCAGTTCGCGGCCGAACAGCATCTCGATCTCCGGATTTTCGGCACCGAAACTGTTGACCTCGGACGGCAGGTCGTTCTTCACATGGCCGGCGGCGAACAGCATGCCAGGCACGCAGACGATCCGCTCCGCGCCGCGCGCCTTCAGCTTCTCGAGGCCGTCGCGGATGACCGGTGTGGCGAACTCGAGAAAACCGCTCTCGACATCGACGCCGGGCAGCCTATCCCTCAGGTGGTGGGCGAGTTGGTTGAATTCTTCGACGGCCGCGTCGTCACGGCTGCCATGGCCGCAGATCATCACGGCGTGGTTTGTTGTCATGCGCCTGGTCCTTGCCTTCGAGCATCGATCGCCCCTGTGCCCTCCGACACTTGGCGCCGGCGGCGCCTGGTCATTGCCTCCGGAACGCCGGCCGGAGACGGACTATAGGGTGCGGGAACGGTGCGGGAAAGGCACAAACCGACGTGCATTTTGGAGGTCCCGACATGGCGCCAAGGGGAATCGCAACAATCGGGTTGACTTGTTGGGCCTTCGGCGATTTCTGGCATGGGAAACCGTAAGGAATTCGTTTAATGGATCGAGACGGCGACATCGCCCGGGAAACCGAGCCGTCAGCGGCACAGAACCGCTGGAGCCTGGTCGCGCTTTTCACCAGCGCCGCCACCTTCGGGTTGGCCTTCGGCGGGTTCGCGCCCTTGGTGGCGTTGGCTCTCGAACGCCAGGGGATCGATTCCCTGGTGATCGGCGCCAATTCGGCGATTTCGCCGATCGGCACCGTCGCCACCTCGTTCCTGGTACCGGTCCTGATCCGGCGGCTCGGCGCCTTCAATGCCTTCGTGGCCGGTTGCGGCCTGACTTTCGTCGCCATGATGCTGTTTCCGGTGCTGACCTCGGTTCCGGCCTGGTTCGTGCTCCGGCTGCTGACCGGCATCGGCATCGCCGCCCCCTGGGTGGTGGCCGAGACCTGGATCAACGTCGCCGCGCGGCAACACAACCGGGGGCGCGTGATGGCCATCTACGCCACGGTGATGGCCGCCGGATTCGCGACGGGACCGCTCGTCCTGACGGCGACCGGCACGGAGGGTGCGGTCCCGTTCTACTGGTTCGCCGGAATCTTCTTCGTCTCGGTGCTGCCCATGTTCGCCATCCGCGCCCTCACGCCGGACATGGACTTTCCCGGCCATGCCCGACCGTCTCGCATGCTGCTGACGGCGCCGACCATCTTCGCCGCTGCTTTTCTTTCCGGCGTCCTCGATATTTCCGTGTTCAGTTTCCTGCCGCTTTATGGCCTGGCCCGCGGCCTCGAAGAGTCGCAGGCATTGACCATGCTGACCCTGTTCCTGGCCGGCAATCTGGTCTTGCAACTGCCCATCGGATACGTCGCCGACAAGGTCCGCAAGCGGGCCGTACTGCTCTTCTGTGCCGGCGCCTGCGTCGCCGCACCGTCCCTATTGCCGCAGGTGATGGGCAGTCCGATTGCCATGGCCACGGCGTTGTTCGTCTGGGGCGGTTGCAGCTGGGGGCTCTATTCCGTGGCGTTGGCCATGTTGGGCGAGCGTTTCGGAACCGGCGGCCTGGCGGTCGCCAACTCGGCATTCATAATGGCCTTCGAGGCCGGAAACATCGTCGGCCCACCCATCGGCGGCTTCGCCTTCAAGTTCATGGACGGCGGCGGCTTCCTGGTTTTCATGGCCGGCGCGGCGGGCGTCTATTTCGCCATCGTCGCCGGCCGAGGGGTGATCCGGAGCCTGCGCGGCACCGGCCCCTAGGCTGTGATCCTACTCCGCCGCCTCTTCCGTCCGCTTCGGCGGCAGCACGGTGGCGCGGCGCTCGAAGACCTCCGCCTCTTCATCGCGGCCGAGGGCACGCAGGAGCGCCGCGTAGTTCTGCTGGCCGGTGACCAAGCTCGGGTGGCCCGGGTCGAAGTGTTTCTCCTTGATCTCCATGGCCCGCTTGAGGAGCGGCTCGGCGGATTCGAGATCGCCCTGTTTCTTGTAGAGGAGCGCCAGGTTGTTGAGGTCGGTGGCGACGCCCGGGTGATCGATGCCCAGCGTCTGCTCGTCGATCATCAAGGAGCGGCGGTAGAGGGGTTCGGCCCCGTCGTAGTTGCCGCGGGAATAGTGGATGAGGGCCAGGTTGTTGAGCGCGGTGGCCACATCCGGGTGGTTCTTGCCGAGACGGCGTTCGAGGATCGATAGGGCGCGTTCGAAGGCGGCGATGGCCGTTTCCGGCTCGCCCGATTGGTAGGAGGCGGTACCGTACTTGTTGAGGAGCTCGGCATGCAGGTCCTCCTGGAAGGGCGGCAGAGCCTCGACGGCGAGACGGAAGTGTTCGGCCGCCTCCTTCGGTTCCATGCGCACCATCTGCAGGTCGCCGGCGATGGACCGGGCCACGGCGGCAGCCATCAGGTGTTTCAACGATTGGGTGCGCTTGTCGACGCCGTCCGACCCTTCACGTTCACCGATGGTCTCCAGGATCGCCAGCATGTGTTGGAACTGGCCGGAGTCGAGGGCATCCCGCACCCGCTCGACGTTGTCGGCCATTTCGGCATTGCCGGGCATCAGGTCGCGCAGGTTCTGGCGCATGTCCTTGAACTGGCCGGCGAAGGCGCGCATCTGCGAGTCCAATTCCTTGGCGGCGACGCCCTTCTCCTCGAGGAACTCCTGGTATTTCTTGAAGGCCGGGTTCTCCGGCGGCGGCAGGGCGGCGCGGACGGTCGGCGTTTGATCCAGCGGCGGTTCCTGCTGTGCCGGCGCCGGGGTTCCGCGCGAGACCCGCATGCCGATGATGACGCCGAGCATGACGGCGATCACCAGGACCATCAAAACGACGACGAGACCGATCAGGAACCAGCCGGGCAGTACGTCCAGGAGACGCTGAAAGGCATCGGCCACCTGGGCCAGGGTATCCACCGCATCGGGCGCCGTTTCGCCGCCCGGGGGTTGTTCCATGGCCGAGGGCTGCTCCATAGCCATCCCGGCCGGCGCCTCGGTCACGGGCTCCGGCTCCATGGGCGCCGGATCCGCGGTCGCTTCGGGCGTCTCTTCCGGAAGACCTTGGGCCTCTTCGCCATCCGCCGCCATACCATCCGGATTACCCGCCGGCATCTCCTCGGAATCCGCAGGCAATTCCAGCCCGTCCTCCGGAAGGATCACCTCTTCGGATTCGTCGGGTAGCTCCACCGCCGCGTCCGGCGCGTTGTCGGCGTCCTTGTCCATGGCCTATCAGTAACGAAATTCCCCTCGAAAATACAGAACCTTAGGGGAGGACTCGTTGCTTTTTCTTTAAGAAACAGCGGAGCGCCCCGGCCCCGCCATTGACCGCGGAGGCGGCGGCGCGCAGGGTGGCGCCATGTTCACCTTCGGCATGCGGGCCGAGGCGCAGCACTTCGACCCGCTGATCCTCTTGCTGCTGGCCATCGTCTTCGACGCCTATCTCGGCGACATGACGCTCGTGTTCCGGCGCATCAAACACCCGGTGGTGCTGATCGGCGACCTGGTCGGCTGGCTCGACAGGCACCTCAACCGCGACAAGCGCAGCCAGATGGACCGCGCCGTCCGCGGCGCCTTCGTGGTCCTGTTCGTGGTGCTGGTCACCGGTTTTGTCGGGGCCGGCGTCTCCTGGCTCAGCCTCAACCACACCTTCGGCTGGCCGCTGGAACTCCTTTTGCTGACCATCCTCCTGGCCGGGCGCGGGCTCTACGATCACGTCAAGGCGGTGATGAAAGCCTTCGAGTTCGGCCTGGAGCCGGCCCGCGAGGCGGTGTCGCATATCGTCGGGCGCGACCCGACCGTCCTCGATGATCACGGCGTCTGCCGCGCCGCCATCGAGAGCCTGGCCGAGAACCTCAACGACGGCGTCGTCGCACCGGTGTTCTGGTACATCCTTTTCGGTTTCCCCGGGCTCCTGGTCTACAAGGCCGTCAACACTATGGACTCGATGATCGGCCACAGGACCGAGAAATACCGGGCCTTCGGCATGACCGCGGCGCGCTTGGACGACGTGCTGAACCTGATCCCGGCCCGCCTCACCGGGCTGTTTCTGGTCCTCGCCGCCATCTTCGTGCCGACGGCCAATCCGTGGAATGCCCTCAAGGCGCTCTTGAGGGATTCCGGCAAACACCGCTCGCCCAACGCCGGCTGGTGCGAGGCGGCCATGGCCGGCGCCTTGAACATCGCGCTCGCCGGGCCGCGGCGGTACGCCAACACCGTCATCGACGACGCCTGGATGGGCGACGGCACGGCCAAGGTGCGGGTCAAGGACATCGACCGGGCCCTCTACATGTATATCGTGGCGTCCCTGGTCAACGCCGCCTGGTTGGGCGCGATCGCGATCATTCGGTTTGATATTTTGTGAGGGTCGAAAAAGAGGGCGCTATTTCGGGTGGTTGGCCAGCCATTCGTCGGCGAGTTTGCGGGCTTCTTTCAGTTGCGCCTCAGAAATCTCCTTTGGAAGGCTTTCCAGAGTTTCTTGTTTTCCTTGTTTCCACTTGCGCATTTCAGAAAGAAATTTGTCACGATCAGATTTCGATCCCCTTTTCGATATGAGATCCGATACTTCCTGACCTAACTCGTCCACGATAGAGAACGCAATTAAAAGCCACTTGACGGCTTTTACAGTATCCTGCGTCGTGCCTTTTGGTCAAGTCCGACTCTTGCTGGATAAATTCGTAGGCTTGGCGACCTTCGAGGCGCTG
>Ga0066187_1000287_pt1 | contig 18669 bp, 19 predicted proteins | sample WorMetexBAHAMAS1_FD_58706 | JGI IMG/M metagenome (GOLD analysis project Ga0066187, IMG submission 58706) | Marine gutless worms symbiont microbial communities from Max Planck institute for Marine Microbiology, Germany - Inanidrilus exumae... | ecosystem: Host-associated > Annelida > Digestive...
TACTCCCTCGTCAGTGAGGTAGAGTCACCCATGGTTGTAAAACTTGTAGGTTTTACGTTGGTGTTTCTTATTTGTAAACGTAACATTTTGTTATCACGGTTCTTCCTGCCTGCTGATTTCATGAAACAGCACAAAACCCTGGGAAAAATGCGAAAAGCGAAAAAGAACTTGAGCATAATTGATCTAAAACCCACCAAAGATTATAAAGTTTTTTGCTAAAGCAGGCGGTTGGTTAGTTCTCAATCCAAAATCACATTTTACCCTCGTTACTATTCTGTGCCGTGGGGAGATGCATTTGGTCACCTCGTCGGCTCAGGTCAATGGAAAGAGACTGGAAAGAACCTACCCGCCAAATTGGCATGATATCTCCCCAGAAAATCGTGGAGAGCTTGCTGGCTATTTCGGCAAGCATGAGGCAGAGATCGTGTGACCCCAGGCACAATGACCAAACTAGCCAAAAATAGAGGAAAAATGGTAAAAGGGCCTGCCTCCTCCATAGAAAAGTTCAAGGTGGTCGAAGAGGTGCCTTAGTACCATAGGCGGCGGCTGTAGAGGGAAATGTGGATAAGCTGGGCAGGATTATAAAAAGGGGGAAGGAGACCTCGCCCCTGGAAGAACAGCTGTGAATAATCCACAAAGAGATAGGCAGCAGGGGCCCCAAAAACTGGAAAACTCGAAGGCGCCGCGGTCGACAAGGCCTACAAACATCTCTCCAACGATCCTAAATTCTCTTAAGAGCTCGAAAAAATCGTCGCTAGCATGAGGGGCAATTGTTGCCCTCCTTTATGATATTGCTTGAGGTGCGCCACAAACCATGCAGAATGAATTTTATTATTTTGAGCATCGAGCTGCTTCAAGGAAATATAAGAAAAGGAGCTGTCAGGTAAAACCTTGCTTAAAACAAGCCACTTGCACCCAATCCTTCTTGTAGGCTTTGGAGAGAGGCAAAAACGGGGTTGGCAAGTGTTTCCCTGCGCGAATGGAGAGGCGCGTCTGAAGCGAACCTATGATGCGGTGCTATTGGCAAATATTCTGGATATCAGGTGTGCTGCCATTTGTGGCACGCTTAGCAAGACAACGGACGGGAGGACAGCCCGTAAAGCGTATGCCGCGCGTCCCCTCGGATATAACGCCAGCATTGCAATCGACGTGATGCAAAGTGTGAATGCCCAAGTAGAGAGCGCACGGTCTCTCTCCGTTTGAGAAAAATCAAAACGACCAATAACCATGCGGAAACATGTTGATATAACCTGAGATGTAACCTGTACGCCTACAGGGACGCTATGATAAGGAAAATATACCAAGTGGATGGCAGATAAAAAACCATTGACCACAAGGTCAGCCGTCACACCAGTCATAAAAACTCCACATAAAGCTTAAACTGAGCGGCAAGTTTCTCTCAGGGTATGATTTATTGGCAACAACAAATGTTATATTGTAGATGAGAAGTGGTAATGTCTTAAATCCTGCAACACAGGGTGAAAGACAAGACTTTAAAACAAGAAGAAGTTTATGAGACATAATGCTCAGGAGGGATAGAGAAGCAAGAGAGGAAAACTTGTGCAGCTTGATGGAGCACTCCATGATTGGCTTGAAGATATGGTGGTGTAAATGGGACACATAAATAAGGGTAGAAAAATCTCGCTCAATATCTCCTAAGTTGTCTACTATGTGCTTTAAAACTACATAAGGCATACCCGGATCTTTCTCCCGTGGGCACCTCTAAAGCAACATTAATATATCACTTAAGAACTTATGTTAACTTTTCAACAAATCATAAGCACGTTGGTCTCCTTTTGGGATGAACAAGGGTGCGTCATCCAACAAGGACACGACCTAGAAGTGGGGGCGGGGACATTCAATCCCGCTACCTTCTTGCGTTGTCTGGGGCCCGAGCCCTTTTGCACAGTTTATGTGGAACCCTCGCGCCGCCCCCAAGATGGGCGCTTCGGAGAAAACCCAAATCGCACACAACTCTTTCACCAACTTCAAGTGATTGTGAAGCCCTCCCCTCGGGACATTCAGGCGACTTACTTGCAATCTCTGGAGGCTGTCGGATTTAACCTAAAAGATCACGATGTGCGTTTTATTCATGATGACTGGGAATCTCCCTCGCTTGGTGCCTGGGGATTGGGGTGGGAGGTGTGGCTGGACGGTATGGAGATCACACAATTTACCTACTTTCAGTCTATCGCGGGGATATCCCTTTCCCCCGTCAGTGTTGAACTTACTTATGGGTTAGAGCGGCTGTGCATGATTATGCAGGGCCAGACGAGTTTTTTCACTATGCAATATAGCAAAAATTTAACCTACGGAGAGATCTATCATCGCAGCGAAGTCGAGTGGAGCCATTATAACTTTTCCCGAGCGACGCCTGAAATGTGGTTACGCCATTTTGAGGATTTTGAAGGTGAGGCACAAAAGATGGTAAAACTTGACCTCCCTATTCCCGCATACGACTTTGTGTTAAAAGCCTCCCATGCCTTCAATATGCTCGAAGCACGCCACATTTTCTCCGTCACCGAACGGACCACCTATATAGCTCGTATACGTGCTCTTGCTAAGTTGATTGCTGAAAGATACTTAGAGTCACGAAAGGCCATCGGATTTCCTCTGCTCAAGCCGCCTCAAGAGAGCCCCTCTCCCCTACCCTCCTCCACAGTGTCAGAGCTCTTTCATCTCCAACATAAGGAGGACTTTTTATTAGAGATCGGATCTGAGGAGCTGCCGGCCACATTTGTTCCCATTGGATGCCAAAATTTAAAAAAAGCGATGATTGAGCTACTTAGTGGATTTTCTTATGATTCTTTGACTCTATTTGGAACCCCACGTCGCTTGAGCGTCCTCGTCAGGGGGCTCTCCCATGGGGCTAAGGCAACAACCATCCAGAAAAAGGGGCCTGCCATTTACCTGGCGTTTAATACCCAAGGCAAAATGACAAAACAGGGAAAGGGATTTGTGCAATCCTTAGGCATAGACAACTTCCCTACCGTTGCTGAGGTGAAAGATCATGAGACTCTTTACATTAAGAATATCAAGGGGAGAGACTATCTCATGGCGGAGAGCAAAAAGGCGGAGAGGCTCATATTACACTCGCTGAGCCACTCTCTCCCTCAGCTCATTGCAAACCTCAACTTCCCCAAAAAAATGCGCTGGGATGGCATAGAGACAAGCTATGCACGACCTCTAAGGTGGTTTGTCGCTCTACTTGGATCTCAGGTTGTCCCGTTCACATTGGCAGGTGTCGCTTCGGGGAGAACCTCTCGAGGGCACGCACAGCTCGACAACCATTCATTTGAAATTGATCACGCCTCCACATACACCTCTCAATGTCTAGAAAACCATGTGATGGTGGGTGTGGAGGAGCGAAGAAGGTCGATAGAGAGGCAGCTGGGCCACATCGAGATGGAGACCTCGTCGACGGCTATCCAACGAGAGCGTGTACTCTCTCAGGTGCTCTTTCTCTCTGAATGGCCCATGTTGACATATGCCCCATTTGATAGCCATTTTTTGCGAGCTCCCAAAGAGCTTTTGATTTCGGAGATGGTCCACCACCAAAAATATTTCCCCCTCATCACTTCGCACGGAAATCTCGCCCCACTCTTCGTTATCACTGCTGACAATATCCCCAACGAGACGATCAGAAGGGGAAACCAACAGGTCTTGTCGGCACGCCTTACTGACGGAATCTTTCTTTTCGAGCAGGATCTAAAGACCCCACTAGATGATTTTGCCAAGAAGCTCGAAAAAGTTATCTTCCAGAAAGAGCTGGGGACGATGGCAGAAAAAGTCTTTAGGATCAAGCGCCTCTCCTCGACACTAAGTCATATTCTACAATTAGGTGAAGAGAGGGTCATTGCAAGGGGGGCAGAGCTGTGCAAGGCTGATCTTGCGACAGCCCTAGTGCATGAGTTCCCTGACCTGCAAGGCACTATTGGCAAATATTATGCCCTCCATCAAAAGGAGGATGAAAGGGTCGCTTTGGCCATCGAAGAGCACTGGCGTCCCAGATATGAAAAGGATGCCCTTCCCTCCTCATCTGCAGCCATCATCTTAAGTCTAGCTGATAAGCTCGACAACCTCATCAGCTACTTTCGGGTGGGGCTCTCTCCCACCTCATCCAACGATCCCTATGCTCTCCGCAGACAAACTATCGGCATCTTGAAAATTCTTATAGAAAATAGTCTAGGTCTAGAGCTAACCCTACTCATCGAGGATCGTGCCGTTTTGGAATTTGTCACGGCGCGTGCCAAATGGGTCTTGTCAGAGGAGTATGGATTTCTGGGGGATGAGATTGAGGCCTCACTCCAGGGGCTCTGCACCAACCCATACGACCAATATCTCAAAGTCGAGGCGCTCCACACGTTCCGAAAAAGCCCACATTTTTACAACCTCTTTGAGGCATACAAACGCACGAAAGGACAAATCGAAAAAGAGGGGCAGCAGCACCCAATTAAGCCCCACCTCTTTAAAGAACCTGCTGAGAAAAAGCTCTATGAGACCATCTCATCACTGCAGGCCTCCTTCAAAGACCTTCTTTCGCAACACAACTACCGGGAGGCCTTTGAACACCTCGCTACATTGCATGCACCTCTTTCCACACTGTTCGAAGAGGTCAAGATCCTCTCTGAAGAAGTTCACCTTCGCTCTAACCGCATAGCTCTTCTCCAAGAAGTTTTCTCCTACTTCTCCATTCTCTTGGATTTCGGAAAGATACAACACCCCTGAGAGTAGGCTCGGGAATCATGAAAAATAGGGCAAGAATAGGGTGACAGCAACGAAAACCCTTTTAAAAAAGTGTTCTTTTGTATAAGAATGGCGAAGTTGGTGGGTATGCAACACTATTTGCCTATTTCTCTGTTAGAGGAGACTTTTAATGGAGTAATAACGTGAGCTGTTTTAATATGAATATCTCCTTGGTTTTTGTCCGTATTTTCTTTGCGATCATCTCCATCTTCTTCATGACTACATACATGCTCTCTCGGCCAACGGAGTGGTCTTGGGCGGTGAATACGGTATTGGGAGTCTCTATCGGAGTGGTCTTTAGTTTGTTGCTTTTAGGATTTGACACTCTCTTCCGTAGATTTAATCTCCGCTCCTTCAACATCACAGTGATAGGTCTGTTTGTCGGATATTTAATGGGGCAGGCCCTTGTGCTGATTTGCAACGTTATTCTGGATTTAAGTGCCCTCTTTTTAGTGTTGACGCCGAGAGCTCTCGAAATTATCAAGATTGCCCTCTTTCTGTTTGGAACATATCTGGGCTCTATCATGACACTACGGGCTTCAGACGAGCTCTACATCAGCATCCCTTTCGTGAAATTTGCGCCTACAACGCAAAAAAAAAGAGACCTCTTGATCGATGCCTCGATACTGTCAGACGCCCGTATAATCGACGTATGTACAACTGGCATTTTGGACCAACACTTAATCATCCCTCGTTTTGTCATTAAAGAGCTGTATACCCATATAGAGATGGATGATGAGCAGATAAAGAGCAAGGCGCGCCACAGCTTGGACGTGATCAAAAGGTTGGAGCAGATTCCCTCGCTAGGCTTGCGCTTTAATGATGCCGACTTCCCCGAAGTTAAGGACATTTTGAACAAATATATCCGCTTAGCGCGTCTGCTCGAGGCGAACATCCTCACAGCTGATGTCAACCACGTTCAAACAGTTTCCATTGAAGGGGTTCAATTTATCAACTTGCACGCTCTCTCAAATGCCCTCAAGCCCCTGATGCAGACGGGAGAGGTGATTAGGATTAAGGTGCAACGCTATGGGAAAGAGCCAAGACAGGGGGTGGGCTATTTGGACGATGGTAGGATGGTTGTGATCAATGGTGGAGGAAGTTTTGTCGGTAGCGTAATCGATGCTAAGGTTCTTTCAGTAAAACATACCTCCTCTGGGCGTATGATCTTCTGTAATGCTTGCATGGACGAAGAAGACAATAAGCAGGGTGGGGGGTGATTAGGCCTTCTATGCAGCACCCGCAGCAACAACACACCATAGTGAGAGGTGTCGGCAGTGACATTGTTGAAATCTGTCGCATCCGTGAGGCTATCAAAATATATGGTCACTCCTTTTATAAGAGAGTGCTCACACCGCTAGAGCTAGAGTATTGTCTATCTCATAAAGATCCAGCCATACCAGCCGCGGGTCGTTTTTCTGCGAAGGAGGCTCTATCTAAGGCGCTGGGAACGGGTTTGGGTCGCTCCCTCTCCTTCCTAGATATTGAAATCCTTAATGACGAGCGGGGGTGCCCCATCGCCACACTCAGTGATGCATCTAATGATGCTTTTAATGCCCCATCCATATTGCTCTCTATCAGTCATTGTAAGGAGTATGCGACAGCCACCGCCATATGGCTGTCAGAGGAGTGAAAATGGCAGGCAATACTCAACCCTCAATGAGTGGTGAGCCTGCCTCGTGCCAGCATGGGCGTAGATGTGGTGGGTGTACCTTATACTTAGCGCTCCCCAAATGGTTAACAGATACGTGTAACCTATCCCCAAGTCTACAGCAGAGCGTGGGCGTCTTTTGACACAACATGTAGAGTAGTGGCTGACGATGCTCTTCAAGCCTACATATCCCTCAGCAAAGAGCTGAAGAAGGTGGCGCCTAGCAACTTTTATCTCTTGCGAAAGGAAGGGGCGGACCCAAGGATGCCCTCGATCATCCAGACCTATTCCCAAAAACCCGTAAAACCTGTGAAGCCACTGATAGAGGGTGGCGCTCTCCTTCCCGATAGAAATGCCTACCTCTGCCCTCAAATTAGCTTGCGCCTGATGGTGGTGGTAGGTTGCCTTATGAACTCTTCTCTGAAAGACATAAAGGAGCTGCCCCCCCAGCACCATGCTAAATAGATCTCCCGCAACATCTTCAAAGAGGAGGTATCGGATTTGTGCCCCTGCCTTTGAAAAATCTGTCTCCACCTGCGCTTCCCAGTAGGGGAGGAACCTCACCCCTAAATTGAGGGCAATGTGGTTGGTGTGTAGAGTGTGACGGTTAACATAATTGGGAGCAGAGTGTGAGTAACGACAGGTGTAGGAAGGGCGAAAAGTAAATTCTGCAAGGGCATTGAACCACGGATCTACGACGAAGGCATTGAGCGTTATTAAAGGGAAGAAGAATAGCAAAAGAGGGAAGAGCATCAAATCCCTTGTGCAGTGAGGAAGCGTTCTGCATCTAGAGCCGCCATACAACCAGAGCCAGCCGCAGAAACAGCTTGTCGATATATCTTATCTTGCACATCTCCAGCTGCGAAAACTCCTTCAACAGAAGTGCGAGTCGTTCCCGGTTCTACAACTAGGTAGCCTTGGTCGTCTGTCTCTACCTGTCCCCCCAAAAATTTTGTGTTGGGGCTATGACCGATCGCGAAGAAGACTCCAGCCGCACTGCGCTTGACCTCTTTTCTCTCCGCTAAATTCTCTAAATTAACTCCCGTCACGACAGCATCCCCCTCCACGCCCTTAAGCACATGGTTCCAGAGGATTTCGATTTTGGGATGCTTCAAAGCCTGCTGGGACATGATTTTGGAGGCTCTGAGCTTGTCCCTACGGTGGACGATATAGACCTTGGAGGCATACTTTGTTAAAAAAATGGCCTCCTCAATCGCTGTATCCCCCCCCCCGATTACGTAGAGCTCCCTATCGCGGAAGAGGGGAAGGGCACCATCACATATCGCACAGGCGGTTACTCCCCTTTGCCAAAATTCCCCATCACGCGCCCCGGGAACATCGAGCCGTTTTGCTACGGCTCCCGTTGCTACGATCACACTATCGGCCATAAAGGACCTCTTCTTCTGTGCTCCCCTCACCAAAAAGGGGCGTTGTGTTACATCCACAGAGCTCACATCCTCTGGCAGAATTTCCGCTCCAAACCGTTCCGCCTGTTTCCGCATGGCCTCCATCAGAGATGGTCCCGCGACGCCTTGCGGAAAACCCGGGAAATTCTCAACCTCCGTAGTGGTCATCAGCTGCCCCCCAGCCACTCCACTGATAAATCCCTCGAATACGAGAGGCGCAAGATAGGCTCTAGCAGCATATATCGCAGCAGTTAGCCCAGCAGGGCCCGCTCCAACAATAATAAGTTTCCTTCGTTCCATTCACACCACACTGTGGACATATTGAGCCCGCTTCGAGGATCACAGCGAAGACTGCAAAATTAGGACTCATCCTTCTTCTTGTTTACAAACTTAATGACATCACCAACTGTCTTGAGTTGCTCCGCCTCACCCTCAGAGATCTCAAGGCCAAATTTCTCTTCAAAGGTCATAATCAACTCGGTCAAGTCTAAAGAGTCGGCATTTAAGTCCTCAACAAAAGACTTTGCCTCACTGAGGTCCTCTTCTTCAATACCAAGCTGCTCTATTATAATCTCCTTAACTTCTTCTTCTATTGACATAATCCTTTATTCCCTTGTTTAAGCATGTTTAAAATTGAAACCTCCTCATGTGCAGTTTCAGTAAAGAGACCCATTACCTCAAGCTGTTAACCCACCATCAACGATGAGTACCTGCCCCGTGATATAATCAGATCTGGAAGACGCCAAAAAAACCACAGCATCAGCAATCTCTCGTGGATCTCCTAGCCGCCCCATGGGGATCTTCTTTAAAATTCTCTCCCTTTGCTCTCCGGTCAAGCTATCTGTCATCGACGTTGCACAAAGACCCGGAGCCACACAATTAACAGTGACATTACGCGAGGCCAACTCCTTCGCCAAGGAGCGAGAAAACCCAACCATCCCCAACTTAGAAGCAGCATAATTAACTTGACCTGAATTTCCTGTCAAGCCAACAACCGAAGTGATATTAATAATTTTGCCTCCTCGTGCTCTCACCATTGTCCGCACACAGGCATGCGTGCAATTATACAAAGATTTTAAATTGGTTGCTATAACTTGATCCCAATCCTCCTCTTCCATTCTCAGAAAAAGCACATCACGCCGAATCCCTGCGCAATTTACCAAAATGTCGATACCACCCCAGAGAGTAAGCAGCCGCCCTATTGCGTCGTCAACTTCAGATTTTTTCGAAACGTCCAAAGTCTCGAACCAAACCTTTTGCTCGGGGAATTTCTGCTCATCCCGGATGCGCTGCGCCACCTCTCTAGCCCGCTGCAAACTCCTCCCTAAAATCGCTACGTGGGCCCACTCACTGGCAAATGTCAGGGCAATTTGCCTCCCAAGCCCAGAGGTTCCTCCAGTCACTAAAGCCCTCTTTTCTTTTAGTAATCCCACATTTACCATCTTCTAAAATAGATGCGTTCTGTTCAAGGTTTCCAAGTCCTCTACCCTCTCTATAGAAAGTGTGGTGGCACTTACTCCAATCTTACGATTCATATTGCTGAGCGTCTTTCCGCAGCCCATTTCGATGAAGAGATCAACGCCCTTCTCTTCCATTTTACAAATACCCACTCCCCAATACACTGGAGAGGTCATTTGATCAATGAGATGTTGACGCATGTTCTCCTCAGATGCAACGAAATCTCCGGAAGCATTCATGACCAAAAGGCAAGGGGTGGAATATAACCGCACCGCCTCAATCTGCTCCCTCAACCTGTCCTGGGCCTCACCCATCAGCCCACTGTGAAAAGCTCCCGACACATCCAGTGGGACAAAACGCCTGGCACCCATATTTTTTAACATTGAGCCTGCCCTCTCCACACCCGCCAACGTCCCAGAAACCACCACTTGACCAGGATAATTTAGGTTGGCTATCCACACTCCCTCGATGTCCTCTATGACCGGTCTAACCCTATCCAATTCCATTCCTAGGCATGCGGCCATAGTTCCCGGGTATTTAATCGAAGATTCGTGCATGTAGAGGCCTCGTGCACTGACGAGCTCAACCCCGTCCCTAAAAGAGAGTTTTCCCGACGCTGTAAGGGCCGTATACTCTCCCAAGCTTAGACCAGCAGCCATCATCGAAGAGAGTGGCACAGAAAATTGATCTTGAACCACCCTCCAAATAGCCATGCTGACAGCATAGATGGCAATTTGACAATGCTTAGTAAGGGTCAACTCCTCGAAAGGCCCATCAAAAATTAGACTCGAAAGGGGAAAACCAAGCTCATCATCGACCTCTTCAAAAGTTTGACGAGCAACAGGAAAAGCCTCAGAAAAACTTCTGCCCATCCCGACATATTGTGCCCCCTGCCCTGGGAAGATGCAGGCAACCCTCTTTCTATCCACTCTTCACCCCACATTTTGTTAAAGCCGCCGCACCCCACGTCAATCCCGCACCGAAAGCGAAGAGGATGATATGCTCCCCCTCTTTTACCCGACCCTCCTTTGAAAGCTCATCGAGAGCTATGCCTACGGAGGAGGCCGAAGTGTTCCCATATTTGTGTAGGGTCAAGTAGACTCTCTCTCTCTGCACATCAAACCGTTTTGCGAGAGATTCAATAATTCTAATATTGGCCTGATGGGGAACCATCCAATGAATCTCCTCCTTGCTGAGCTTGACTGCGGCTAAGCAACGTTTAACCGCGTCCTCCATACGGCGCACCGCATGCTTAAACACCTCCTTTCCTTCCATGTGCAGAAAATGCAATCCCTGCCGCACAGTCTCAAGAGAGGCAGGCCTCCTCGAACCACCAGCAGGCAAAATGAGCAATTCTGCCTCCCCCCCGTCTGCGCCGAGAAAGACATTTTCAATCGCATACCCAGGCTCACCCTCACCCACAACACATGCCGAAGCTCCGTCGCCAAACAACACACAGGTGTTGCGATCTTTATAATTCACAATCGAAGAGAGCTTCTCGGCAGCAACACATAGGATTTTTTTATAAGCTCCCGATTCGATGTAGGCTTTGGCGACAGATAAAATGTAGAGATAGCCCGTGCAAGCAGCCTGTATGTCCATGGCAGCAGCGTTGACGAGTCCTAGGCGCTTTTGTACCAGACAGGCTGTGCTGGGGAAGACATAATCTGGGGTGAGTGTAGCAAAAAGAATGAGGTCGATCTCCTCTGTCCCAACTTCAGCTTCCTCAATCGCTCGTTGCGCCGCCCTGTACCCCATGTCGGAGGTAAATTCATCACGTGCCGCCAACCGACGCTCCTTCATTCCCGTTCTGGTGACGATCCACTCATCTGAAGTCTCCACCATCTTTTCGAGATCTTCATTTGACAGAACCTCCTTGGGGAGGTAGGAGCCCAGCCCAATAATTTTAGCTTTTCTGACCATAAAAACCCCTTAGACACGGAAGCTCATTCGCTATTCTACCCAAGAAATCATTAAACTTAAAATAGAAACTTAAGTTAAGGCATACAAACCAACACCAATACGCAATAGAACTGACTTAAAATTGAAGATAGAAGAAGGCCGGTTGTCTAAACCAGGGGCCCCCATGGATAATATTTCACCCACACACTACAACAGTTAGTCGTAATAACATCTCTAGTTGCTGCGCAAAAGAGGAGTATCTTCTGTAGGCTCCCCCTCATCATTAAGCATTGTTTCCAGTTGAGTTATGTTGAGATCAACTTTTTCGAGAAGCTGGTTACGCAGATTCTCAGGAAAATCCTTATGAACATGATGGACAAAGTCTCCAAGCGGCCACCCAGCAAGCGCTTCTCTCAGCTGGCATATCTTATCCTTCAATTCGAGCATTGTCTGTTCAGTTTCGCTTCCTTTCATTCTAATGAACTTTCTGAGTGTCATATCGATCATTTCTCGGATGGACACAGCGATCAAACCGGTCGTAGCATAGCAAACGGTAACCGACATAATAAGTGAAAATGGTTTGCCGCAACGATCTGGAGACATGTAATCTTTGACCATCTCTAAAGAGGGCCCATAAGAAAATGCAATGGAGAGAAAAGCGATCAAGTGCAAACAAAAAGAGAGCTTCGGGAGTAACTTGGAGGGTAGACCAAACTCATATCTACCAACAAGCATATCGGTAAGCATATCTGCCATCTTGTTGTTAGCGTAGAAGCTAAAGAAGACAGAAGATACCAAATAAATGCAAACCGCCAAATAGCCCAGGACATCATCACCCGTCAGACGCTCCGTTTCATCATTCGCCACTGTCGATATCAACAACAGATTCATCGCAGCACATGACGAGCCAAACATTCGCAAGATAGCCCGTAATAGAAAATAGAGACGACTCTCTTTTTCGCAACACTGAGACGATGTACAACATCCTGTTCCCCCACTGCCGCCGTCCGAGGCATATTTCAATATACCACTATTTCCGTAAAGAAGCTCTAGCAGGTTCTGCCGATTGTCTTTATCCTCGTACCTCCCACTCAAATTTTTAAAGTCGGTCACAATACTACTTTGTACGTCTGGCAAGCTATCGACCAAAATCCTTTCACTCTTTTCGAGGGTTTCTTGCATCTTTATAAGTAGAGCTGAAAACTTCTTTTTCACACTGGGATCCTGATTCAGACCAAAAACACCGAGCTCTGTTGCTGGACAAAGTACCTGACGCATCGCATGACAGCCCATTTCTAGCAGCTTATAAGACGAATATGCAGGCAGCCACACATCAACGATAAAAACTGCACCCGGCGCAATCTTGTCCCAGGGATGGGCGTTATACTTGTGGGCAGCATAAGCAAATGGTATCTGAGTAGAAAAACCCAAAAATAGGGAGATAACAAACAACACCCCCCGTACTGCTGGATGTAGACCTGGTGCGGGGTGACTCATCAACCTCAGTTGTTCACTGGATATAAGAGGCAGCATCTCCTCGATAAGTTGCTGCAGAGCGTAAGTAATTACTGACCCAAAAGCAAGGCATGTGCCAGCAGCGAGAGGAATCCCCAACACGAGGTTGCCTCCTGTGAGCTTGATGTTCATATTCACAAAGGGGACCCTCCCCAAAAACCCCACAAACGGACTTGCAACAGATTGTAGGGCTATAGACAATCTTTTTTTCCATCTGCTTATTGATACACCACCGTCTTTAAGGAAAATTACAAACGTGAGCTCTCCTATGCGAGAGTTCACTTCCGCCTCGTGGGCGTTGCGAGGCACCCCCACCATGACTCCACCACTATCTGTCTCAGCTGTAGCATTCAGAACAACAATATTTACACCATTAATCTGCTCCACATTTGCACCTCCTAAAAACCATATTTGGCATTTTTCCGGGAATTATATAATTAAATAGGAGGTTAAATCAATGGGGAAAAACAATTTGGCAAAAAGGTTTTTACTAGGGGAGTCTGTTTTCTGTTTTAAATATTGTTGCCTTCCTGCGTTCCTGTTGTTATATAGAATTAGTTTGGGTAGAGAGGTTGCACATAAACGGAATTAAACTACGCTACTATTTCATACTTATACTCCCCTTTTTTCTTATCTCCATCGTAATGAGATTTTTTGATGGTTCTTGGTGTTTTCTACAAAAGTATCTTCTAATCGCCGCCCTCTCTTCTTATCTTACAGGAAAATTTATCCATTACCTGTTAAAGGAACACCCTGAGAAAAAATGGAATGAAATAGTGGGAATTGGGGCAATTTGCACCAACGAAATTGTTCTAGGAAATATTGTATTAGTCAATCCGAGATATCTCAAACTATTTTATTTGTGCAGTGTCTTGGGCTCTTTAGTCATAGGCATAGGAATTGATTCCATAAAAAGAAAGTGGATGCTCTATTTTTCATTAATTATCTTTTTCCTCTTCTCCTTTATCTCCGTTTATCCCCCACTATTTACGGGCATCATTCTGCCAGCTATATTATTACCAGTATCCTTGGCTATGCTTGCTCTCTTTGGAAATACATCCATAATAGGCAGAGCTATATTGCTAGATGCACATGTCCAGGCGTTGTCGAAAAATCGATCGCAGGGACGGACACTAATGGCAAAGTCTGTCGCATTCGAAGCTTTGATCTGGATTTGGATCGGGGCCGTATCCTGTACGTTTCATCTCTCCGTCAAATATTTCTTGCTGGTTGGAGTTGTCCTAAGCTTTATTTTCATTGTACTATCGAGATATGTCACAGAAAAAACTCATTCGCACATCTCACATATCGGAATAGAGGAGGTTTTAAAAAAATTAAAGCGGGTCTTCCTTCTTGGGGCGCCTTTTTACCTTTTTCTCATATGTGTTTCGTTAGTAGAGGTTGGTTGCTTTGCCTTTTTTTTAAGTCTGGAAAGAAGGGCCCCCACGCATATGCAAATACAACATGATTTATGCGCGAGTATCTCAATGTATCTTGGATGTCTACTTTGTCAAAATAAAATTTTCAGAAACTTTGGAGATGGGTTGCTCGTCATCTCTGGCCTTTCTATATCGATAGCAGGACTTATCATCTACCTAGTTATACAGACGCATACGCAAATAGTTAATAATATTTCTTTTTCCCTCGTTGGATTTGGATCGGGGCTGCTCCTCCCCTGTTTCTATTCGATAAACATCTCCTTCAAGGGAATCCAATTTTGCGGTCTGCTCATTGGCATGATAGATTTAATTAGGACCATGGGGGAATGGTTTGGATTTCTACTTTCTAAGATTAACCCACACTTAATAACGTTGCTTTCAGCAATCATATTCTTCTTCACTCTGCTTCTGTTCAATAATATGTTAAAGAATAGAAAGAAGGGTTAGAACTGCTCTATGCGATTTACGATACGGTCGGAAAAGGTTTGCGCCTCTGCACCGGTCCACAATTTTCTCGCAAAACAAAAAGTGACATACATTCGATCCTTTAATACACAAACTATGGGATGCAAGGTAAATTTATTTCCCAAATTCGCGTTGAGATAGATTGCACACAGGCCCTCCGTACTCAAATGATTAATGGAGCGAAGCCACCCTACACTACTTACTCCCAAATAAGGTAAACCATGGCATGTCGTGCGGTTCATGGAGAGCAGGTTAAACAGATTCTGAAGAAGGCCCCCCCTATCGCGTAGCAAATGGGTCATCTTAACGTTGATAAAAGAGGCTAAGTCATCATAAGAGAGAGTATAAATCTTATCCAAAAAGAGCTCTAAAAGGGTGATTTTACACCCTAAAGAACCGCTCCCTTTTTCAATAAATGGCCTAACATTTATGGGGCACGTGTAATGCACCCCCCCCGTCATTCCAACAAAATGGACATACTCTTTCAGGATAATAGCAGAAAACAAGCTTTGAAAGGAGAGCTTTTTCTCCCTCTTTTTTCTAAAAAAAGTTTGGAAAACACTTTTATCCAAAGAGCGATAAACAAATATCGTACTATTATCTTCCTTAACCCCTACTTCAGCCATCTGTTCCGTTAGATTGCTATATTCTGTGTGCCTTTTTTCCCAAGACTTTTTCTCTGCACAACCCAATTGACTCAATACTAACTTCTCAACAGATATATCTGTGACCATTCTCCCTCCTTCGATATTTGGAGGCTTGTCATGAAGTGCATATTCACATATCTCAGACAGCACGATCAGGCCTGAGTACGCATCTCCGACGGAGTGGGACATCGACAAGACAAGTTCATTGAAGTTTTCTCCTGCCAAATAGGAGAGCCTAAAGAGGGGTCCTTCCTCGTAGTTGAATGGCTTATACAACTCTGTGCTCGCCAGTGACTGCCAATCCTCATCATCGCACTTCTCAATGAGAGATACCTCCGCGACATTTTCTGTTTCTACAAACGCAAGGGGGTTTAGGCTAATTCCACATCTCAACAAAAAGTGCTTCTTTTCAACTAAACGGACACCCTCCCTTAAGAGATTAAAGGGAATGTGGCGATTAAACCTAACGATAGCACTGACATTACAACCAAATCGCCTTGAGAAGAGAATATGGACCGCTTCAAATGCATCTACTCGCCTTCTTAAGAGAGCGCCTGTTGCGCTACTATTCATCACGACTCCTCCGTTGTGGGGGGATATAGATTCTTCAAAAAATACCCCCACCTCCTACCTTTATCAGTAAGCGAGGTCTACGCTCACACAATTACATCTACTGAGAGTCACCCCAAACGAGGCAAACGTTCTCTTTGAGAAAATTTTATATTATTATATAAGATTATTAAATAAAACAAATTTGAAGGCGAAATGAAAAAAGGAGCTCTACCGCCACACATATCCCGTCCACGTATCCTCTGCAAACTCTAGTGCAAACACTTTAATACATGGAGGTACCCCCAAAAAGTTCCCTATCAATTGTAACAAAACTAGAATCGTCCTCTTCTCTGAGATAATAGTTGGCCATTTGCAATTTTTTTATTGCCAATTCAAATTCAGTCAACTGAAAAATCTCTTTGCGCAATTCCCACATACTCTTAGTTGCTTCGTCGTATACAACACCATAGCGATTATTGCGCATTTCAATTTCAGCAGTACACTGCTTAAGCTCTGAGTGGTCGTTTTTTTTAAAATTTTTGGGTATACACAGGGAGACAGAAGATGTTATTTCTTCAAGAAGCTCGGTTTTCTGGGCAGATACTCTCTTGCATTCTTCTTTTATCTTTTCTAACTTTCCATCATCATAGTCCTGCATGTAAAGGGTTTTGATTTCAGAGAAAGAACTTTTAAAGTTTTTAGCTGTTTGTATCTGATCTTGTTCATAATAAGACAAAAGTAATCCCCAAGCCAGTGTAATGTTGATGTGTTTAGAGGTAATTTCCGTCTTTGCGATCGGTTGTAAGAGTATCTGTTTCAAATTATCAATCCCTTGTGCCAATCTACAGGCATAAGCAGCATCACCAGGCCGCCCCATACAAGACTTTAGAAACTCATCCCGAAGACCTAGGATGATCCCTCGAAGTTGTTCGGAAATTTCGTGGTTAAGACCCCTCATAACATCTTCCCTATCATTGAAGATTACCATCTCTGCTGCAAGTTGTTTCAACGCATTCGTGGATATTTCTGCTTCAGTGCCCGTCGCCTTACTTAATTCTTTCCTCCTCTTTTCTAAATAATCTTGGAATTCTTCACGGGTTGGGTAGTAGTTGTTTATAAACGCATTTAGACTCGATTGGCATGTCGCCGAAGTCAGCAAGTCACCGTTACCATCGACAAAGGACGCTGTCTCCACGGAGGAAGACGAGATTTGAGGTGAGTCTTGTTGTTGGGACTGCTGCACATTGGGTGGGTCTTGAGGGGTGTTTGTGACGATAATATAAGAAAGAATGGCGCGGGGCCCTGCAAAAAGGCCTTGCACGAGCAGGCAAGTTCCTAACACACAGCAAACAAATGCCTTACAAGCATTGCCCCCTTGTCGTCGGAAATATTCTGCTCCTTCTGACACATTATAAAAACTGGCCCACGCACCCAATACCAAGCTGCTTCCAAAATAGATTGAGCAATTGAGCGAAGATAGGGCCACAAATCGCGCCGTACACAACACAAACCACCATCGTTGGCCTTGTTTCGCACTCTCTCTCACACCATGTACTACAGCGCTCAGCGCATTTGGGGGGGTTATATAAAACCTTCCATATGAAATGCTGCATGTAATGTTAGACATTTATAAACACCACACATTTTTTGTAATCTATCCCCACATATACGCTGTGGCTAAATAGACGAGGTTCTTGCAATCTGCTCTCCTAATATGCTTTTTTTCCATCTGAATAGAGCTGATCAATGGTGGAGATTATATCTAGCGACAATCGCACACCTGTGCCTAAAGCTATATCAGAGAAGTGGGAGCTAACTGCTGCACACCAAAAAAACATTTCACTCTTTGCTGCACAACGCAGCCTACTGCCATACTCATAGCCCACAAAATGGCTGATCCATCTGGCGATAGATGCACTGAAAGAACTAAGAGTAGTAACCACACTTTACACTATGTTCAAAACATTGTACTTCATTTTCACAAATAAGATAAAGAAAGAAACATTAAAAAACAATAAAGGTGCGTTTTCCCAAAAAAATAATTTCAAACATTAAACATGCTATATGAGGTTGCTGCTGTTCCCGACTAGTTAGGGGCGGGTGGTTTCTTTTTTTGTGACTGGAAATAGGTTTCTCAAAGAAGGTGGAATGGGGAACAATGAGAAGAGAGCTCCTCTTGAGCTCCTTCGGCAAGTTTTCTTCCCTTTTAGAGGTAGATGATTCTGTCGGCATGTTCAATGGTGGAGAGGCCTGAGCGATGAGAACCTGAGTCATCTCCACATGCAGCTCCTTGATAGTCATTTTGATATTGTGTTCACTGATTGCATCTAAGAGGAGGTTGCTTCATCTGAGATCAAGATGGGCGCATTTTGATGAGCGCGCGAGCAATGACGAGGCGTTGTTGTTGCTGCCCTCCAGAGAAAATTTTTTCCATTTCCTTGAGGTAATTGAGAGATAAATTCACAGTTTCCCCTTTGTTGACGACAAAGCTCAGGTCTTGCAAAATCCAGTTTTGTTCGTAACGAAACCATAAGTTTTTGAACTCTAACGACTTTTTAAAGCCTTGCAGATCGACAGTCAGAGGATGACAGACGATATGTGATCGTAAGTTAATCATGCTAAACATCCTCTCTGCAGCGACAATCCCCTTCTGTATGTTAGCAGTTTGTTCAGCGAACTTTTTTATAGGTTCATAGAGTAGATAAAAGAGCCCCATAAACACAATTAACTAGGAAATTTTCATTTCCATAACGTGAAGACCCACAATGAGGGTCGAAGAGAGACAAAAAGTTGTAAAGGTGTGAAGAATAGGACGCATCAAGAGATCATATTTGGCAGTCTTAACCTCCAGATTTGCCATTTGGTTGTTTTGTTCCCTATATCTTTTA
>Ga0066187_1000288_pt1 | contig 18625 bp, 19 predicted proteins | sample WorMetexBAHAMAS1_FD_58706 | JGI IMG/M metagenome (GOLD analysis project Ga0066187, IMG submission 58706) | Marine gutless worms symbiont microbial communities from Max Planck institute for Marine Microbiology, Germany - Inanidrilus exumae... | ecosystem: Host-associated > Annelida > Digestive...
CAACCGGAATACACCTTAGAAAAGCCGTCAGACCGTCCAAACAAGTGGGACCACCTCACGGTTCCGTGTCGTGGCCATTGTCCGCCCGCCCTGGCCGCTCCTGCACCAAAGCACTAAGGATACCAGCCACTGGGAATACGTCCAAGGCCGGTGACGAAACTGGTCCTTGCCATGGGAACCGATCGACCCCAAATTCCGCTCAACGGATAATTAACGAAAAGTGAGGGACATGAGCGAGCGGACGCCTTGGGAGGGACTGCGCCAATTCCGTGTAGACCGGAAAACACCGGAAAGCGACACGATCACGTCGTTCTATTTGGTGCCGATGGACGGCGGTTCCATATCCTCTTATCTGCCCGGCCAGTTTTTAGGGTTCAAGCTGAACGTCCCGGGACAAACTGAACCGGTGCGGCGCACCTACACGATCTCTGAAAAACCGGACGCCGGGACCTATTACCGTCTCAGCATCAAACGGGAACCGGCGCCCGCCGACCGGCCGGACCTTCCGCCCGGCGTGTCATCCAACTACTTTCACGACGACGTCGTCGAAGGCAGCGTCATCGACGTACGCGCACCGCGCGGCGATTTCCACCTCGACACGGAAAGCCGCCGGCCGGTTGTTCTGCTGAGCGGCGGTGTTGGCCTGACCCCGATGATCAGCATGCTCGGCCACGTCTGCGACGAAGAAGCGCCGCGCGACGTTTGGTTCGTTCATGGTGCCCGCAATGGCCGAGAACATGCCTTCGGTAAGCATGTGCGCGGACTCGCTGCCAGTCATCCGAACATCAACGTGCGCATCCTCTACAGCCGGCCCGACGGCGGTGACAGGCCCGGTGCCGATTTCGACCGGGCCGGCCGTGTCTCCATCGCCTATCTCATGGAAAACCTGCCGGGGCGTGATTTCGATTTCTACCTGTGCGGCCCGGCGGCCTTCATGAAGGACCTGTATGACGGTCTTCGTTCATGGGGCGTGCCGAATTCGGACATACATTATGAATTCTTCGGGCCGGCTCAATCCCTTGACGACGGGGGCGGTGGATCTGGGCAAGAGGCGGTGGAACAGGAAGCCGCTGGAGTTTTCGAAGTGACCTTCTCACGGTCCGGAACCTCGGCCGTGTGGAACGGTTCGACCGACAATATTCTCGAACTGGCCGAGGGCGCCGGTCTCAACCCGGACAGTTCCTGCCGGTCGGGCAATTGCCATACCTGCCTGTGCACCGTCAAAAACGGCACCTTCGAATACGCCCATGACGATATCTTCGAGCCGGATGGCGAAGACGAAATTCTGATCTGTTCGGCGCGTCCGACCTCCGACCTGGAGATCGACCTCTGAACACGCCGCCCTAACGGCAAAGTGATTTTGCGTTCCCGGCGAAACGCCTTAAGTCGCAAGCGATCATGGTTGCGAGACGTACAACTCTGGCCGCCTGCACGGCAATTCTCCTGGTATCGCCAGGTCCCGCGTTCGCGGAACCCGGCCCGCCGCATCGATGGAAGACCCTGGAAATCCCCGGCAAGGCGCCGAACACCTATACGGTCCAACCCGACGGCGTGATCGCGGTCGAATCCCGGGCCGCCGTGTCGATCCTCTATAAAGAACTCGATATCGAGGACCGGCAGGGTCATCGGCTGACCTGGCGCTGGCTTGTCGAGCGCTCGGTGCCGGCGACGGACCTTGGGAGGCGCGGTGCCGATGACCGCGACCTCGCCGTCCATGTCTGGTTCTCCGAAGGCGGCGAGACCGCCGGCTGGCCGCGCCGGGTTTATGCCTGGGCCCTGGGCGCCATCGGCTTCCCGCCGATCGGCCGAACCCTGACCTACGTCTGGGGCGGTGCCGCCGAGCGCGGTGACCGCCTCGCCAACCCCCATCCGGAAACGGAAGGCGCCATCATCGTCCTGCGGCCGTCGGGAACGGAAGAGAACCGGTGGTTCTCGGAAGCCGTCGACGTCGTTGCCGACTATCGACGCGCCTTCGGTGAACCGGCGCCGCCGCCCAAGTTCATCGCGGTCTCTACGGATTCCGACGACACGGGGTCTGTCAGTCTTGGACGCATCGCCGATCTCAAGTTAACGGTCGCGCCCGGTCGACCCCGGACCCTGTCCGATGCGCGCTGATCTGCCCGCGCAAACCCGCCGCCGATTGGAAAGGCTAGCCGTCAAGGGCGAGCGCGGCCAATGGTCCATGGACAATATTGATTGGGCCCGCCGGCCCCAAGTTCCGAGATGGCTGCCGAGACGGCTTTACCGCTCGATCATCAGCCAGTTCCAATTCGGCGAACGCATGACCGTCGACCTGTGCCGGCGGCTGGCAGACGAACTCGGTGACCCGCTGTTGATCCGTTGCGTCGAACTGCAGGCCAAGGACGAGATCCGCCATGCAGATGTCTATACACGTTACCTCGAATCCATCGGCGGTGCGCTCGACCCGGACCCGGCACTGGCGGAATCGCTTTCGGCGGCGCTCCATCATCCGGGCCCACCGGTCTTGCCCATGCTTGCCTATCACGTGATCCTCGAGGGCGAAGCCATGCGCACGCTGGAAGACCTGCGCGGAACCTTTCCCTGCCCGCTGTTCACCGAGATCAGCCGGCGCACAGCCCGCGACGAGGCCCGGCACATCGCCTTCGGCCGGCTCTATCTGAAAGCCGTGATCCCCAACCTGACGACCGCCGAAAGGGCCGGCTTGATGCGTGATCTGCGGGAAATCTGGGACGCCTGTGCCGATGGCATCCTCGCCGGTTACCGGGTTCCCGGCTTTTTCAGCCGGCCGCTGCGCCGGCGCTGGGCCGCCGACGGCTGGCGGCACCATGCGGCGGCCTTGGCCGACGTCGGCTTGGTGGAAGTGACCGGCCCATGACCGCGCCGCTCATATCCATCATCATCCCCACCCTCAACGAAGCGGCGAACTTGGGCCTTCTCCTCGATCGGCTGGCCGAAGAGCCGGTGCCTCATGAAGTTTTGGTCGCCGACGGCGGCAGCGAGGACGGCACCGTCGATATCGCTGCCGCCGCGGAGGCTCGTGTCCTGGCGGCGCCGCGCGGTCGCGGCCAACAGGTGGGCGCAGGCGCCGATGCGGCATCGGGCGGTATCCTGCTGTTCCTTCACGCGGATAGTCAATTTCCCAAAGGTGGCCTCGCGGCCGTCGCGCGGACGCTGGAGGCCGTGCCGCTAGCCGTCGGTGGCAATTTCCGCCTTCTCTTCGATGGTGACGACGATTTCAGCCGCTGGCTCGACGGTTTTTACGCCCGAATCCGCGCGCGCGGCATCTACTACGGCGATTCGGCGATCTTTGTCCGGCGCGCCGTCTATGATCGCCTCGGTGGCATCCGGCCGATCGCCCTCATGGAGGACTACGACTTCGTCCGACGCCTGGAGAGGGCCGGAAAGACGGTTTGTATCGGCGATCCGGCGATGGTCGCCTCGTCGCGCCGCTTCCGAGGGCGGCGCAAGTGGGCCATCATCTGGGGCTGGATTAAGGTCCACCTGTTGTTTTATCTGGGCGTCAGTCCCCGCGTCCTGGCCTGGCTTTACGATTCGGAACGCCGCCGGTCGCCCGAAACGAACCCTCAGCGCGACGCCGCCCCGTTGAGGCCCCAGTCGTACTCGTAACCGTCGATGGCTTCGAAGCGGGTCAACTTTGCCGCCAGATCGGGCCCGGCATAGCGCTTCAGGTGGGCGATCACCGACTTCTCCCCGCCGCCGAAATCGTCGGCGAACCAGGTGTAGATCTTGGAAACGACCAGCCGCTCGCCGGCCACTGTCACACCGCGCGGGTGGTTGACATAGGCCTTGGCGGCGGCGTCGAGCTGGCCCTCGATGGCCGCACCCCGGTAGGGCTCGGCGGCCAAATTGGGGCAGCCGATGGAGGCACAGTTGACGGCGTAGTGGATGCGCGGGTCCTTCCAGATCGGCCTCAGTATCCGATGCTCGATGTCGTTGAGGCTCAGTTGTTCGCCGGCCACTTCCAGGAGTTTCCGCTCCCAGGGTCCGTCGCTGAACAGTCCCGATGACAGGTCGATGTCGCGGATGCTGCCGACCGGCCCTTTCTGTCTGAGCTGGTCGACGACCACCTTGACGGTGATGGCGTTGTAGAAATTGATCCAATAGGCGAGCTGCTCAGGCCGGTCGAGCTGATCGACGGGGACCCGCCGCAGATGATCGAGATAGCCGTGCAAGGCCTTGGCGTCGGCCGCCGATACACCGGCGTAGTCCACCCGGTTGATGCCGTCGGCGCCGGGCTTCAGATAGCGTTGCAGGAAAGTCTGCCAAGCGCCGTGATCGACGGTGCGGGTCGATCCCGACGAATGGGCCTGCCACCGGGGCCAGAGTTCCGCTTTCGGGGCGAAAAGAGCCTCCAGCGACGTGAAGCCGGCCAGTGTCAACACCAGCCATCCGGCGACGAAGGTTTGGGCACAAAGTCGGCGCATCGGCATCCTCTCGGTCAGGTTATGACCGACATAGGGCCTTCCGCCGCTCCCGTAAATGGCCGGCCGATCACCTTCGCGTCAGGGGTTCGTGAAGAGGTGCGATCAGTCCTGATCGAGCCAATCGGTCGAATCGTGGATCGCCGTCAGGTCGGCAAGGCGGTTTTCCCAAATCTCCAGGTCATCCGGGTCGCCGTCCTCGTCGCCGGCCTCGATGAGGCTCTTGTGCAGCGCCACCTGCGCCTTGACCGCCTCGATCAGTTCGCGGAAATGATTCTCCGCGATGGCGTTGATCGAGACCTTGCCGTCGAACAGCATGTCGGCCCGGTCCATGGGCCCGAGCTTCTCGAGCCGCTCGTCGAGCGCCTTCCACTGCATGTACCACTCGTCGTAAAGGCCGTCGCCGGTCGGGGCCGCGCCGCCGCGCGCCTCGTCAAGGGCCCCCATGACGGCCATGAACTCATGCACGGTGAGTTCGATCTTGTGCATTCGGATCGTTCCCTTTTTCTTTCGTTTTGCTAGCGCCGCGACCATAGGCGAAGGCGTGGTTCGGTGCAATCATTGCAATGGTCTGGCGGCGGGCCGATGTTAAGGTGAAACGCAACAGAATCATTCTTCTTGGGAGAGAATGCCATGGCTCGTAACCGGAGACTGCTCGATAGTCTGGGCATCGACCTGCCGATCATCCAGGCACCCATGGCCGGGGCCAATGGATCGGCCATGGCCGTCGCGGTCAGCGAGGCGGGCGGGCTCGGCTCGCTGCCCTGCGCCATGCTGTCGGGCGACAAGGTGCGGGCCGAGATCGGCATCATCCGCCAGCAAACGGCGAAACCCTTCAACGTCATTTCTTCTGCCACACCCCGGCCGCCCCCGACCCGGCCCGCGCCGCCGCCTGGAAGGAAAGTCTTTCCGACTACTACCGGGAGTTCGGCCTCGACCCGGAGGCCGAGGCGCCGTCCGTCAATCGCGCACCCTTCGACCAGGCCATGTGCGACATGGTCGAGGACCTGAAACCGCCGGTGGTCAGTTTCCATTTCGGCCTCCCCGAGGAAAGCCTGTTGGAGCGCGTCAAGGCGACCGGCGCCGTCGTCCTCAGTTCGGCGACGACGGCAAGCGAGGCGCGCTGGCTCGCCGACAAGGGTTGTGACGCCATAATCGCGCAAGGCGCCGAGGCCGGCGGCCACCGCGGCATGTTCCTTGGCGAGGACATCGCCACCCAGGCCGGCACCTTCGCCCTTGTTCCGCAGGTGGTCGATGCCGTCGACGTGCCGGTCATCGCCACCGGCGGCATCGCCGACGGGCGCGGCATCGCGGCGGCCTTCGCCTTGGGCGCATCGGCCGTGCAGATCGGCACGGCCTATCTGTTCACGCCGGAAGCGACCATTTCCGAATTGCACCGCCAGGCTCTTGCCAATGCCTCGGACGACGGCACGGCGTTGACCAACCTCTTTTCCGGCCGCCCGGCCCGCGGCCTCATGAACCGGGTCATGCGCGAGGTCGGACCGATATCGGACAAGGCCCCCGCCTTCCCGACGGCCGGCGGCGCTTTGGCGCCGCTCAAATCCGAAGCCGAGAAGGGCGGGTCGGCCGGCTTCTCGTCCCTGTGGTCGGGGCAGGCGGCTGGGCTCTGTCAGGACATGGGCGCCGGGGAGTTGACGCGGCGGTTGGCGGAAGATGCGCGAACGCGGCTCGCCGCATTAACCTCGGAAGCGTAGAACGGCCCCATCCAACGCCGGCCGTCTCGCACCCCGCTTAACACGTCTTAACATGCGGGCCGTCCGATCTCGGTTGATAGTAATTCTTGAGTTTCCCACCTCTTCCTGTGAGAACGATCAATCGTACATTCGCCATAGAACCGAAACCGATTCACTGGAAGACCGGAGTCAAGCTCATGTCCTTAAGGCAAGTCGTCTATATGTCGGAAGCGCAGGAAAGCCTGGCTAAGGGGGATATTGAAAAGATCCTCGCCATCAGTCGTGAGGATAACGCCCAGAACGACGTCACCGGGTTGCTGATCTATTTCGACGGTGTCTTCATGCAGGCACTTGAGGGCGAATCGGACTTCCTGGACAGTCTGTTGATGCGGATTTCCGAGGACATCCGGCACCATGATTTCGGCATCGTCAGCGACCGGACGATTACCGAGCGCGTATTTCCGGAATGGAAGATGGCCTTTATCGAGACCGATGCCGACGACCTATGCGCCAGCGGCGGTGTTGACGGCACGATGGACCGGGACGAGGTCCTCGCTCGTTTGAGTGCAGACGAGAACTTCGTCAGCAAGATTCTGTTGTCGTTCGCCAGCCGATTGAGGTGACGGTCGGCGCGACCAGTTGTTGTGCAAAGATGCTTCGGTTTTCCGTTGGGAAAATGGTGCGGGTGGTGAGACTCGAACTCACACTCTGTCGCCAGAACTGGATTTTGAGTCCAGCGCGTCTACCAATTCCGCCACACCCGCGCGCGTCCGGAAGGCGGCCATCATAACCGCGCTTGTCCCCGGGTCAACCGGCATCGCGGTGCCCCGGCTTGATGGATTGCCAGAGCCGCCCGGCCCTGCTAAACGACCGCTCAACCAACGCCCAACCACCGCCACAAGCAACCATCGAAGGACCCCCGGCGTGCTCCGCAGACTCTACGATTGGACCATGGGCCTGGCCGCCCACCGCCATGCCCTGTGGGCGTTAGCCGCCGTTTCCTTCATCGAAAGTTCGGTGTTTCCGATCCCGCCCGATGTCTTGTTGATTCCCATGGTATTAGCCGCCCGCGAGAAGGCCTGGCGTATCGCCCTGGTCTGCACCGTGGCTTCCGTTTTGGGCGGCCTGTTCGGTTATGGCATCGGCTATCTCTTGTTCGAGGAGGTCGGCAAGCCGGTGCTCGAGTTCTACAGCTACGCGCCCAAGTTCGAGCAGTTCCAGGCGACCTACAATGAATGGGGCGCTTGGGCCGTGTTCATCGCCGGCGTCACGCCGTTCCCCTACAAGGTTATCACCATCCTCAGCGGTGTCACCAACCTGGATATCATGGTCTTCACGGTCGCCTCGGTGTTGGCCCGGGGGCTCCGGTTTTTCTTGGTCGCCGCATTGCTGTGGAAGTTCGGCGAACCGATCCGCGATTTCATCGAACGCCGTTTGGGGCTCCTGTTCACGCTGTTCTGTATCCTGCTGGTCGGCGGTTTCGTTCTCTTAAAGTTTATCCACTAGGTGTTCCCGAACGCTGGCGAAACGGTGATCTCTGAGCTATATCCCTGACATGGTTGCCATACCGCTCGAGGATGACTGGCTGAAACGTATGCCGCTGGCGTTGCTCGCCGTCGGTATCGGCTCGCTCGCCTTTGCCTTCCATGCCCAATACGTGCAGGGCCTGGAGCCCTGCATCCTCTGTCTCGTCCAACGGGTTCCGTTTTACGCGGCGATCGTCCTCGGCCTTGCCGCGCTCGTCAAACCCGATTGGATGGTTGCCATCGGTTGGCTCGCGGGTGGGGTCTTCCTGGCCGGCGGCGCCGTCGCCTTCTACCACGTCGGCGTCGAACAGCATTGGTGGGAGGCGGTGACGGCCTGCGGCGGCGAGTTGCCCACTCAGATGTCGGTTTCCGATTTCCAGAGCGCCCTTCAATCGAAGCCGGAAAAGGCCTGCGACGAGGTCGATTGGACCCTGTTCGGCCTGTCCATGGCCACCTACAATGTGGCCTATTCAACGGGCCTCGGGGCCGTCACCCTATGGGCCACCGACCAGCTGAGGAAACGGGCATGACCGATCGACCCGCCATCGATCCGAGCCGCGTCGCCAAACGATTTCCCGGCGACCCCGGCCGCGAGGAGATGGTCGAACGTATGCTCCGGGTCAACCATGCCGGCGAATACGGGGCGGTGCGTATCTATAAGGGCCAGCTCGCCGTTCTCGGTGAGAAGAAGGGTGCCGGTCCGGTGATCCGCCACATGCTGGAACAGGAAGAAGAGCACCTGGAGACCTTCGACGGACTGGTCGCCGACCGCCGGGTGCGCCCCACCGCCATGCTGCCGTTCTGGCATCTGGCCGGTTTCGCCTTGGGTGCCGGCACGGCGCTCCTGGGCGAGAAGGCGGCCATGGCCTGCACCGTCGCCGTCGAGGAGGTCATCGACGAGCACTACGCCGGCCAGGTCGAGCACCTGGAAGGGGAGGGCGAGGATAATCTCCGCGATACCTTCGAGAAGTTCCGCGAGGACGAGGTCGCGCACCGCGATACCGGGCTCGATCACGGTGCCGAACAGGCCCCCGCCTACGAGCTTCTGACCGGTGCCGTCAAGGCCGGGTCCCGCCTCGCCATCTGGCTGTCGACGCGGGTCTGAACCCGCCCTTCACTCACCCGTCTATTTACGCTCCCGCGTCAACGACGCAACCACCCCCCTGAGCGTGCGCACCTCCTGCTCCGTAAGGCCGGCCCGCTCGAACAGGTTGCGCAGGTTGCGGACCATGACCGGGCGTTTCTCGGTAACGCGCAGGAAACCGCTGGCGTCGAGCTCGCTCTCGAGATGGTTGAAAAAACCGACCAGCTCGTCCTTGTTGGCGGGGCGGGTGGCCTTCGGAACCGCGAGTTCGTCGCCCGGCGTTTCGTCCTCCAGCAGGCGCCACTCATAGGCCAGGCAGAACACGGCTTGCGCCAGGTTGAGCGAACTGAAGGCCGGATTGAGGGGCGCCGTGACGATGGCGTCGGCGAGGACGATGTCGTCATTCCTGAGCCCTTTCGATTCACGGCCGAACAGGATTCCCGCGTCGGCGCCGGTGGCCCTGATATCCGCCATCTCGCGAACGGCGTGACGCGGTGTCAGGACACGGACCGTCATGTCGCGGGGCCGCGCCGTCGTCGCCAGCACGAAACCGAGATCGGCGATGGCGTCTTCCGTGCTGTCGAAGACTTCGACGGTGTCGATCACCGCATGGGCGTCGGCGGAGGCGGCGACGGCACTGTCGTTGGGCCAACCGTCCCGCGGCTTGACCAGGCGCAGGCGGTCGAGGCCGCAGTTGAGCATGGCCCGGGCCGCCATGCCGATGTTCTCGCCCAGTTGCGGTTCGACCAGAATGAAAACGGGGCCGCCGGAAACCGTGCTGGGGCGGGTCTTGTCGGTTCCCGCCACGGCGCTCAGGCGGCCTTTTCCGTAGCGCCGTCGCGGTAGAGTTTGTAGACGAGGCTGTCCCGGAGCGCGTTGTAGGAGGCGTCGATGATGTTGGTCGAGACACCGACCGTCGACCAGTGCTCGCCGTCGCCGTCGGCCGATTCGATCATCACCCGCGTCACCGCCCGGGTGCCGTCGCCGGGTGTCAGGATGCGCACCTTGTAGTCGACCAGGCGCAGGTCCTCGAGATGCGGATAGATCGGCGTCAACACCTTGCGCATGGCGGCATCGAGCGCGTTCACCGGGCCGTTGCCTTCGGCCACGGTCATGTGGGGGATGCCACCGACGTCGAGTTTGACGGTTGCTTCCGACAGGGTCACCAGGTCGCCGCGCACGTTCCAGCGCCGCTCGTCGATGACCCGGAAGCTGGTGCAGCGGAAGTACTCGGGAACGGTACCGAGCGTGCGCCGCGCCAGCAGTTCGAAGCTGGCCTCCGCGCCGTCGTAGGCATAGCCGTCGAACTCGTGATCCTTCACGATCTCGACCAAGCGCGTCACCTTCGGGTCCTTGGAGTCGATCTGCAGGCCGATCTCACGGAAGCGGGCTAGGATATTGGAGCGCCCCGACTGGTCGGATACGACGATATGCCGGTGGTTGCCGACCATCTCCGGATTGATGTGCTCGTAGGAGGCCGGGTCCTTCTCGACCGCCGAAACGTGGAGCCCGCCCTTGTGCGCGAAGGCCGATTCGCCGACATAGGGCGCGCCGCGGTCTGGCTGGCGGTTGAGGCGTTCATCGATTTCGCGCGACAGGTGGGTGAGTTTGGCCAAATCGTCCGGACCCAATGCCGTCTCATAGCCCATCTTGAGGACCAGGGACGGTACGATGGCGATCAGGTTGGCGTTGCCGCAGCGCTCGCCGAGACCGTTCATGGTGCCCTGCACCTGGCGCGCTCCGGCGCGGACGGCAGCCAGCGAATTGGCGATCGCGTTGCCGGTGTCGTCGTGGGCGTGGATACCCACGTGAGAGCCGGGTATGTGCTTGCACACCTCGGTGACGATCTCCTCGACCTCGTGAGGCAGCGTGCCGCCATTGGTGTCGCAGAGAATGATCCAGCGCGCCCCTGCGTCATAGGCGGCTTTCAGGCACTCGAGTGCGAATTCCGGGTTGGCCTTGTAGCCATCGAAAAAATGCTCGGCGTCGAACATTACCTCTTCAACCTTGCCTAGGGACGCGGCAACGCTGTCCGAGATCATGGCAACGTTTTCGTCGCGTTCGATCTCGAGTGCCACATCGACATGGAAGTCCCAGGCCTTGCCGACCATGCAGGTGGCCGCCACGCCGGTGTTGAGGAGCGCGTTGAGCCCAGGATCGTTTTCGGCGCTGCGGCCGGGGCGTCGGGTCATGCCGAAAGCGACCAGCTTCGAGCGCTTCAACTTCGGCGGTTTGGCGAAAAAGGCATCATCCGTCGGATTGGCGCCGGGCCAGCCGCTCTCGATGTAGTCGATACCAACGGTGTCCAGTTCGCGGGCAATGAATTCCTTGTCGACCGGGTTGAAGTCGACCCCCTGGGTCTGGGCGCCGTCGCGCAGCGTCGTGTCGAAAAGGTAGATGCGTTTGTCAGTCATGGCTTAAACAGGTTCCTCCAGTGCATTCGAATCACGCAATAAACCCCGGCCCTCTATTGAGAGGCCGGGACCGTAATTCGCGCCGCGCCGGCGGCGACTGGGGAACGCCAGATGGTCATGACCGGCCGATGATAGACATCGCCGGGCCGCCGTCAAGCGGCAACGGCCGTATCGACGGGTTGCCTAGAAGGCCGAAACCCCTTGCCTGACGAGCATGGCGAACTTGTCGGAGGCCACCGGTTTGGAAAAGAAGTAACCCTGACCGACGTGGGCGCCCAGCGAATGCAGGAAGCCGACCTGGCTTTCGGTCTCGATGCCCTCGGCGACGATATGCAGGCCGAGGCTCTGCGCCATGCTGATGATCGAACTGGCGATGGCGACGGCGTCCTTGTCGTCCGGCAGGTTCATGACGAAGGCGCGGTCGACCTTCAGTGAATCGAGCGGGAACCGGGTCAGGTAGCTCAGGGACGAGTAACCGGTTCCGAAGTCATCCATGGAAATCGAGATGCCGCGGCTCTTCAATTCGTTCAATGTACTGATCGTCTCGTCCGGGTTTTCCACCAACATGCTTTCCGTCAACTCGAGATCCAGCAACTCGGGCTTTAGGCCGGATACCTTCAAGCTTTCATCGGTCCATCCGGTCAGGTCGCCCTGTACGAATTGTAGCGCCGACAGGTTGACCCCGACCTGAATGTCCCGGTCGGACAGTGTCTGCCAGTAAACGGCCTCGCGGCAAGCCGTGCGCATCACCCATCCGCCGATGGGGACGATCAGTCCGGTTTCTTCGGCTACGGGCACGAACTCCTCCGGAGAGACGAAACCCAGCGCCGGCGATTCCCAGCGCAACAGGGCTTCGGCACCGGTCACCGAGCGGCTTTCGAGATCGACCTTGGCTTGGTAAACGAGCGTGAATTCGTCGTTTTCGAGGGCATGGCGCAGCCCGTTTTCGATCTCCATACGCCGTTGAACGTCGGCACTCAGCTTCTCCGAGTAGACCTGACAGTTGTTGCGGCCGAGCCGCTTGGCATGATGGGTTGCCGTGTCGGCGTTTTTCAGGATCTCGCTGATGTTGGCCGCGGCGCCCGGATAGGTGACGACGCCGACGCTACCGGAAGTATAAATTTCCTTGCCGTCGACCCGGAAGGGGGCAGCCAGGGCAGCGCGCATCTTTTCGGCAATCCCCCGAGCCTCGAGATCACTGGAAATGCCGTCGAGGATAATGCTGAATTCATCGCCGCCGAAGTGAGCTACGAGATCCTGGGGCCGGACGCATTCGCCGAGCCGCTTGCCGGCCGCCTGAATAGGCGGTCGCCGGTCACGTGACCGAGCGCGTCGTTGACGTTCTTGAAGTTGTCGAGGTCGATAAAGATGATGCCGATCTTGCCGCCCGAATAGTCGACGGCACGCACGGCGCCTTCCAGGCGTTCGTTGAAAAGCGCCCGGTTCGGCATCTTCGTCAGCGGATCGCTGGTCGCCATTTCGCGAAGCTTCGCTTCGTTGTGGATGCGTTCCGTGATGTCGCGTACGGCGCCGATGAACACATGCCGGCCCCCGACCCGGAGCGCGCTCAGGGCGAGTTCGATCGGCACCCTTGAGCCGTCCCGCCGTAGGGCTTCGAGTTCACGGCGCCGTCCGAGGGCGACGGCGTCACCGCCATTGACGAACGCGTCGACCAGGGTCTGATAGCGGATGGTCTGATCATCATCGAACAGCACGGTGACGTTTTGTCCGACCAATCCTCCAGGGCTGTAATCGAAGATCTTATCGGCGGCCGGATTGGCCGTTTCGATGAGGCCGCTTTGATCGATTGTCAGAATGCCGTCGATGACGGTGTCCATGATCTTGCGGAGATGCTCCTCGCGGGCCGCGACTTGGCGGATCGCCCGGTTGCGCTCACTGACGTCGCGGGCCATCAGCATCACCGCCGCGTCATCGTGTTTGGCGTCTTCGTCCTGATAGGGCAGGGCCGCGATTTCGACGTCGAGTTCGACACCGTCGGGCCGCTTCAACTTGATAGGCACGCGCAGTTGCTCGTTGACCAGCGCCTCAAGTCCGTCGTCGAGCATGCCCACATAATCGGGATGCACGAATTCGTCAAAGCGCCGACCGATCAATGTGTCGACCGGCCACATGCCGAGCATGTTGGCGCCGGCCGGGTTGATCATGGCGAAACAGCCCTCGCGACAGACACCGATCAGATCCGGCGCCAGTTCGATGATGTGGCGGAAGTCCTTCTCGGACTTTTCCAGGTTCTCGAAGCGCTTCATCTCGAGGACGTCATTGAGCATCTCGAGCATGTTGCGCCCGGCCTTGACGATGTCTTCGGCGTAACTGCGGTACTGCGGGTTGTCCATGGGGCCAAGCAGCTCTTGGTCCATCATGTCGGCAAAACCAATGATCGTATTGAGGGGCGTGCGCAAATCATGGCTCAGCGTTTCCAGCAGCGCCTGATTGGCGTTGTTGGCCGCCTCCAGAGCCGTTTCCGCGTCGCGGAGTAAATCCTCCAAGGGAGGTTCGCGTTTCATGAGTTTTCCCATCCCGCTCGAACCCTATCCTTGGAACGTCTGCCGATCAATGCGATGGGACACAACGAAACGTATTGAAACAAACGGAAATTAAGACCGAAAAATCCTGTTGGACGAAAATCACGCGCATTCAGGCCAAGACGTCCAGGTTGTCGGTGCGCAGATCGACGAACCGAGTGATGCGCCGGAAACGGCCGCTGTCGGTCTCGACCGTACCCTGGGCGCCGATAGCACCGGTTGTACCACCAGACAAGATCCCGTTCAACAACCCAAGGATGCCAAGGCGATAACCTTCGGTTGCGCGAGACGCTTGGATCGCTGCATGCCCGGCCAGCCGTTCGTTGCAGGGAACGCGTAGGTTCATGAGCTGGACGACGGCATCCGGGTCGCGTTCGAGAGCCTCGTTCAAGATTTTGACCGCCTGTTCCACCGCGTCCGTCATGACCGCTTCGCACTCCCGTATCTTGCCGCCTCACGCAAGCGCCTGTTGCCAAGGCGCCCGCCCATGATAGCGTGATGCCATGCCGAGCGAAATCGTACTCCTCAGTGGCGAAGCGGAGGCCGAACACCTGCCGGCCGTCCTCAAAGGGCACAATCCCGCTCTTTCCGTCATTTGCGTGGAATCCAAGGCAGATCTCGAAGCGGCCTGTCTGGACGCCGGGCCGCCGCCCGACGGCAAGCGCCGGTTGATCGCCTTTTGCACGGGTATCATCGTCCCCGCAGCCGTCCTCGACGCATTCGACGGGCCGGCCTACAATTTCCACCCGGGTCCGCCGAGTTACCCGGGCGCCCACGCCGCCAGCTTCGCCATCTACGACGGCGCCGAACGGTTCGGCGCCACGGCGCACGTCATGGAAAAGAGTGTCGATTCGGGGGCCATTGTCGGGGTGCGGTGGTTCGACGTTCCGGAGAAGGCGCGTTACGTCGAACTCGAGTTGGCGGCCTACCGCGAGCTGTTTCAATTGTTCCTCGAACTGGCGCCTCACCTGGCCTGTGACGATCAACCATTGGCACCGGTCGATGAACCATGGGGGAAGCGCAAGACCACGAAAAAGGAGTTCGAGGCCATGAAACGGATCACGGCGGAGATGGACGAGGACGAGATTAAACGCCGTTGGCGCGCTTTCGGGTGAGCCTATCGAAAGCGAAATGACGACTTTCGACGACTTCCGTAGGCTTGCACGTAAAATCCGCGTCGTCATTGCGGTGACCACGCGTTAATCGCCATCCGCCGCGCCGCCGACGGAAACGGGACAAAAAAACGACGGAACGAACCCAATTGGCCGATTGTCGCCGCTGTCGGCAAATCCATGGTCGAAAAGCCCCAATCGGTCAAAACAGAGAGATACTTATTAGCAAAAAATAGGAAAAAAGTCAATATATAGGATCAGGCTGCGGAATCGTCCTGCTCCTCCAGAGAAGCCTCCTCGGCCGCCGGCAAGGTGAAATGAAAACGCGCTCCTTCATCGGGCGCGCTGTCGACCCAAATCCGCCCGCCATTCCGTTCGACCATCTCCCGACACAGAGGCAGCCCCAATCCGGTGCCGATCTCGCCTGCCGTTCCGATGGTCGTGGTTTTCTGGTCGAGGGCGAATATGGCCGCGACTTGATCCTCCGACATGCCGACACCGTCGTCGGAGACCGTGACCTCGACCGCCGTTTCCGAATTCCGAGATGAAATGACCACCGTGCCTCCAGGCTCCGAGAACTTGAGGGCGTTGGCGACGAGATTGCGGACGACCGTGCGCACCATGTCTCCATCCGCCCAGGCGGTTTCATCGGCGACCTCATTGGTCAAGGTGATATCCTTGTCGGCGGCGACCGGCCGCAGAATACCGATGCTGTCCTCGGTCAGTGCCTGCAACTCCAGGAGTTCCGGCTCTATATCCTCTCCCTGCATTTGCAGACGCGCCCATTCGAGAAGGTTCTGCAGGAGCTCGAACACACGCTCGGCCGCCGCGTTGACGCTGCCGGAATAGTCGACGAGCTTATCCTTTTCGAAGCGATCGCCCATCTGCGACATCATTTGGGTCATGCCCAGTAGCGATGTGAACGGGCTCTTCAGGTCGTGGGCGATGATCGAAAAGAACCGGTCCTTGACGTCGGATTCGTATTTAAGCTCCTTGTTCAGCATAGACTCCCGCTCGGCCAGCTCGGCAAGCTGACCTGCTTGTTCCTCCAGGTAGTTCTTCGAAACGTTCAACTCGGTTACCATCGCCTCGAGTTCGTCCTTGCTCTGCTGCAGGGCGTGTTCCGCTTCCTTGCGCTCGGTGATGTCCTGAACCGTGCCTTCGGAACGAATCACGGTGCCGTTACGATCGCGTTCGTGTTTACACCGTTCGTGTACCCAGCGGACCTCGCCATCGCTTTGCCGGACAATCCGATGCTCGATGTCGTAATCGCTCTTCCCCGAGACGGAATTCGCGTATTCGGTTTCCACGTAGTGTCTTTCATCGGGATGAATGCACTCGAGGAAGGATTCAAAATCGGCACCGAATTTCTCCCGATCGATGCCAAAGATCCGAAAAATCTCGTCCGACCAGTAAAGCCGGTTCGTCGCGAGGTCGAGGTTCCAACTGCCGACGTGGGCGAGCCGTTGAGCTTCCGCCAAGCCCTCGTTGAGTTCTTCAACCTTCAGGTAGGCGCGCTCCCTCTGCACACGGGCGCGAACGATCAACCAAAGCGCCCCGGCCCAAAACAACCCGATACCGCAGATGATGATCGCCGCCCGGCGATAGGTCCCGGCTTCCTGGGCTTCCAGGAAACCCGCCTCCGGCAGAACCTGAACGACCCAACGCGAATTCTCAATGGGCATGCTGAAACTGACACGGGCAAGCTCCTCGGGCGACAGGCGGATATCACGGTCAATTTCATCACGGGTTCCCTGGGCCGACGCTTCGATGAGATCCCTGGCATCGTCGCGGACCAGGTATATGTCGTGGCCCGGAAGTTCGAATCCAGCCACAATTTGGGTCAGTTCAACCGGGTGGAAACTAACGAACAGCACCGCATCCTCGCCCGTCGAGGTTTTCCACGCGGCCATGGTATCGAAGTGGTAATTGCCCGGTTGCGGATGAATGAAGGGCCGATAATCACCGCCGGCACCAAAGTCATGCCGCTCCTGCATCGCCCGAAAGCCGGCGATATCCGCCCGGCATACGGCGCCGACGAACTCTTCCAGGTCGTCCGGAATCAGCGCGCCGCGGGCGTTCTGCAAGGTAAAAGCGAAGTAGGTTGGGAAGTAGCTTTCGATCCGCTTGTTCAACACCTCGTACAATTCAGGATCATCATCGGACTCCATGTACTCCGTGAGCAGATCGCGGTTCTGATCGGCGAACACGCCGATCATCCGCAATCGTTCGCTGACGAAGCGGCCGATCTGAATGGCGACGGACCGTCCCTCGTTGACCATCAATGCTGCTTGGTAATCCCGGAAGACGCCGGTCGTCTGGCTCGTCGTCCAAACAACGAGGATCACGGCGAAAACGGCAGCGATGGTGATCGCCACGGGAGGCGCTTCCAGCAGGTGCCGCGCCACTGTCTGGCTTCGACGCTCGGCTACTGCCTTGGATCGTCGGCTTTCCGGCATTCCACCGCCACTCCCCACTGGATCCTTCAATACAACGCCACTTCGCGCCTAACGCACGACGTTTATAGGACCCATAACCGAACTACCCTAAAGATCTTAATCCAATACCTTAAGACAGAAAAAACCCTTTAAAAATAAAGGCATGTTACTTCGGTTCTTTCAAGATTGGATTTCAGACGTAAAGACAACATCGGACCGATTCTAATCGCGCCTTGATTTAACCGCGCCAACCATCGGCGATTGATGCAGTTCGGACCCGATGGAACCTTAACCACATCTCCCTACTCATTCTCCGCCGGCAGCGCTGCCTTAAGCCGGCCGGCTAGTTTGGCCAGGGGCAGGCTCTGCAGCCACACTTTTCCCGGTCCTTTGAGGTGGGCCAGGAACAGTCCCTCTCCGCCGAACAGCATGGTCTTCACGCTGCCTGCGGGACTGATGTCGAAACCGACCTGGTCGGTGAAGCCGACGACGGCGCCGGTCTCCACATCAAGGGTCTCGCTCGGTCCCAGGTCGCGCTCGACGATGGTGCCGCCCGCGTGAACGAAGGCCCAGCCGTCACCTTCGAGCGATTGCATGATGAACCCTTCGCCGCCGAAGAAGCCGGCCGACAATTTGCGTTGCAGGTGGACGCCGATGCTCACCCCTTTCGCTGCGGACAGGAAACAGTCCTTCTGGCAGATCACCTTGCCGCCGTAATGATCGAGTTTGAGGGGTACGATGGTGCCCGGGTAGGGAGCGGCGAAGGCGACGCGGGCCTTTCGTTTCTCATCGTTGTTGGTGAACAACGTCAAGAACAGGTTTTCTCCGGTCAGCGCCCTCTTCCCGGCTGCGCCGATCTTTTTCAAGATACCGGACTCCGGGTCGCTGCCGTCGCCAAGGATCACTTCCATGCGCACGAGCGTGTCCTTGTACATCAGCGCGCCGGCCTCACCGATGGCGCATTCGCCGGGGTCGAGTTCGACCTCGACGAACTGGGTTTCTTCACCAAAGATGTTGAAGTCGATCTCCTCGTCGGAGCGCTCCTTGCCGGTGTAACGAAAGACCGGCTGGTCGGCCATGGCCAGTTCCGGTGCGTTCGCGATCGGAACCCAGGTCTCGTAGCCGGCCCGCCAGCAGCGGGCTGTCGGATTGAGCCTGGCGAAACGTGCTGCCAGCAACAAATGCATGGGGCCCTCGCGGCGGCCGTCGACGGCGAAGTACCATTCGTTCATGGAACTCGCCGGTTTGTCGACGGCGTCACCGGCCAGACCGGCATTGGCGAAGCGCCTGTGAAGGCCGGCGACCGTGTCGGCGTCGAGGTCCAGAAGTTCGGCTAGAGCAGATTCGATTTAATCGAGGTCATATCCTGCTGCGGCAAAGTAGTTGATGC
>Ga0066187_1000289_pt1 | contig 18607 bp, 17 predicted proteins | sample WorMetexBAHAMAS1_FD_58706 | JGI IMG/M metagenome (GOLD analysis project Ga0066187, IMG submission 58706) | Marine gutless worms symbiont microbial communities from Max Planck institute for Marine Microbiology, Germany - Inanidrilus exumae... | ecosystem: Host-associated > Annelida > Digestive...
TGCATCAAACTATAGGATTCATGTATTCAAATGCCCACATTATTCTACCTGAAGTACGCTGAATTTTGATGAATCGGAAATCCTTACCCTGCTTGTCGAAGTGGTCGGTGTGGGTCAAAGCTTCGATCCCCCATTTTTGGGAATGGGTCACGAGGCAAGCGGTAACCCGTTCAAGGATCGTCGATGCATTCGGCGGCAGCGAAACCAGCGGATTGCGCGCTAATTTATGCGCGAAGACGGCAAATGGCGGCAGTTTTGCCTTGTCACTCAGCATGGGGTCTATCAGGATGTGGTGCGGTCCGGATTCAATGACAAAGGTTGCGTTCCTGAGGTGGTGTATTTTCACGTTCGTCTCCTTCAGAACAGTTTTGTGTTTTGATGTTATGTAACCGCCGGAAATAGACCAGCAGGTATCGAGATACCTCCACAGCCACTGAAATGCCGAAATCCTCTTCCACCAGGGCCAGCGCCAAATCTATCCCGGCCGTAACCCCGGCACTGGTGTAAAGGTTGCCGTCACAGGTATAAATGGCATATGGATTTCGATATTTTCAGAAAACCATGAAGGGGTTGATGACTGAACCAGCCGATAGATAAAAAAAGGAGCGATGAAAACCATCACCACTCCTTTTCAATTGCCCTTATTTTAAGATATTAGATGTCGTAATACAGGAAGAACTCATGGGGATGTGGCCGCAGTTTGACGGCATTGACCTCGTTTTCAGTTTTGTATTCTATCCACATATCCAGGGCATCTTTGGTAAAGACGTCGCCTTTGAGAAGGAACTCGTGGTCGGCCTCAAGAGCGGCCAGGGCTTCGTCCAGGGAGCCCGGTGCCGATGGGATCTCCGCCAATTCCTCGGGGGGCAGGCCGTAGATATCCTTGTCCAGGGGATCGCCTGGATCGATCTTGTTTTCGATACCGTCCAGGACCGCCATGAGCATGGCGGAAAATGCCAGGTATCCGTTGCAGGAGGGATCCGGCGTCCGGAATTCGATCCGTTTGGCCTTGGGTGACGTGGAGTACATGGGAATCCGGACCGCGGCGCTCCGGTTCCGGCTGGAATACGCCAGGTTCACCGGTGCCTCGAACCCGGGCACCAGCCGCTTGTAGGAATTGGTGGTCGGGTTGGAAAACGCACAGATCGCTTTTGTGTGCTTTAGAATTCCGCCGATGGCCCACAGGGCTTCCTGGGAGATCCCGGCGTACTTGTCCCCGGCAAACAGGGGATTGCCGTCCTTCCAGATGCTGATGTGGGTATGCATGCCGGTGCCGTTGTCCTCAAAAAGCGGTTTGGGCATGAATGTTACCGTATGGTTGTTTTTGTAGGCGACATTTTTCAGGACATATTTAAACCACATGAGCTGATCCGACATCTCGAGAAGCGGCTTGAACCGCATGTCGATTTCGGCCTGGCCGGCGGTGGCCACTTCGTGATGCTGGGCTTCGATTTCGATCCCCAGGTTCTCCAGGGTCAGCAGCATTTCGGTTCTCAAATCCTGAAATTTATCCATGGGTGGCACCGGGAAGTATCCCTCTTTGTGGCGGGGTTTGTACCCCAGGTTGGGGCCTTCATCCCGGCCGGTGTTCCAGATCCCTTCGACGGAATCGATCTCGTAGAATGCCCGATTTCGTGAGGACTCAAAGGTGATGTCATCGAAGATAAAAAATTCGGCCTCCGGTCCGATGAAAACCGTGTCCCCGATGCCGGAGCTTTTGAGATATGCTTCGGCTTTCTGCGCGATATGCCGGGGATCCCGGGTATAGGGTTCCCGGGTAACGGGATCCACGATGTTGCAGATCATCACCAGGGTGGGTTCCGCATAGAAGGGATCCATTTTAGCGGTTGCCGCATCCGGAATCACGAGCATGTCGCTGGCATGGATGGGCTGCCACCCCCTGATGCTCGACCCGTCAAACCCGAATCCGTCTTCGAAGCTGGACTCATCCACTTCCCCGACGGGCACCGTAAAATGCTGCCACAATCCTGGATAATCCATAAAGCGAAGGTCGACGACCTTTGCACCATTTTCCTTTGCCATGTTCAAAGCTTCTGCAGGTGTCATTTTCTATTCTCCTTTTGGGTTTATAATTTATACTTCGGTTCTGAAACAAAATCATGCTGCAAGCATTTTAAAAGATGATCTTCTAGACGGCTTCCTTGCCCTTTTCTCCCGTTCGGACCCGGATGGCCTCCTCCACCGGGAGAACGAAGATCTTGCCGTCGCCGATTTTCCCGGTACTTGCGGAGGTTTGAATCGTGTCCACTACCTTTTGGACCCTTTCGGCCTCAACAACGATCTCGATCTTGATTTTGGGGATGAAATCCACCACATACTCCGCACCGCGATAGATCTCCTTGTGGCCCTTCTGGCGACCGTGGCCCTTGACCTCGGAAATGGTCATGCCCTGGATTCCGATGGCGTTCAATGCTTCCTTGACGTCATCCAGCTTGAAAGGCTTGATGACCGCTTCGATTTTTTTCATTTTTCCAATTCTCCTTTTCCTGGGCCCCTTGGCCCGTGAACTCCAACTCTATTCCAATTCAAATGCTCTTTCTCCATGAATGGCGTTGTCCAGGCCGATCACTTCCTGTTCTTCATCCACGCGGATGCCACCGGTGACGGCCTTGGTGATCATGATGACAACCAGTGTCCCGACAACGGAATAGGCGGCCGTACCGATGATGGAAACGAACTGGATCCATAACTGGCCCGGGTTGCCGTAAAACAGTCCCTTGGCCCCTTCGGTGATCGACGGAGAAGCGAAAAGACCCGTTGCCAATGCCCCCCAAATGCCGCACATGCCGTGGACACCGAAGGCATCCAGGGAATCATCGTAGCCCAGTTTGTGTTTGAGCACGGCAACGCTGTAATAACCGAATACACCGGCCACAAGGCCAATCACCAGGGATGCGGGCATATTGACAAAACCGGCCGCCGGTGTGATGGCCACCAGACCCGCCACCGCTCCGGAAGCGATGCCCAGCACCGTCGGCTTTTTGGTGACCGCCCACTCGGTGAACATCCAGGCCAGCGCGCCCATCGAAGCGGATGTATTGGTCACCATAAAGGCCGAACCGGCCACACCGTCGGCCGCCAGCTCACTACCGGCATTGAAGCCGAACCATCCGAACCACAGCATGGCGGCCCCAAGGGCGGTCAACGATACCGAAGACGGGAACATCGCTTCCCGGCCATATCCTTTTCGCTTGCCCAAAACCAGAGACAGAACGAGGCCGGCGAAACCGGCGTTGATATGGACCACCGTGCCCCCTGCAAAATCAAGGGCCCCCATACTGCCCATCCATCCGCCGCCCCATGCCCAATGGGCCACCGGTGAATAGATGAAGGTGAGCCAGAGGACCGTAAAAACGATCCAGGAGGAGAACTTCATCCGGTCCACGATGGAACCCAGCACCAGGGCCACGGTGATGCCGGCAAACGTCATCTGGAAAAGCAGAAACACGTAGGTGGGGATGGTGCCCGACAGACTGTCCACGCCGATGCCGTTGAGGAAAAAATGGTCGAACCCGCCCACGAATCCACCCTTGCTGGGCCCGAACGCCAGGGTGTAGCCCCACATCACCCAGATGACACTGGCCAAACAGTAGGAAACAAAGGTCATGGCATAGGTGTTTAGAAGATTCTTGGATCTGGACATGCCGCCGTAGAACAGCGCCAGTCCGGCCGGGGTCATCATCATCACAAGAGCGGTGGCCACAATGATCCAGGCGGTGTCTCCGGTGTTGAGAACATCGGCTGCAAAAGCAGTCGAAAATGGAGCAGCCAGTGCGGCTGCAGTGAATACGGTTACTTTCTTCAGGTTCATTTTTTTACTCCGTTTCTGTTTCGCTTCCTTTTACGTTAGCTTCGGTTATAATGAATTGCCATTGTCATTGCCACATGCGATGAAACGGCAGGTTTACGGGTTGAAATGCTGCCGGCGCTGCCGCACCTATCTTCTGCCGGGGAGCACGCCCTCCACTGTCGACTGGATCGCCTTGACCTGTTCAGGCAGGTCCACCTTTTCACCATAAAAATCCCTCACATAAAACACGTCCACCACCTGATCGACATAAGTGGCGATTTTGGCCACCCGAACGTCCAGCCGACAACGCAGCAATGCGTCAGTCACACTGAAAAGGACACCGGGGAAATCGTAGGTGAACACTTCGACGATGGTAAAAAAACTGGAGCTTTCATTATCCACAACCACCCGGTTGGGCCGGCCCAGAGCCCTGGGTTTGGAGGATTTGATCGCTTTCAGTTTTCCTTTCAGAGCGATGGCCAGGTTGAGCTTCCCGCTGAGGGCGTCGGTGAGATCCCGTGCCGTCTTTTCCCATCTTTCCGATTCGAAAATGGTATCCAGCGGCGCCTTGACCTTGAAGATGTCCAGCGCAATGTCGTTTTTCCAGGTAAACACCTGGGTATCGAGAATATCGATGTTGTTGAGGGTAAAGGCGCCGGATATTTTAGAGATCAGTCCGGACCGGTCTTTGGCACAAATGGTGACCTCGCGGATGTCAGATTCCTTTTCCAGATCGATTTTCCATACGAATTCATTGTCTTTCAGGTGTCGATACAGCCCGATATGGTTCTGCATGATTTCTGCGGGCGTATACATGAGGTATCTGGGTGACATCATCTCGTATAAAGAGATCAACCATTTTTTTTCATCGGTATCCCGGATATCCTTCAGGAGATATTCCTTCTTTGCTTCCACTGCCGCCACCGCTTCACGGCTCGCCAGGTCTCCCTTTTCAAGAATGTTCAACACTTTGAGAAAAAGATCCCTCAGCAGCGAAGCGGTCCATGAGGTCCAGGCTTTCGGGCCGGTCGCCATACAATCCGCCACGGTCAGCAGGTAGAGCATCTTGAGCCATTTGGCATCCTTGATCTCCCGGGCACACTTGATCGCGGTTTCTTCATCGTTGACATCCCGGCGTGTCGCCGTGATCACCAGCAACAGGTGATGCTCGATGAGAAACGCCACCGTTTCCGCATCCTTTTGACGATAGCCTTTGTCCAAAAGAATTTTCCGGGCAACCTCAGCGCCGCGCTTGGCATGATCCCTTCCCTGGTAGCCTTTGCCGATATCGTGCAAAAGGGTCGCCCATAGCAAAGGCGCTCGATTGGAAAGATCCCTGTATAATTTTCCGCATAGGGGATCATCGCTTTCATCCTCACGGGTCCCGAAGGTTTTCAACAACCTGACCGCCCTAAGGGAATGGCGGTCCACCGGATAGAGGTGGTATTCGTCATACTGAATACGGTCCACAATGTGACGGAATTCTGGAATGAACCGCATCAGAAATCCGGATCGGAGCATTTCATTGAGCACGTTGAATGTCGGTGCTGAGGTTCGAAGAACCTTTTCAAACCCTTTGACAACCTCCCGGAAAACGATAAACTTCTCATCCGCCAGGTATCCGAATTCCTTGACCAGGCGTTTGGCCTCCGCCCCCAGGGGAACTTTCAGTCGAGCGCTCTCCACAAAGATCTGCATTAAAAGCGCTGGATGCTTGATCACGACCTTTGGAGAGGAAAAGGCCAACCGGTCCCTGACAACCGTAAGACCCTTGATACGGGTTTCGATGGGGCGGGGTTTCCGCCAGCGACGCCGGGTACTGTAGCCCTGCTCGTAAAGGAACATCAGGTGCTGTTCCTTGATAAACTCCATCTGTCCGTGAAGCTGGCCTAAAAAAACTTCAACCGGCTGCTGCCCGTTGTCCGACTGGTATTGCAGCTCTTCGGCAAGTCGAATCTGATGCTGGAAATGGAGCTGATCACATTTCCTGCCGGTCAACAGATGAAGTCGGTTCCTCACATTCCACACAAAACCGAGGGCTTCTTCGAGCATCTGATATTCATCATGCGAGAGATAGCCAAAGTATTCCAGATCCCGTTTCCCTTTGATGTTGGATTTGATGTTGGCGATCCAGAGCATCGTGTGGTAGTCCCGGAGCCCCCCCAGACCCTGCTTGAGATTGGGTTCCAGCAGATACGAGGAATCCCCCAATTGACGATGGCGCTCGGTATTGGTCTCCACAAGCCATCGAATGACGGCATTTTTCTTTCGGTTCAGTATTTTCTTCCGCACCTCCTCCATCAACTGAAGATGGGGTTTTGAGATGCCGCATATGAAACGGGCATCCAAAAGAGAGGTGAGCACCTCGTAGTCCTCTTTGGCCAGGGAGAGACATTCCTTGATGGATCGGGTGGCATAGCCCACTTCAAGCCCGATATCCCAAAGCGGGTAGATCATCTCCTGGATGAGCTTCTCCGCTTCCCGGGGAACCTGCTTTCGGAATAAAAAAAGCAGGTCCACATCTGAAAACACACATTGCTCGGCCCGTCCGTAGCCACCGACGGCGATGAGGGCGTAGGGATTCTTCGTAATATTCATCTTGGGACCGATCCGGCTCTCTTCGAAACGGTTACGGAAATAATCGTCCAGTATTTCGGCTTGTCGCGTCAGGAAATCGGGAGATTTCCCTTCAAGAAATGCCGAGATCAGCTTTTCGCGCTGCTCTTTTAATACAACGGATCGATTTTTGTCGGTTCGGGCCATATGGATTGACGCTTTAGCTTTTTGTGGGTAGATCAATGAGAATACCTAAAGCAATAGCGATGCCAGAATGAAAAAAAATTATAACCTATTAATATCAATTATAAAAACAGTTTTTTCAATTCGCTTCTAAATGGAAATTGAAATACAAATATGTAATTTATGGGCCCAATAAATTACATATTTGTATAGTTACTGATTTGTTGGCGTGTATTGAAAGTGGATGGAATGCAGGGTTATATGTGAATCGTACCGTACCGAAAAATGGGAATAGCGGCAGGCAAAAGCCCTGCGGCCGGCTCTTGTCAGCCGCAGGGCTCGCGGTTTGCTGCGGAAATAGCGGTAGATCGATTATGTCTGTTCTACCGGCCTTCGGATCGAGCCATTCATGATGCTGCCGGATGCGGTCATTCCCGATCCTTCGATGATTCCCATTCCGCCCACGGACGCAAAGTCCGGATAGGCGCTGCCGCCGTGCTCTGTAAAGTCAAGCCCCTCCATCTCCTCTTCAGGGCTCACACGGAGACCGATGGTCTTGTCAATGATTTTGAACATCAGATAGGCAGCCGGAAACACCCACACAAAACAGGCCCCGATCCCGATCGCCTGTACCGCAAGGATCTTGGCGGAGGTGCCGCCGATGTTGAACAGACCCGCGGCAAATGTGCCCCACGCACCGCAGACGCCGTGAACCGATATGGCGCCCACCGGATCGTCCACCTTGATCTTGTCGAAAAACAGAACCGAAAATACCACCAATACACCCGCCACAGCGCCGATGATGATCGCGCTGCCCGGCGTGACGTTGGCGCAGCCCGCCGTGATCCCCACAAGGCCCGCCAGCGCGCCGTTTAAGCTCATACCAATCTCAGATTTCCCAAAACGGATCCAGGAGGTTGCCATGGCAAATACTGCGCCCGCAGCCGCCGCAAGGTTCGTGTTGACGAAAATCATCGCGATGCTCGTGTCTGCCGTGGTGGTGGAACCCGGGTTGAAACCGAACCATCCCAGCCAGAGAATGAAGACCCCAAGGGCGGCAAGGGGCATGTTGTGACCCAGGATGGGTTTCATCTTCCCGTCAGCGGTATATTTCCCAAGCCGGGGGCCCAGCACCAGGGTGCCGGCAAGGGCTGCCCAGCCGCCCACCGAGTGCACCACCGTAGAACCGGCAAAGTCAATAAACCCGAGGCCTTCCAGCCATCCGCTGCCGTTGAGCAGGCTGCCCCATGCCCAGCTGCCGAATATGGGGTAGATCAGGGCGCTGATGAACACGCTGTAGAGAAGGTAGCCCGAAAACTTCGTCCGCTCCGCCATGGCCCCTGAAACGATGGTGGCCGCGGTGGCCGCAAACACCACCTGGAACATCCAGAACGCCAGCACCCACGGATCTCCGTCCGGGGTGAAATCGCTAAGGAAAAATCCGGTGGTGCCGAACCAGCCGGTGCTGCTGGCGCCGAACATCAGGCCGAATCCCACGGCCCAGAAAGCCAGGGAGCCCATGGAAAAGTCCATGAGATTTTTCATCATGATGTTGATGGCGTTTTTGGTCCGGGTAAATCCCGATTCCACAAGGGCAAATCCTGCCTGCATGAAAAACACCAAACAGGCCGCCACCAGCGTCCAAAGGTAGTTGGCATGGGTCTGCACCAGGTCGATCGCTTCCTTGTTGGTGATCACTGTGGGCTCCGGATCGCCGGCAAAGGCAACCGTCAGGCTGAAAATGAAAAATATAACTGTCAATGTCGCTGTCTTCATTAGAATTGTCCTCCTTGATCCATTCGATTCCAATTGATAGGGTTTGCTTTTATACGGCTTCAGTGCCGGTTTCGCCGGTCCGGATCCGGATGGCGCTGCCCACAGGCGTTACGAATATCTTCCCGTCTCCGATTTTACCGGTTTTGGCTTTTTCCGCGATGGCCGTCACCACCTCGTCGGTCATGGCATCGTCCACCACCACATCGATCTTCACCTTGGGGACGAAATCCACCCGGTATTCGGCGCCCCGGTAGATCTCCTTGTGCCCCCGCTGCCTGCCAAACCCCTTCACCTCGCTTAGGGTCATGCCGGTCACGCCGATGGCATTAAGGACATCCCTGACTTCATCCAGTTTAAATGGTTTGATTACCGCTTCTACTTTGTTCATTCGATTCTCCTTCGATTTCCTGTTTGAGTGATTGATAAAACGCGTTTGCAGTTTCTCTTGAGCAAAGGATGTGCCAAAATGGGTTTTCGAAGGGATGGAAAATTTATCTATTTGAAATTAATACGTAATATTGGCATACCGGCAAGGACGGGGGGACCGGCTATAAAATTACATTTATGTATATATGAGTATATATAATTACAAATTTGGAATATTAGGGTCAAAGTGGGGTGAGCAATGGATTAAGAGCTAAAATGCCGTTTTCGTACTGGCAATGGCTAGGCAGACCGCCGCACAACGAAGATCACCAACAGATAAGATCCGATTGCACACCAGCCAATGTAGGATATGCCCAGGCTGATCGCGACATGGGCGGAAATTACCGAAGCAAGAACCGACGCGCATCCGTTTAACGACCACGCGTATGCCCTGTGCGCGGATCCGCGAACCATGTGGCGCATTCCAATGGGAAACGGTAGACCCGCCAATAAACCGGCAGGCACAAATAAAAGACAGGCGGCCGCCCATCGAATGAACGGGGGAAAGGCCAGGATCTGCGGATTCATCCACGGCGCCAGAAAGATCAGTCCGGCCAGTACGGCAACCAACAATATGAGAAAAGGCATTAAGCGGTGCACGGCGAGTCCGCGGGATACATATCCGCCAATACCGGAACAGATCAGAATACCGCCCAGTACGACGCCGAGACTGATGACCGGGTTGCCGAAAAGCAGCGTTAGGTGTTTAAAAAAGTAGAGCTCCATAAATACGTACCCGGTTCCCACGGCAAAAAAATAAACCATCTCCTTACTGCCGGGTCTATGTTCCTCCTTTTTCAGCAGCAAAAACGGTGAAACCAGGAGTAGAAAGGAGATCCCCACCGCTTCTATGAAAACAATGCCGATGACGGCATCTCCGGAGAGAAGCAGGGGGTGCATCCGTCGACCGATGCTTTCGTAGTAGTCCGTAATCCCGAGCCATTTTACGGTACGGCCGGGAAAAGGACGATCATCTGAAAGGGGCTCGATGTCCAGAGGGTAGGTTTCGATATATCGCTTTTCATCTCCTTTGCGCAAGGCGTCGGCAAACTTTTTGATTTCCAGATAGTGATACGGTTGATCAAATACATTAAAACGGTTTGCCTCCCCTTGGGACATGCCGGGAAGCCAGATGAAATCGAAATTCAATTGTTCGGCAAAGCGCCTGATCGCCCGGGATGATTGAATCGGTTTGGGTGATACCAATAGAACAAAGGTGTCCCAGTTTCGAAGCATCGCCATATGCCGGTCAACCTCCCGGTAACCCGCTTTTTGAAGGCTTTTGGCGGCAGTTCCGTATATTCGGATGGCCCTTGCGGGCGGCAGCATCAACTTCTGATGGACGATCAGTACACCCATAGGTGAAAGGCGGTCAATATACCGGTCAAAAGCTTCAATGGTAAACAGATGGTTCTGTGTAATCGAATCGGAACCGGGAATGGAAGCCCCCCAGCTTTCAACCTGGATAACATCGAATCGGTCATTCAAACGCTCCAAATAGCCTCTCGGGTTCTGGTTTAAAACTGTCAGGGAATAGCTTTGTCGGATTGTTTCGGCTAAATCCGGGTGCGGGTCAACGACGGTGATCTGCGGGGCCCCGGATGCAAGGGCGGCACCGACACCGGAACCACCGGAATCCTGTATGACGAGAATTTTCAACGGATTTTCTGCCAGCACATATCCGGCGTAGGCCAGGCTGAATTTTGGAAATGCCCGGGGGTGCCGCAATTCCGGTTGATGATACAGCGTCAGCCCTTTGTCCCCGTCTACCAGCAATATTTCCTGACGAGGCATTCCCCCCTCAAACTTCAAACTCAGCCCCGGTGCAAACCTGAGATGCGGGCTTGAAACACGATCGACCCTCCCCATGATGCCGGTACGGGTTTCGACAACCCGGGTTTCCGGTTGCCGCATCATCTGGCTGAGCCGTTTGTAAGGGGACGGCTTGATATCCTCCTGAAACGAGGCCAGGCGCAAACAGAATAGGAACAGGAGGGCCGGCTGGATCACCGTAATCCACCGAGCGATACGATCAGAGCCTTTAGCGAACCTGCCTCGTTCCCACCATCCGCGGGAGCAAATCAGCGCTACCGAAAAAACCAAAGGCAGCATGGAAATCAATAGTATGGCGCGCCCCTCTCCCCATAGGGGCAAGAGAATAAAGAGAAGAAGGGCCCCGCCTGCAGATCCGGTCATCGTCAAAAAATAAATGCTGCCGGTTTTCTCGGGATGAAACGTATAGGCCAAGATGAGAACCAAACCGGTCAGGAAGAATGGCAGGGAGAGCCAAAGGTACAGCATCAACAGGTAGGCGGCATGGATGATATCGACGGGCAACCTGAAAATATCCAACGGCAGTGTGTTTACCAACCAAATGGAAAGGCCCGAAAAAAGGGAAAAAAGTAGGCAGATGATATGAATGACCCACGGGCTGTGAAGCTGTTCGCCCCATGGGGTTTTTCGGTGGCTGACAATATTCAAAAAAGTGCCGCTGGCCGCAAAGCCAAACAAGGCAAGGCTGATCACCATAAAGGAGAGGTGGTGCCATTGATTGATGGAAAAGACCCTGGCGAGAAGCACCTCCAGTGACAATGCACAAAGAGAAAGAAGGAATACCGAAACGAAAAGCATCGAGCTGACCTTTCCACTTTCCCAGTTGTCCGGCATATTCAGGTCTGGGGCGACATCGACCGAAAGGACCCGTTGAGATGACCCCGATATTGGTAAAGTAGGCTCTTTAGAGCCTGTTTCAAAACGTTTCAGTTTGGTTCAGGTCAAGGCAGGCGAAAATTTTAACCACAGGAATACATTGAGTATTTTGAGGATTAAAGTTTGAGCCCAACGCAGAGATTGGCCAAACTGGGACGTTTTGAAATTGGCTCTTTAGTTTGAAGGTGTTCTTTCAGCCAGAGCGTGTCCCGTTAAAGGAACGAAAAGAACGCCTGTGATCTGTTTTACGATAAAATCGTCATCATGCTTGGTGATGAGAACCAGGTTCTGAATCCCGTAGGGATTTCCGAGGGGCATGACAAGCTTGCCATTGTTTTTAAGCTGCTTCAGGAGCGGAGGGGGAATATGATCCACGGCGGCGGTAATCATAATGGCGTCAAAAGGGGCGGCTTCCGCCCAGCCGAAATATCCATCTCCATGACGGGTAATTACATTTTTGTAACCCAATGCTTTCAAAGTCCGGTTCGATCGTTCGTGCAGACCCTTTTTGATTTCGATGGAGTGGACAGTCCCCGCTATTTCAGCCAGAACGGCTGCCTGATATCCGGAGCCGGTCCCGACTTCCAGAATATGGTGGTCTTTTTCAACCCCAATTTTTTCAGTCATGAGCGCCACAATATAGGGTTGTGAAATGGTCTGCCCTTCTCCGATGGGTAGTGGATGGTCGGCATATGCCCGGCTTCTCAAACCCTTGGGTACAAACGCGTGTCTCGGCACCCGGGACATCGCATCCAGAACATGGGTGTCAGAAATCCCGCGTGCCTGGATCTGGTCTTTCACCATCTCCAATCGGTTTGCCCGGTTTTTCTCGGAATCGGTTGTGGTGTCGGCAAAAAGCAGGCAGGGTTGAACGGTCAGGAAAAATCCAATAATGATAAGCCTAATGTTCATGGGATTCCTCCAATTGGTCGGATTGTGTCCATCCAATGTCATTCACTTAAATACCATTTTAGTTTTTGAATAATAATAAAATATCTTGTTTGAATTTCCAATTTCGAACATGGAATGTCGAATGTCCATCTGGAAAAGCATCTTTCGGCCCCTGGTGGCGTCCGTCTTATCAAAGTCCATGACCCATGGAAGGCGTCGTGAGGGGGCTGCCGCTTCCATTGGGGATTTTTATCCGGATGAGATCATGCTAACGCCAAAGCAGCCTTACTTGCAAGCCTGATTTCTCTTCCCCAACCCGATGCGTAAAATTCGCCTGCATACCCGGTGCTACACCTCAACCGTGACAATTTCCCTTGCAAAAAAATGGTATCCTGTGAATAATACGCCGCACCTAAAATAGCGACACACAATCAGTCGCAGGATCAGGAGGACGGACTTGAGAAAGATAGAAGCGATCATCAAACCTTTTAAATTGGACGATGTGAAGGAAGCGTTGAACGAAATCGGAATCCACGGAATGACCGTCTCCGAGGTGAAGGGATACGGACGGCAGAAGGGACATAAGGAGATCTACCGCGGTGCAGAATATGTCGTCGATTTCATTCCCAAAATCAAGATAGAGATTGTAACGGAATCGGAACGTGTGGATGAGGTCGTGGATCAGATTCGAAATGCGGCCAATACCGGAAAGATCGGGGACGGAAAAATATTCATCATTCCCATGGAAAGCGCCGTGCGGGTGCGTACCGGGGAAACTGGAAAGGACGCAATATAGCACGTCAGGAGATGGTCTGGGGTGTCCGTCTCTTCAAAGGATGTATGAAGGCCGTTCAACGCATTGGAAGCCATCGATTTCGGCTGTGAGCTGCAGATTTATGAAGCGCGATCTTAATCGCTTATCGCCCGTAAACAGCCTTTACGCTTCGTCCTCTTCCAGCTCCCGAAATTCCGTCATGACCACCGCCAGCCGATTCAGCTCCTCTATCCATTGCGCCAATTCAACGTAGGCGATTTTCTCCTCACCCACCTCAACCCCCACTTTTGTAAACTGCAGAATGATGGGGTCTTTTTCATCGATCTCCCGATTGAGAATCCGATCTTCCAGGGTCTGATGGGCCCTGATGAATTCTGAAATCCGCGTGAGCACCTCATCTGAAGTCACCGACAGCATTTCACAATCCGGGCAATCCCTTTTGAACCGAAATCTACGGGCAAACCGGACGGCCCGCTTTAAATTGATCAGACACATCTCCATCTGGGTTGACGCGCGAAACAGGGGGCCGATCAGCGTGTCATGCTCACCCGCCGCCTCCACAAGCGAAATACGGGCATCGATATAATCCCGTATCAGATGATCCACAAGCTTAATATAATTGGTCCACAGGGCCCGTGCCTTTACGTTGGATGGATCCGCCCGCAGGGAGATGGCGTTTAGGACCAGGTTGAGCCTTAATTTGTTGTCCAGCCCCGACAGGTCCGGCATATCGTGAATCTCGCGCGGCCTGGGGATTTGGGATTCGGTCAACGACATGTCTTTCGCCTTTAACAGATGGGGTTTGCCGAATCGGTTGAAGATCCCCCCGTCAAAACCGTTGGCATCATGCTTCTTTGCGGGCTGGATCACCGGGATGCAATTCATGATAGGTTATTGTGTGGTTTGGATCAATAGGAATGTTTTCGGATTGCGGGCATGAATCAAAAGGGCTGCGGCAGGACCGCAACCCTTTTAGATGTACTTAACATCACACTTCTAGCGAATTTTAAATCTCGTGCGGTATATCATTATTTGGCAATGGGCTCCGGTTTGCACAGATGGCCGCTTTCCATGGCAACCCGTCCGCACCCGCCGCAAACATACTGCATCGCTGCGAGTTTATCCTGACACATATGGGTGGATTGGGCCTTGGGTGCACCGCAGAAAGAACAATTTTTCGGGTCACCGCATGGATCACACAGATGTCCCGGTTCATTGGCAACCGCTCCGCAATTTTTACATGAGTATGACATCGAACACCTCCTTATGGATAGTAACCTGTTGAATAAATCTGATTATTACAACATACTTCAATAATATGAATCGGATCGAAGGAGTGTCAAGCCATCGTCACAGTTTGGTCGATATGCACCATTTATGGATGGGCACTATCAGGCCGGGTCTGCATTTCTCAACTCAAACAGATCCATCAGCACCGCTTCCAGGAAACAGGCATACACTTCCCAGACCTGTTCACCGTATCCCCCGGCCATCAGATAGGCGCCCGGAACATCTCTTTCCTTCAAGAACCGGTAGATCATAAGGTCTCTTTCCCGCATCTGATCGAGGGTCAGGTTCAAGACATCGGTGGAGGGCAATTCGTCCAACTGATAGGGATCTGCCCCTGCAACTACGACGGCCAGGTCGGGCCGGCCAAACCCTTCAAGCGCGTTCAACCCCTCTTCCAGTTTTGTTACATACAGGGACTCCTCCCCGGAGAAAATGGGGATGTCGATATCGCTGGGAACAAAGGAATCGTTCAACCGGCCGGATGCGTCGTAGGGTTCGCCATCCAGGGGCCATCCGTCCCCCATGTGGATGCTCAGGGTAGTAATCGACGGATCGGACCGTGTCAGCATGGCAGTGCCGTCCCCTTTGTGGGCATCCACATCGATGACCCATGCGGTTTGAATCCTGCGCTCCGCCTGGAGGGTCCGAATGGCAATGACGATATCATTGACCAGACAGAATCCGCTTCCGTAGCCGGCCTGGGCGTGATGGGTCCCGCCACCGAAATAAAAACTGAACCCTTCGGCAAATGCCACACGGCAGCATTGAATGGTACCCGACACCCGCTCCAGGATCCGGTGGAACAGGTCCGACAGCGGCAAAACGGCATTTTCGGGATTGTAACGATGATACTGGCCGCTGCTGTCGATCAACTCGAAAGTACGGATGATTTCATCCTCCAGGCCGGCAGAAAAGAGGCGCTCCACATAGGCTTTGGTGTGGACTCTCAACAGGTCGGTCCGGGTTGCTTTTTCCCTGACCGGTTCCATGTGCCACTCGTGAATCCGTGCATTCAGTTCCGGGTGGGATTTGAGATGGTTGAATGCATTTAATGCCCGGGTATCCGGCAGGGGTATCTCGATTCCAAAATCCGTCAGATCCAGCCTCTGGGACTCGCTATAAATTATCACGGCTCACCTCGCTGCAACAAAGCCCATATAGTCTCAAATGGGATAGGGTCGGTTCTTTTGTATCGTTCATCGCCCGGCATTCAATCGGTCAGTCCGGCAATTGAATAATAATCATCATCTCAGGAATTTCTAAATGCTCTCGGAATTGCCAACCGTTGGGAGTCTCTTCAGCAATGTGTCGGGTCGCAGCCCGAAGGCCACAGCCGGAAGCTGAGGATTTACCGATGATTATTATTTTTAATATCATCAGACCATGCATTGACGACACACCTAGTATGGCAACAACGTCAATGTAAATTCCGATCTGTATTCCGAAAAAGTCTTGACTTTATCGGAATACGAGGTATTAAAGTCGATATGCGTCGAACCATAGAAAAATATATCAAATCGGATCTACCTGAAAAAATAGTCATGCTGACCGGCCCGCGTCAGACAGGAAAAACCACTTTGTCAAAAATGCTCTCGAATCACTATGACTATTTCAATTTTGATAATCCCGAGCATCGACTAGACCTATTTGAAAAAAGCTGGGATCGTTCTAAAGATTTGATAATTTTCGATGAATTGCACAAAATGAAAAGATGGAAATCATGGCTAAAAGGAGTTTACGATACCGAAAAAAGACCCCCATCAATCGTGGTGACGGGTAGTGCCAAGCTAGACACATACAAGAAGGTGGGAGATTCCATGGCCGGCCGGTTTTTCCAATACCGGCTCCATCCCCTCGATCTAAAAGAAATTCGCATCATTATAAAACCTGAAAACCTGGACACCGCATTGACCACCTTAATTGAAATAGGCGGTTTTCCTGAACCCTATTTAAAAGGCAACAAGCGTTTCTATAATCGCTGGAAACGATCCCACCTGGATATTATTTTAAGACAGGATATGCTCGACCTGGAAAACGTTCGGCAGATTAGCTCTGTAGAAACGCTCATCCAGCTCTTACGCAAACGGGTGGGATCCCCGGTGTCGTATAAATCCCTGGCTGAAGATTTACAGTGTTCGGATAAAACGGTCAAACGCTGGCTAACCATGCTGGAGAATATGTATGTTATTTTTCGGATAACGCCGTATCATAAGAATATTGCCCGTTCTCTCATCAAAGCACCAAAAATTTATTTTTATGACACCGGTCAGATTATCGGTAATGCTGGCTTGAGGCTGGAAAATTTGACTGCCTGTGCCTTGATTAAAGAGATACACTATATCGAGGATTGTTACGGTGAAGAAGCGTCGCTTCACTATGCCAGAACCAAAGATGGCAAAGAGATCGATTTTTTAATTTTGAAAAATGAAACGCCTTTCATGCTGTTGGAGGTGAAACTGGCGGACGAACATGCATCCGCCAATTTTGCCCATTTCGGGAAGCATTTCCCCGGGATTAAAAAGGTTCAGCTAGTTAAAGATCTGAAAAGGGAAAAAACATTTCCCGATGGCGTTGAGATTCGGGAAGCCGGAAGATGGCTCTCCACAATTTCCCTGGGCGATTGAATGGACCATGAAAACCTGCTTAACAAATGATCCCTGGGAAATTTAATGAGGTGCTATCGGCAGGCAAAAGAAAAATGATATTTCGAATCGGCCACTTCCCTCGCCCCGGTCAAATCATTGATATCGTATCCCTCTTCAGAAATGGTTAAAACGGTCCACCTCTTTTGCGTGATTCTCCAATCTTTACCGAATCTTTACAGACACTTTCCAAAATGTGGTTATGATAGGGTCAGACGGTTTAAAAAATGAAAAAACAGGTTAACATATAATAATTGATAAAAAATGCCACTAAAATGGAGAATTTACGATGAATGACGGAAGTTGTGGGATAGGGTCATTGCCTGTTTGCCTGGGGTTTTGTGTAGCGCTTTTCTTCGGCTGCTCTCCCATTGCCGACACAGCGGATCGTTCGGTCTCCATGAAAAAGGAGGGTTCCATGCTGCTTTCAGGGCAAAGCGGGATCAACACACTCTCCATTCCTCCCATGGATGCGGTGATCCCGGAGAGGATCGAAACCGCTTCATTCGGCCTGGGGTGATTCTGGGGTATCGAATCCCGGTTCGGGATTATCGATGGCGTGGTTCGCACGCGGGTGGGGTATGCCGGCGGAAAGATGCCGGACCCGGATTATCATCATATGGGCGATCATACCGAAACCGTGCAGGTGGACTACGATCCGGAGCGCATCTCCTATGCCCGGCTGCTGGATGTCTTCTGGAAGAGCCACACGCCGGGCAGACGTTCCGGTTCGCAGCAATACAAAAACGCCGTCTTCTATCACGACGCCAGCCAGCGTGAGCTGGCCAACGCCTCTAGAAAAGCGCTGGAGGAGCGGACGGGTCAAACGGTCAGAACCGAAATCGTTCCGCTCAATACGTTTACAATGGCCGAAGATTATCACCAGAAATATCTGTTGAAAAACCGCGTGGACCTGAATAACGAGATGAAGCGTTATTATCCGAACCACCGGGACCTGGTCAACTCCACTGCGGCCACCCGTCTCAATGGGTATGCCGGCGGACACGGTAAAAAGGAGCAATTGGCGCGGGAAGTGGAAAAACTTGGATTGCGGCCGGCGGGACAAGCAGCGCTGGAAGGATTGATCCGTAGATAAAAAACATGGCCCCAACATCCTCCCAGCTGAACATATCGGAACAGATTATCGTTTCACGGGACAACGCCCGAAACAAAATCACCTGTTTCTCCACCGGAAACGGTCCGAAACCGGTCGTGATCTGCATGCCCGCCATGGGGGTGGCGGCCAAATATTACGAACCCTTCGCCCGCGCCCTGTGCCTTGGCGGTATGGATGTGGTCACAGCGGATTTGAGGGGCAACGGATCGGATTCGGTGGACGGGAGGCCAGGACCCTGATCCGGGATTGGGCCCATACCGCCCTGACCGGACGGTATGAGCCCGCCAACAGCACCATCGATTTCGAATCCTGCCTAAAGCGGATGAAAACGCCTGTTCTCGCCGTCACACTCGAAAACGACCGGTTCGCCCCCCGGCGATCGGCAGCCAACCTCTGCTTTAAAATGGACCGGGTTTCGGTCCGGACCGTTC
>Ga0066187_1000290_pt1 | contig 18590 bp, 15 predicted proteins | sample WorMetexBAHAMAS1_FD_58706 | JGI IMG/M metagenome (GOLD analysis project Ga0066187, IMG submission 58706) | Marine gutless worms symbiont microbial communities from Max Planck institute for Marine Microbiology, Germany - Inanidrilus exumae... | ecosystem: Host-associated > Annelida > Digestive...
TTTTCCGCTGAGCGGCGTCCTCCGCGGGTTATCCGGCTGCGACGTACAGCAGTACGTCTCACCGGAAACCGCGTGTCTTTTGTGCGTCCTTGCTCAGTCCCGCCTTGGCGGGACTCATTTCTGGTTTGAACACTTATAGTGCCCTTTAAGTTACCGTGGATGGGCACTATTTAACGTACAGATCACCTGGCAACAACTCCCAGGGTCTAAATGGCTGTTATGGAACGGGCAGCATCTGATAAACTACTTGAACTTCTTGGAACCGAGGAAATCCCCGGCACACCTGAAGAGATCGGTGCATTGAGAACCCGGATCGCCGAACTGGCAGCTTTCAATGGGGAGGATTGGGTGCGCCGCAACCGTGAGAAGCTGCTTGAGCAGTGGCGGTCCGCTCTCAACCGGGAATAAACCGCACGGGGATACGGTTCCACTTAGCGCCTGATTCCAAACGTTTCAATTTGTTCAATTCGGATTTTCTATTTAACCCGTTCAACACTGAACCATCCCCTTTAAGGGGTAACCCAAAGCCCTGCCCTCAGGCATGGATTCTCAACAATACCGGCTTGCCGGAACGTGGGGACGATATGGAAGAACGCTGTTTTGGCAAGGTTAGGTTCATCCCGGGACAGAACAAGGGAAAATATCCCTTTTGTCACTCCCTCTATCTCGAGGGCGCGAAGGTGCTCATCGATCCTGCCTCGGACCGGGAGCGATTAAAGAAGCTACGGGATGATAACGGCGTACAGGCGGTGTGGCTGACTCACTGGCATGAGGACCATTTCATGCACCTGGACCTGTTTGAAGATGTGCCCCTCTATATGTCCAAAGAGGATGCGCCCATGCTGTCCGACATCGAGCTTTTCCTGGATGCTTACGGGATTGAAGAGGAGGATCAGAAAGCGTACTGGCGGGACATCACCGTCCGCCAGTTCCATTACAGGCCCCGGGTGCCGGCCGGTTATCTAACGGGCGGCCAAAAGATTTGCCTGGACGGTTTGACGGTGGAGGTGATTCATACCCCCGGCCACACACCGGGGCATCTGGCTTTCCACTTCAGGGAGCCGGACGCACTTTTTCTCGGGGATTACGACCTGACCTGGTTCGGCCCCTGGTACGGGGATCGGGATTCGAACATTCCAGACACCATCCAGTCCATCGAGCGATTGCGTGCGACACCAGCGGATCTCCTGCTCACCGGTCATGAAAAGGGCGTGTTCGAGACAACTCCTTCCAGTGTCTGGGACGATTATCTGGAGGTGATATATCAGCGGGAAGAAAAGCTCATCGCTTTTCTCGAAACAGCCCGGACCATGCCTGAGATCGCCGATGCCTGGATTGTCTACGGAAAACCACGGGAGCCCATCGAGTTATACGCATTCGCAGAACGGGCGATCATCTCCAAACACCTGGATCTCCTCATGGCGCAGGGGCGGGTGATACTGGAAGATGGAAGATTCAGGCTGCTGGAATAGCTATTTTTTTACTTGACGGTGTTGCTCCCAAACGTAAAGAATGCCTCAAGTCGTGTCTGGATCCTGCCGATAACAAATTATACGGTTTTTTCAGCCGGGTCGGTTGGATGGCGTCGACTCTTGCATCATTGAGAATGCCTTCATTTATCAAATGACGGGAGGTCTCTTTCCATCGATTTCCAGCCGGTAATGTCCGCACCCCGTTTTCGTCAGGGATTTAGATGACAACACTTTTCGAAAGAGAGATCAGTTGCCGCGTGACCCGTACCCTCCTGATGTACGTCAGGGAAAGGCGCAACGGATCCCTGGAAAGCCTGCTTGAAGACCTTGACGTTGATGAGGATTTCCTTCTCGATACCGACAACTGGGTCTCCCATTCCTTCCTCCAGGTATTCTACGACCGGATGATTGCCATTCTGGAAGATGAAGGGGCCGTGTACAAGATGACACTGGCCTCGCAACGGCTTCAGTCCCTGGGTATTCTGGATCGTATCGTCCGTCTTTTGGGGTGGCCCCGCCTGGTCTACTCCCAGGCCCCTAAATACAACCGGCTGCTCAAGCGCAACGGTGATGTTCATATTCGTGAACTGGGGGATGCCCATGTGTTGCTTGAGGACCGATTCCATGACAGCACATGCAAAACCCGGCACGACTGTGACTATACTCGGGGAATTCTGGCCGGGATCCCCACCATGTTCGGTCTCCCGCCGGCGTCGGTAACGGAGATCGAATGTCAGGTTGCGACCGATATTTATGGACAGAGGCGGTGGGACGACCATCCGAACCAGGATGCTGCCGGATGCCTTTACCGGGTCGAGTGGATAAATCCAGGTCCGTTCAATTTTTTCAAACGCCTGTTTAATCGCCGCCGCCTCTATCAACTTGCCGTAGAAGATCTTCAGGAGGCCAACCGAAAGATCCAGGAAAAATATGAAGAGTCCAAAAGGATTGCCAACGATCTGGAGACAACCAACCGGAAGCTGGTTCGGTATCAGGAGCAGATCGACCGGCAGGCCGCCGAAATCAGGGTGTCCGAGGAGAAATACCGGATCATTGCCGAGAATGTGACGGACACCATCTGGCGCATTGACCTTGAGACCATGGCATTTGACTATATCAGCCCATCTGTGGAGAAGACCCGTGGGTTTACACCGGAGGAGGCCAAGTCTCTGGGAATCGAAGGGACCCTTTCTCCGGAATCCTTAAAGGAGATCACCCGGATTCTGGCCGGTGAACTGGAACGGGACGGGGAACCCGGAGTGGACCCGGATCGCTCCAGGACCGTTGAGGTCCGACAGTCCTGCAAGGACGGCACATACATGTGGGCGGAGGCGCGTGTGACCTTTATCCGAAACGAATCGGGCCGCCCCGTTGGAATCCTGGGGGTGTCCCGGGACATCGATGAAAGAAAAAGGGTTGAGACGGCGTTAAAAGAAAGCGAGCAGCGCTACCGGCATCTGTTCACCCATGCGCCGGCGGGGATCGTTGAGGCCGATTACCGTACGGGCAAGTTCACAGACGCCAACGAAGTGGTATGCGGATATCTGGGGTACTCCAAAGCGGAACTCCTTGAAATGGGTCCATGGGATATTTTGACAAAAGATAGTGTACCGGCATTCAACGAGCGGCTGGAGAAACGCCTGTCTGGAAAGCCCATGACCGATTCTTTCGAATACAAGGTACGGACCCGGGACGGGGGGGAGATCTGGGTGCTGACCAACGCACGGGACATTTACCAAAAGAATAAGGTGGTGGGGTCTACCGCAGTACTTCATGACATCACGGAGAAAAAGAAGGCGGAGCAGGCGCTTAAGGAGAGCGAAGAGCGGTTCAAGCTGCTGTCGGACAAGGCCCCTTTCGGCATCGCCCTCATAGACGAAAAGGGTATCTACCGCTATATCAACGCCAAGTTCACGGAGATGTTCGGTTATACCTTAACGGACCTGCCCGATGGTAAATCCTGGTTCAAAAAGGCCTATCCCGACCCAGAATACCGAAAGGAGGTGATCGGGAAATGGCTGTCGGGGTTTAAAACCGGTGCTGTTGGGGAATTACGGTCGGGTATTTTTCTCGTCACCTGTCAAAACGGGGATAAAAAGGAGATTGACTTCCGGTCGGTTACCCTGCAGGAATGGGCGGAACTCGTTTTTTACGAAGATATCACCAACAAGCGGAAAATGGAGGCACAGCTCCGCCAGACTCAGAAGATGGAAGCCATCGGGGTTCTGGCCGGCGGTATTGCCCATGACTTCAACAATATTCTTTCAGGGATTATCGGATACACGGAGTTTTCCCTTCAGGAAGCGGGGGAGGGTACGCTGCTTGAAGCCAACATGCTCAAGGTTCTGAAAGCTGGTGAGCGGGCCCGGGACTTGATACGGCAGATCCTGATGTTCAGCAGACTGGACGACCGGGATTTCATACCCACCCGGCTCGAACCCATTATACTGGAAGTGCTCAAGCTCCTTCGGGCATCCCTGCCGGCGTCTGTGGTCATCCATGAGCAGCTGCGCGACAACGTGATCATCAAGGCGGATCCCACCCAGATCCATCAGGTGCTGTTGAACCTTAGCACCAACGCCAGCCATGCCATGGAAAAGAAGGGCGGCACCCTCACCGTGCGTACCCGGGTATTCACACCTGATGCCGCATTTTTACGACATCATTCCGATCTTACGTCCGGGAATTACGTTCAAATCAGCGTTAGCGACACCGGACCCGGCATCGACCCATCGGTGAAGGATCGTATCTTCGATCCCTATTTTACCACCAAGGCACCGGGAAAGGGGACAGGGATGGGGCTTTCGGTGGTACATGGCATCGTGAAAACCCACGGCGGTGCCATCACGGTCCACAGTACTCCTGGTCAGGGCGCCACATTTCATGTTTTTCTTCCTGTTTTCGCCGGTCTTCCAGCGGAGACAACAGAAAAAAAGGAAAAACTCCCAAAGGGCAGCGAACACGTGCTCTGGATCGATGACGAGCCGATGCAGTTGGAGATCGGCCATAAAATTCTAAACCAACTGGGATATACCGTGACCACGCAGGCTTCCGCTATCGATTCACTCAAGCTGATTGAGAAAGATCCCCGTCGGTTCGACCTTATCATCACCGATATGACCATGCCACGGATGACCGGCGACCAACTGGCACGAAGAATTCTCGCCATCGACCCGGATAAGGCGATCATCATGTGCACCGGTTTTCACGAACTTATGTCGGAATCCAAAGCCATGGCCATGGGGATCAGGGGGTTTATCATGAAACCCATTACCATGCAGGCGGTCGCCCTGACGGTCCGCAGCGTCCTTGATACGGTCGAAAAAAGAGACAAACCACCGAAACATCAGGAAAATTGACAAACTGTAAACGTGAGGATATATAGGAAACCCTTCGGCAAAGAAGAAAAGATGGTTTCCCTGTTGATGGATTGTTCACGATGAAGCGATGGTTTTGGATCCTGACCTGGTGTGTATTGGGGGCCGCATGTTTGGGTCTGCGCCATGGGGGCGCCGGCACTTGGGATGGGGTAACCATTGCCTGGATGGGGTTTTATCTGACCGCTACCCTGCCGCTGCTGCTATCCCTGATGCGCGATCCGGATCTTCGAGTGGCCGCCGGTTTCATCCGGTCCCGGGTGGGCCTGCTGACAATCCTGCTGTTGACCCTGGTGTTTCAGGTACTGGCCATGGCCGGCTCCTTTTTGTATGCGGCAACGGCGGTGACGGGGATCTCCGGGATCCTTTTTTGTTTGTGGTTTCGGTGCCGTGATGCCGCCGCATTGATCCGGGCGGTCAGCAACGGTGTTTTGGTGTGTATGGCGATTGTGTTTTCTCTTGCGGTCTTGGAAGCGATGTTAAGAGTGCCGGCCGTTGCGAATCGGGTTCGTCCACCGGCACACACCAAAGAGGTTCAATGGCGGTATAGAGATTACGACAAGCACGTTTTGACCCGCCACAAGGGAACCCGTTTCCGCTCTTTCCATCTTGATAAAGATACCGATGACAGTGCTTTTCGGATTGTCGTGCTGGGAGATTCCTACACATGGGGGGACAAGGTCAGAGAGACCCCTAAGATCTGGCCCTACCAAATGGAGGAAGCACTTTCCCTGCAGCGGATCCCGAGTCGGGTATTCAACCTGGCGCAACTGGGGAACACGACTGTCAATGAATTTGAGTACCTCGAGGTTTTCGGTTGGGACCTTGACCCCGATCTTGTCATCATCCAGTACCTCATCAACGATCCCCTGCCGAGTTTGCCCGGATTTCGTAGAAGGGGCGATGCCTGGATGCAGGAAGAAACCCTTCCCCTGGCGGTTTCATCCGATGTGCACCGGTTATTGAATGGCCACAGTTACATTTACTCTTTGCTGAACCACCGGTGGGCCGGTATGCTACGCCGTGTGATGGGGCTTCGGGATCTGACCTATTTCGATCTCCACGCAGACGGATTCCCGCCCTGGGAAGATTGTAAAAAGGCCATTGCCGGGATCGCCGACGCGTGCCGGAAAAGAGAAATCCCTGTCCTTTTCGTGATGTTTCCCTTGCTTAAATCGGGTATCGATTTAGGAGAGGACTATCCTTTTTTATCAATCCACGACAAAGTCAGGCAGGTGGTAGCGGGTCTTGGCATACCGTATATGGATCTTTTGCCGGTTTATGCCAGAAAAAATCCCAATTCCAACTTTTGGCGAGTTCTGCCCAACGACGGGCATCCCGGTGAGTACGCCCATGAGGTGGCCGGCAAAGCCGTTGCCGGCCGTCTGTTGGATCTGGGCCTTTTAACACCTGAATGAAGGGGAAATGATCACCTCATGGATGAAACACACTCCAGAATCGTCAGAAGGTGCGAAGCGGCCAGGGGGTAAAATCGGCACTGGTTCTCCCCCTCGAGTTTTTCCCGGAACCGGTTGACCCAGGAAATGACTTCGGTCGAAAAGGATGCGGCCTCGTCTAAAAGGATCTCGTCATTTTTCGCCCAGCCGTTTTTCAGCAGGAACCAGAGATATTCGAGTTCCAAAGCGATATGATCCGGCGGTTCCCCCAACCGCTTATCCAGAGAAAGCCCTTTGGATTGGTACCTTTTCTCCATTGCATGGGCGGGCGGGCCCATCAGCGGTGCATTCTCAAATTCATAGCAGGACGCGTACAACGGGGCGGTAATGCCATTTCTGCCGCTGACAAACAAACGGATGTACGCGGTTTCCAGGTCCTGGCAGAGAATGGCCGGATCGGTATATGGGCTTAAAAAGCGTTTCAAGCGGTACGGTGCATCATGGGGGGCGCAGGCGGGCGGCAGTGCCGGCGCTTTGAGGGACCGGACAAACGCTTGTCCCAACAGGAATTCGCAGAGTTCGTCGTCGGGCCCCCAGAAAATGCGGCACAGGGTGTCGAGGGCGTCCAAAACCCATTTTTTTTGTTCTTCGCTAAATGACTTCATGGGAGTTTCCGATTCAATCCAGATAGTTTCGTAAAAAGTCAAAAATACATGATATTACTAGCAGATACAGTTCTGTAAATTATATTTGAATACCCTATGGAGTGTACCGCAGAATTCTTAGAGCCTTTTTACGAAACCATCAACCCTGGGTTTTTTCATTGTACCGACGGTTAGAGGACCAGATCTCTTTTAATGTCGATCCCGTATTTGCGCATCCGGTTCCAAACGGTGACGCGGTTGACACCCAATATTTCTGCGGCCCGGGTTTGATTTCCGCCCGTTTGGGTCAATGTCTTTATCAACTCATGCTTTTCCCGTGCCTCCTTCACGTTCAAAGCGGATGGACGGACTGCGGTTGAAAGGTCCTTTTCTATGAATTGAGGCGGCAAATGGCTGCTGTTGATGGGCCCGCTTTCAGCAATGGTAAAGGCGTAATGAATAATGCTTTTCAGTTCCCGGACGTTTCCGGGCCAACGGTAGTTGATCAGGGCGTCCATCGCCCCCCTTTCCACCCTTCGAATGTTTTTCTTCGTCTTTTCGCTGAATCGCTGCATGAACGTTTCCACCAATAGCGGAATGTCCTCTTTTCTGTCACGTAAGGGGGGCAGATGTATGGGGAGAACGTTGATGCGGAAATATAGGTCTTCCCGGAACAGATTTTGTGAAATCAGTTCTATCAGGTTCTTGTTGGTTGCCGTAATGATGCGGACATCCACCGAGATAGAGCGATCATCGCCCACGTGTTCAAATTTTTGGGTTTCCAGTGCCCGCAGCAGTTTGATTTGAATGGATAGCGGGATGTCACCGATTTCGTCCAGAAATAGATCCCCCATGTGGGCGGTTTCGAACCGTCCTTTGCGGTCCCGATAAGCGCCTGTAAAGGATCCCTTGACGTGCCCGAACAATTCGCTTTCCAAAAGCGACTCATTGAGTGCCGCACAATTGACCTGTACGAAGGGACCTTCCGATCGGTTTCCCCGTTCGTGAATGGCCCTTGCCACCAGCTCTTTTCCCGTTCCGCTTTCCCCCAGGATGATCACGGGGGCATCGCTTTGGGCGGCCTTTTCAATGACGCCGAACACCTTTTGCATCTCGCTGGATATACCGATCAGACCGTAGTAACCTTCCGTTTCATCCAACTGCTGGGTGAGCCGTTCCACTTTTCGATCCAGGCGGTCGAGTTCGCTGATATCGGTAAGGGTTTCGACGGCACCCAACTGGTTTCCCTCTTCATCATATAAAACCGAAGCGTTTTTGAGCGCAGTCAGTGTGGTCCCGTCTTTTTTCACGATTTCGCACCGGCACCGCCGGACATCTTCATGATCCGGCTCGAACAGCTTGCACCAGCCTGAATGATTACCGTTGATCGCCAGTTCGCAGGCGCTGCACTCTAAAAGGGTGCACGGCTTCCCGGTGGCTTCTTTGGCGGTATAACCGGTCATTTCCTCAAAAGAACGGTTGACAGATACGATCACACCGCTCTTGCTGATAATGAGCAGTGCTTCGTTCATGGTATCCACCACTCGTTCCCAATACTTGTCGGCCATGATTTTTTTCATGGTTGTTAACCCTCTTCTCCAACTCTCACGTCAGCGCCAGATCGATCCTGGCCAGCATGAAATATCGTTAAAAAATTAAACACATGTTCATTTAACATTTAAACAATATGAAAGCAATAGATTCTTGCGAAACGATAATATCAATAAATTACAGAGTATTGGAAATAATATGGCCTACAGTTTTCTTTGGCATACTTTTTGATATGTTAAAACAATAAATGGCACATTTGTCCTTGGCTGGCCAACGATTTCAACCGATCAACAGGTGAATAGAGGATGAGAAAAACTAGCAAGATAGACCTTATCGGGGTGCCATACCCTGTCAATCTTTTGGAATGCTCTCGGCATGCGGATGAGATGCGCCCGGGTGAGGAGTTGGTCATTACCTTAGCTGACGCGGATGTGAGGGATAACTTGATTTTGATATTGCGCGCAATGGACGACATTGAATTCGATGTTTCCAATGTCGGTAGATGCTACCAGATCAATGCAACCAAAAAAGGATCCGACGCTCCAGGGAATGACGTCGGCATCACAGGTGGTATTTGAAACCCTGTTCATTTCTCAAGGGCAACAGGAGGTTTTATGGAATTAAGTCGGCGTAATTTTTTCAAAGTTTGCGGTGCCGGTGGTGCGGCCCTTGCCGCCCCCTCGGATTCAGCCATGGGCAAGTCTTTGCCGCATGACCCTGAAAAGGAGTATGGATGCCTGGTGGATACCACCCTGTGTGTGGGATGCCGCAAGTGCGAGCAGGCCTGCAACCAGAGGCACCGTCTTCCGGCACCGGAAGCGTCGTTCGAGGAGCTGGCCGTTCTCGAAAATGAACGCCGCATGGATGAAACGACATATACCGTCGTCAACAAATATTATCCCAAGAATATCGGAACCCTGACATGGCGCCAGCGGCCGACCTTCGTAAAATTTCAGTGCATGCATTGCAGCGATCCATCCTGTGTCTCCGCCTGCATCGTGGGATCCCTGACCAAGCAGGAAAACGGTTCGGTGATTTATGACGCTGAAAAATGCATCGGTTGCCGCTACTGCATGGTGGCCTGTCCCTTCCAGGTGCCGGCGTATGAATATGATAATGCCCTAACGCCCCAAGTGCGAAAGTGCGATTTCTGTTTCGAATACGTTGAAAAGGGAAACCTGCCGGCCTGCGCACAGGTATGCCCGCGTGAGGCGATGATTTTCGGGAGGAAAAAAGACCTCCTCGATCTGGCCCACTGGAAGATAAAAAACAATCCGGGCAAATATGTGGACCATATCTATGGGGAACACGAGGTTGGGGGCACATCCTGGCTTTATCTGGCTTCCGAGCCGTTTGAATCCATCGGCTTTCCCAAACTCGGTACAAAAGCACCGCCACGGTTGACCGAATCGATCCAGCACGGTCTTTTCCAATATTTTGCCGCCCCCATCGGGCTTTACGTGGCTCTGGGCGGCATCATGTGGGTCACCGGTTTTCTGAATGGTAAAGATCGCAAAACAGAGCCGGGCACAGCAGAAAAAGGAGACGTCAAATGAGCGGCCATGAAACGGCAGCACCAGTCGAAGAGAAATTCCTGACACCGGGTGTTATGGTGATGGTGACGCTGATGGGCATTGGCGGTGCCTTTGCCCTCGTGCGTTTCCTGTACGGCATCGGAACGGTATCCAACCTGAGCAACCAGTATCCATGGGGCATCTGGATCGGCATCGACGTGGCCTCCGGTGTGGCCCTGGCCGCGGGTGGGTTCACAACGGGTGCCATCGCCTATGTATTCAACCGGGCGCAGTACCATGCGGTCATCCGCCCGGCACTGCTGACGGCCATGTTGGGATATACGTTTGTGGTTCTCGGTCTTTTGGTTGACATCGGGCGATACTGGAACATTACCAGTCCCATCTTTAACCACAACGGCAACTCCGTACTTTTCGAAGTGGCCATGTGCGTCATGATCTACCTTCACGTGCTCTATATTGAATTTATTCCCATCGTGGCCGAGCGGTTCAGAGGTCGCGTGAGGTTGCCCGGTCCATTTGCCGGGCTGAACGATGCCGTCGAGAAGATATTGGATCTGGCCGACAGGATTCTCGGGAAGGTCATGTTTGTTTTCATTATTGCCGGCATCGTGCTTTCCTGTCTACACCAGTCCAGCCTGGGAACCCTAATGCTCATCGCCCCCTACAAGGTGCATCCCCTCTGGTATACGCCTGTTCTTCCGCTGCTGTTTCTGCTGTCCGCATTCGCTGCCGGCTATCCCATGGTCACCTTTGAGTCCATCATCGTGTCGAAGTCCTTCAACCGCAGACCGGAGATGGAGGTGTTGACACCCCTCGCCAAGTTCATGCCGCTGCTTATGGGCATCTATCTGGTCGCCAAGCTTGGCGACATGGTGGTACGCGGCACCTATGTCTATCTGCTGGACGGCACCTATCAGACCAATGCGTTCCTCGTGGAAGTGGTCATTGGGGTGATGCTCCCCTTCGCACTGCTCCTCTTCCGAAAAGTCCGGAGATCACCGGGGCTTTTGTTTATCGCTTCCACCATCTTCGTTTTGGGAATTCTGCTCAACCGCATCAATGTCTTCGTGGTGTCCTATACACCGCCGTACAAACTCGTTTCCTACTTCCCTGCATTGGGTGAAATATTCATTACCATCGGCCTCATCGCCGGCCTCATGTTTCTTTACCGGGTGGCCGTTTTTATTTTTCCGGTTCTGGGGGCCCATCCCAGAAAAATGTCGCCGATCCTGCTGGCTCTTTTCGTCCTTTCGGCGCTGCTGGTGCTCTCGTCGAGCATCAATACCGCCTTTGCGGCGCAGGGGGAACTGAAACGGCCGCTGCAGTTGAAAGAGAACGTGGCGCCTTCCATCGCCGATGCGCCCCGGGTGATAACGCTTAACAGCCCGGTGGTCAATAAATACAGCGATATGTATGAGCCGGTCCGCTTCATGCACAGCAAACACGCCAATGTCTTGAAGGACTGTAGCATCTGCCACCACCGCGTGCCCAGGGAAGACGGGGATCAATACGGCAAGCCGGTTAACATGGAGATCTTGAGAAAAGAGGAATCCGAACCGGTGGCTTGCGGCGTGTGCCATGCCGAACCGTTTAGGGCAAAGGATTTGGGGACACCCGGTTTAAAAGGCGCCTACCATCAACTCTGCATGGATTGCCACCAGGAATCGGAGCAGGTGCCCTTTACCCGCGGGCCGGTGCTTTACAGCGCCATGGTGAGGGGCCCCATGGTCCGGACGCTCGATACGCGGGCCCCCACCGATTGCCTGGCCTGCCACGCCAAAAAGGTGCCCAACCACAATCAGCTGGTCAGGATCGAAGGCCCCGTAGACGCAATAAAAGTGACACGGAATTGCCTCTCCTGCCATGAAAAAGAGGGCAAAGCCATATTAAAGACGGCCCACTGGAACTGGCACGGGGCATCCCCTTACACCGTGGGGCACGAAAAGCGGGTGGACCTTGGGAAAAAATCGGCGACGATCAATAATTTCTGTATCAACCTCAACGGGAACTGGCCCCGTTGCACCAGCTGCCACATCGGATACGGGTGGGAGGATGAAAATTTCGACTTCACGGATATGACCCGAATCGACTGCCTGGTATGCCACGACACCACAGGGAAGTACAAAAAAGCACCGCCGGCTGCCGGTTTTCCGGAGAAAAACCTGGACTTGGTCACCATCGCCCAAAACGTGGGGCGGCCCAGCCGCTCCACCTGCGGGATGAACTGTCATTTTCGCGGCGGGGGAGGGGATGCGGTAAAACACGGGGATATGAGCTCCATCCTGGAAAAACCGGACAAAACCCATGATGTTCATATGGGTGCGACCGGGGGCGGCATGGATTTCAGGTGTCAGGACTGCCATAAAACGCGCAATCATATGATCTCCGGGCGAAGCATTTCCGTTCCCGCGGTGGAAGGGGATATCTCCTGCGAATACTGCCACACAGACCGGCCCCATATCGGCAGGGAACTGATCGATCACCACCTGAACAAGCATACCAAGCATGTGGCCTGCCAAACCTGTCATATCCCGCTCTATTCCAAAAGAAATCCGACCAAGATTTTCTGGGACTGGTCCACCGCCGGCAAAGACTGTGCAATCGAAAAGGATAAATACGGCAAACCTGTCTATGCGAAGAAAAAGGGCAATTTCGAGTGGAAAGAAGCGGTGAAGCCGACCTATTTTTGGTACAACGGAACGGTCAAACGCTACCTCCTCGGAGACCGGATCAATGAAAGCGGTCCCACCGACCTGACCCGACCCATGGGCAGTATCCATGACCCGGCCTCGCGGATCTATCCGTTCAAGCTGCACCGCGGCAAGCAGATCAGTGATTCGGTGTATAAATACCTGATCGCCCCGAAGCTGTGGAAGGGCTATTGGAAGCATTGGGATTGGAACCAAGCGGCCCGCGACGGCATGAAAGCCGCAGGCCTGCCCTACAGCGGGAAGTTTGAATTTTCCGAAACCGTGATGTACTGGGGGCTGACTCATGAAGTGGTGCCCAAGGAACAGGCCCTGGCCTGTGCCGAATGCCATGCCTCCCTGACCCAGGCCCCTTATTGTGGCAAATGCCACCAAAAGCGGCCGGACGTGGATTTCAAAGCACTTGTTTACAAGGGGATCAATTTCAAACGGCTCGCTGACGCGGGTATGGACGTGGCCGGCCTGATCGGCACGACCAACTATATCGATTACAAAGCACTGGGATACCCTGGCGATCCTGTCGAAATCGGCGGCCGATTCGACAAACTGAGATTGAGCATTGGGCATGTGACAAATAAAGGAGAATAAAATGTCTGAAAAAAGCAAAGGAATGATGTCCCGCCGCGGATTCATGAAATTTTCGGCCGCAACTGCTGCCGCGGCAACCATTTCCGGGAGCGATCCCCGTGTGCTGCACGCCCTGGTTTCCAGCCCGCAGGGGGGGGAAAAGAAGCGGATTCAAAATATTTTTTCAGCATGCGACATGTGCTTCAACAAATGCGGACTGATTGCGAGGGTCGAAAACGGCGTGGTCAAGAAGCTGGATCCCAACCCCAACTCTCTGAAATCCCGGGGGATGCTCTGCGCCCGAGGCAATGCAGGCGTCAAACAGCTTTACGACCCAGATCGGCTCAAGTACCCGTTGCTGCGAACCGGAGACCGGGGGGCGGGCAGTTGGCGGCGCCTGTCGTGGGATCAAGCCCTGGATCATGCCGCGGAGCAGATGGAACGCATCGGCAAGGAATACACCCGCTGCGGATTTCTCTTTATGGCCGGGACCGACATGCAGTCCACATTCGTGCACCGCTTTGCCGAAGCCTATGGCTCGTACAATGTCATTTCCCACGAATCCAATTGCCTTCTCAGCCGCAATCGGGCGTTCCTGGATACCTACGGGGTTGTTCCCACCCCGGATGTCTTAAACAGCAAATACATTATCATGCCGGGTGCCAACCGTTTCGAGGCACTGGTCACGCCCGACAGCATGGATCTGATGACCGCCATGCAAGGCGGCTGCAAACTGGTGGTTTTGGATCCTCGGTTTACCAAGACCGCTGCCCTGGCCGATGAATGGCACGCGATACGGCCGGGTACCGACATGGCGTTTTTCCTGGCCATTGCCCATGTCCTCATCGCCGAAGATCTGTGCGACAAGAAATTCGTGGCGGACCTGACTTCCGGCATTGACGCCTTCAAACACCATGTGAAAAAATATACACCGGACTGGGCCGCCAAGGAGACAGAGATCCCCGCCCGGGATATCCGGAGGATCGCCAGGGAACTGGCCGCCGCCGCCCCGGCCGCCATGGTGTATCCCGGTCGACGCAGCTCCGATTATGAGGATTCCACTCAAATTCGACGGTCCTATGCCATTGTCAACGCGCTGTTGGGAAACTGGGACCGCAAAGGGGGGCTCATCGTTCCAAAAAAAATCAAACCCGGGAGTATTGAGCTGGACGCCCCATGGTATGATGACAATCCCGATGACCGGGTGGATGCCGGTCGGGCCCAGATGATGTTCGATGAAGAGGGGTCTTTTAAACACACCCGCGATGCGGTGATAGAGGGCAAACCCTATCCCGTCAAAGGCTGGCTGACCTACAAGACCAACCCCATGCAGACCGGTGCCAATCGCGGCAAGACCATAGAGATGATCCAAAAGCTGGACTTTATGGTATCCATCGATATCGCCATGAGCGATACTGCCTGGATGGCCGATCTCGTCCTGCCGGCTCCCAGTTATCTGGAAAGAAAAGATCCGCTGTCGGCCTTTCTGGCCTCTTCAACCTGCTCCGGTGTCACCACCCGCAATCCCATTGTACCGGCCCTGTTCGAATCAAAGCCGGCCTTCTGGATTGTCAAGGAACTGGCCAAGCGGCTGGACCTGGCGGAGCATTTTGATTTTTCCATCGAGGATTTCAGAAAAGCCCAACTGGAACCTATCCCGGAGGTCGCGAAAGCCATTGAGGATGACGGGGTCTATAATATCGTAGGCCCCAGCCACGGTATTCACAAAGGCAAACCGTTCAAGACGCGCTCCAAAAAAATAGAGATCTACAATTCGCGGTACAAAGATAAAGGCATCGATCCCATGCCGGTGTATAGCGCCCCCAAGGATCCGCCGGACAATCAATTCAGAATGGTGGTGGGACGCAACGCCTTCATCACCCAGAGCGCCAGCACCAACAATTCCCTGCTCTGGGAACTGGAAAAGGAAAATATGCTATGGATTCACCCGAAAGCGGCCGGTAAGCTCGGCATCGAACAGAACGACATGGTGGAGGTGAACAGCGCTGCAGGGAAAGGCCGACTCAAGGCCCGGGTGACGACGGACACCCGGCCGGACACGGTCTACATGGACACCGGCTTTGGCGTCATTTCGAAAGGCCTTTCCAACATATTCGGCAAGGGGGCCTGTATCGCGGACGTCCTGGAGGATCGCGCGGATCAAATCTCCGGCAACATGGCCATGCACGAAACCTTTGTGGCCGTTCGCAAGGTTTAAGGATCCCAGTAAAAGCCTAATTCCGGGGCAAAACATTTTAACCGCGGCCTTGAATCGAGCTTGAAACCGTTAGTGAGTGCATCAACCCGTTATGGGAAAAAAGGATTGAGCCATGACACAGCGAAAACCTAAAAAATACGGCATAGTCATCAACGCATCCAAATGCATCGACTGCAAAGCCTGCATGATCGCCTGCAAAGTCGAAAACCGGATCCCCACCGGATACTGGCGAAACTGGATTCGCCCCCTGTGGCGATCGGTAGGCTCCGGCAAGAGCGAGTTCCAGCCGGGGCAGTGCATGCAGTGCGATAACCCTTCCTGCGTGGCCGCCTGTCCGGTGGGGGCGACATTCAAAGAGGCGGACGGGCTGGTCGCCATCGATCCGTCCAGATGCATCGGATGCGGCAATTGTATCACCGCTTGCCCATACGGGGCTCGTTATAGAAATCCGGAGCAACGCATCGCAGACAAATGCGACTTCTGCCGCCATCGACTCGGACGTGGCGAGGAACCGGCCTGCGTGGTGACCTGCCCCACCAAGGCTCGGGTGTTCGGTGACCTCAATGATGCGCGAAGTGATATCAGTCGTCTGGTCGAGAAAGAAAAATTGGTAAGAATCATCGGTCCGCACAGCGATACACAACCCAACATTTGGTATCACGAGGGGACGCAATTGCTGGATTGGGCGGTATCGCCGACGCTTCCAGGTAATATCCACATGCCTGCGGAATTTTGGAAAGTAGACGGATGAACCGATCGATAGAAACTCGAATTTAAAGTGGAGGGAATAAACCCTTTCACAAAAACAACAAAGGAAAAGGAGGGAATTGATGTCAAAATATGCAGCTAAATGGTGGATCGTCGCACTCTTTTCGGTGGTATCTGTTTTGGCCACGGGCTGTGCGACCACCTCGGGACCCGCAGCGGTCAAAGTGGAAAAAGAAGCGGCCTGGCAATTTCACGACATCGCCGAAATTGATTTGATTCAAAAGAACGCGGTCGTTCCCCAACCGGAAGGGGTATTCATCTTCGATTCGCGTCCTTATAAGCCAAAGTTTGTCAATGGGCACATTCCTACGGCCGTGAGCATGCCTTTCAGTCAGTTCGACAAGATGACCGACAAACTGCCTGAGGATAAGGATGCGCTGCTGATCTTCTACTGCGGAGGACCCACCTGAAAGCTGAGCCACAAAGCCGCCTGGAAGGCGGAAAAAATGGGATACACCAATGTTAAGGTATTCACCGCAGGATACCCGGCCTGGATCAAAGCGAAAGGCAGCTATGCTGCTGTGGCCGTCGATTACGTGGCCAAGCAGATTAAAGGCAATCAAGCCGTTGTCGTGGACTCCCGGCCGAAAAAACCCAAATACGATAAAAGCCATATTCCCACCGCCGTCAGCATCCCCCAGTCTCAGTTCGAGAAATTGCAGGGGAAATTGCCGCGTGATCTTAGCACCGTTTTGATTTTCTATTGCGGGGGATATACCTGAAAGCTCAGCCATCAAGCCGCCCGGCGGGCGGTAGCGCTCGGTTACAACCATGTTAAGGTATTTGCAGCCGGCTATCCGGCCTGGAAGAAGTATGCAGGAAGCGCCGCTACGGCTGCGGCCATGCCCATTCAAAAAGGGGGCGAGGAGGGTAGCATCGCCATCGCCCAGTTCAAGGAGATCATCGAAAATCGACCGGAGAGCATCTATCTGGTGGATGTGCGCGACAAGGACGAATATGAAATGGGGCATTTTAAAATGGCGGTCAACATTCCGGTGGATGAACTGGAAGAGAAAGTCGAAGCACTGCCGACGGACAAACCCATCGTATTTGTGTGTGCTACCGGGGCAAGAAGTGGAGAATCTTATTTCATGCTGCAGGATATGAGGCCCGAATTGAAGAAAGTCTTTTATCTGGAAGCAGAATGCTCCTACAAAAAGGATGGTTCCTACGTCATCAAAAAGACGGAGTAGTCAACCGAAACGAAGCCGATATCCGCAATAATGCAAACAAATGGCGGATAAAGACGCATTTTTGGTTTTTATCCGCCTTTTGCGGTTTCCAGATTCCCGACAGCATCAATTTCACGGAGATGTTTCCCTGGAGGATGTACATCAGCACAAGACCCGGGAATAAATGAAAAGGCGTGGGTCCTTAGGACGCGTTTAAAAAGCGGAAAAGCGCGTTGGCGATTTTCCGGAGTTGCTCTTTTTGAGCCATGGGGACTGTTTTTGCCATCTGCAGAATGGGCGATTCATCCAAACCGGTAGTTTTCTCGATGAGATACGCCTCAACCTCGGTTTCCGGGAACAAGCCACCGCATGCAGTCACACAACCGAGGTAATTCTTATCCCGAAAGATAGGCACGACGAACTTCGCCATACCTGCCTCGCAGATTTCTATAACGGTAGATTGCTGCTTTCGTGCCATCTCGGCCATGAACTGTTGGGACTGTCCACAAATGACCGGTTTGGCCTTGTCATTTTTTCGGATACCCTTGCATAGCGCATTGCGTTCGCCGCTTGATTGCAGGATAATGTTTTTTGAATCCAAAAGGGCCGTAGGCAATCCTGACTCTGACTGGGTCTGGTCAAGCAGCTTCTGCCAGTTTTCACGGCTTTTCACATCGTAGACGCAAGGTTCACTCATTTATTGCTCCTTTGGAGAATTAAAAATATCGATCTATTGCCATTATGGTATATGCGCTTCATCATGGCTGGCTTTCCGGGAAGACTTATACTACCGGATCAATGTTGTGAAGCTGACGCTCCCCCCACTGGCAGATCGAAAGGAAGATATTCCGCTTCTGTCCGATCATTTCATTAAGCACTTTAATCTAATTACGGGAAAACACATTGTCGGGATATCCCAAAGAGCCATGGCCGCGCTGATGCTTCACTCCTGGCCCGGTAACGTGCGTGAAAAGAGGCGTTTTTCTACAGAAACGACTTAATCTTCCGCTTCAGGTAAATGACGGTGTCCAAGCTGGCTTTGGCCATGCTGATTATCAAACTCCCACCAGAATGATAAATGCATGATGTTTTTTAAGACTTTAAAAACCAAGGCCTATGGGCGTGGTCAGAGATAGTTGGCTCTGCCTCAGATAATTGTGTCTAAAAATACAAATTCCAAG
>Ga0066187_1000291_pt1 | contig 18533 bp, 15 predicted proteins | sample WorMetexBAHAMAS1_FD_58706 | JGI IMG/M metagenome (GOLD analysis project Ga0066187, IMG submission 58706) | Marine gutless worms symbiont microbial communities from Max Planck institute for Marine Microbiology, Germany - Inanidrilus exumae... | ecosystem: Host-associated > Annelida > Digestive...
GGGTTTTGCGCGCATGCTGCCGGTTTTGCAGCGGCTCGGCGATGCTTACGGTTTCTAGTATTTGATAACGTTCTGTTATTTTAAAAAAACGTTGTCTAAGCATAGCACGCATTTATTGAAAATTCCCGCGATAAGCACTCTTATAAAACAGTAAAACAGCAACAAAATAATAATTTTTATCATGTGAGTCGATTAATCTAATTAATCTTAATAATTGATCTTACTGGCTCATCAGTATCTGTCTTGGAGTACATGCTAAATAAAAGCAAATAGCCAAAGTAATGGAATGGCCAAATTTCGTCCCCTAGGATCCAAAACCCCTGAACGGATTTCGATGAAACTTGTAGTGTATAACTACCACACTGTCCACACATGCAAATCCATGTAGCGCTGTGACAACTTGGGTAGTCTGGGCGAACACGTGACTGTGTTTTGTGTTTGTTGGCAAAGCAAAATATAGCTTTTACGTGAAAAGAATTTCCGGGTTTTCTGTTTTGCCAGTTAGTGCAAAAGCACAAGTTATGTGAGGTAGAAATATAAAACACATTTGATTGCTTGTTTTCTCGTAACATTTCTGCAAAAAAATCATTAAAATCGGTTCATATGGGCCTATACGTCAAAATTATAGCAAGCTAAATCATGTGTGACATTTTAAACACAGTGCACACTGTTATAAAGGAATTCGTGTATCTCCAAAATAAGGGTAGGCCTACTTCCATGTGGAAAATTGTCCTAAACTCTGAATGTGTCCGATTTTCCTGCTTTTTCGTCACGGAACGTCGACCGTCGCCAATGTTGTTAACTTCGTTAGACTGTCGTAATTTCATCATAGTCATACTGAGCCTGAGCATAGCGCTTTGTTTAGCCTACAATACTAAAGGTTCGTTTACACCGGATGTGGTGAGTTGCGGTGCGTTGCGGCATCGTGCGGCATGTTGCGTCGTTTTCATCGCATACCGCAAGGTCGCAGAGCGTCGCGCGGTACGTCTGCAACAGCAGCAAGATTTTATCATCATCGTAATAATCATTAGTATTTTACAGATCTTACCGGGTCTCGGGTTAACGTACGGCGAGAGCGTTGTCGATGATGCAGTGACATCAGATGACTCGTCGCCATGGAAACTCGTCGTGACGTCCTCCCGATGTGACGCGTCGCTTCGCACGACTGTCAGCGCCAGAAGAAACGTTGTCCAGCGCACGTCCACCAGCATCGCAGCACAACTCAATGGTCTTCGAGTATTACTTCTCGCAGAGTAAGCACTATTGTCTCAATGCAGCCTTGTTCCTTTTCTTTCTTAGCCACAATTTCGATCGACACCGCATGTCGCAGTTTTGCTTAATCGAGGCGAAGAGGTTTTTTTAAAAGATCATCAGATGATTAACGACCGTATGCGAATTAACAAGGCTCCGAACGTCCGCTATTACCGAAGTGGTTATGTTGTTACAAACTGACTGCGCTATAACCATCCGCCGCGGTTTTGGACTCCACTCGGGGCTTATTGTTGTTTAACCGGCTCGTCGTCGCAGATAACGGATGTGGAGTCGTGCGCACGCGCAGTCGTCTAACGACTTCCGGAAGTGTGACGTGGCGACGCCTGCCGGACAGAAGTCGAATGAAACACGTGCGCGATCTTTGCGCGGCGTGATAAAGTGATGTATTGTGGGCGTAACCACGTGACGTCATTCACTGCGGCTAATGATAACCGATCTCCATAATTTCGTAAACGTTTGATGTCTGAGAAAAGTCGGGGAAGTATGAAAGCGGCTCTCCGTGTGCGATGTTTCAGTCAACGTGTCAAAATTCTTCATCCGGAAAACGTTCGACAAAACCAGAAAGCCCTCGCTCGAAGTCACACCGACCGTTTTAGACTTTGGTGACATATTAGCTGACGGCGAATTTTCGTCTGGCTGTTACTTATTTCAATCAATCGACTGCATCCATACCGGAAATTATCATCGTGTGACCTTGAACTCTGACCTACGACCTTGACCATTGAAGTTGACCTGAAATTCCTCTTTGGGGAACCCCCCGCTGGTTGGGAACCCCATAGGCTGAATGCGAGTGATTGACGTGGTGGTATGCCTGCCGTTGCACTGTGCGTCCATAGTCTGTTAGCTGGGGAAATGGACGAGCGTTTTATCACCAAGTCCATCCCAGCTTAGGCTGCTTTGTTGACTTGTTTCCTGAGGACCGCCTGCATGGACTAGTACAACGTGGACTTGATCTTCTCTGCTGAACGGTCTTTGAATTTAATTACCATGCCGACGGTGGTCGCAGGGGTAGGATTTTCACCGCTGTCTGTCTGTCTGTTTTCCGCACGATATTTCGAAAACCGATGCATCTAGATCACCAAACTTGACGTAGCCTACATGCGAATATAATACGATGAGTCCTGGAAACCCATTTATTTTGCGATCAAACGGTCAAAGGTCAAGGTCATCACAAAAACAGTGCTAGCGTGGGAGTTTGCACTCTTGTCAATGCTGGCTTCTTCTAGTTCTGTTAATGTTCCACTCGGAGGCGGTATACATTAAGCTGGTTATCCGTCAATGTATCATTACTCTATCGTATCATTGGCTCGTGCCAATCAATCAGCGGCCAGTTCTGACGTTGCCAAGATTGTAAGGTGATATATAGTCTGCTTAGTCGCGGTTGTGCAACCAGCATATTATAGCAAAAAAATCCATATTTTTCATTCACCTCGTACGGTCGTACCATAACCATACGCAATTCGTACCCGGTACATTCGTCGCAGTCGCATCGAGCTCGTGAGTGATAACGGCATTTTTGCCAAGTTCAGCCGTTACAGCTGTTAGAGAATCCGTCATTCTCTGTCGACGATTGCCAAATTCGGCCTAGACAGATTTCCGTGGCTGAGGGATTCACCATTGCCATGTTTTCTAATTAAATCTTATCTGAATTTAGAATCAACGTTTAATTAACAGAAAAGACGTTTAAACTGGCGTCGCTCTGGCCACACTCGGTGTTGCTGAGTCAGAGTCTGACAGAGATGCGTGCTTGTCGCTGTATCATCGTCGTAATGTGTGATGCTTGCGCTGACTGATATGAATGACGAACGATACAGTAGTCAGTTCTGTCCTTGGCACGAGACAAAGCCACGACCGTAAGACATTATGGTATCTGATGACGACACTTGGTTCGTCACACTTCGGTACCTAGCTTTCAAGTAAGTAAGTTCACTATTGTTCATAAAGCGATAACACATATATTTATAGTAGTAGAAATGAAATAAACAAGGTGTCGCCGTAAAGGGACGTAACATGACTGGCCGCCGTGGAGTGTCGGCCGCCAGACCGTCCACGCGCTCGGCAGACGACGACAGACGCCAGCGAGCAAAACAATACTGATTCGTTAGGCGGGCCAGTAATAATTCAAAGGCGAGCACAAGTTGCACTATGAATGCATCGATTCAGTGCAAAATAACGGAACACGATTCAGACATATAATGCTATTAAAAAAGCACAACAAGTTGATAAATAGGTTATATTTAGCGGTTTTAAGTGTATGCATTGCTTGCTTGACTTTATCTCTGACAAAAATGTAACACCTATATACTATTAGGCTCTATCGCATGCATTGCATAAGATGCGGGCTATTGCTACGGACAGAGTAGCGTAGCCCGTTTGTCACGTTCGTGAGCCCTACAAAACGGCTGAACCGATCGAGATGCCGTTTTGGGTGCTAACTCAAATAGGTTCAAGGAAACCTGTATGAGATGGGGTCAAGGTCAGACAAATTCATTCGCCGCCGCGAGGAGTGACAAAATGTCGATGCGATCAATCGTCAAAACTCTGACCACTTGTTCTCTATGTGACAATAATAGGCCTACTCATAGGCTTGCAGGCTTGCAAACTGCAACTGCCCCGTATTTAAGTGCACTGATGCATCATGTAGCTCATTAATGTTGATAATGCTATTTTTTATGGACCACATTTATGTCCAAATAAGTGGTATTATCTACTGTATAGCCAGTTTACACAACAAGTATAACGGCGATATAATAGAGTCATAGCTCCTAAGTAGCAAATAATTATATAAAGTAGCAAACATCACTTTAGCGGGACTCCACGTAGAACGCTAAACATAATGCATTTTTTCCAGCGAAGTCACGTTGAAAATTGGTGCGATGAAGTTGTCGTAAGGCTTCGTAACTAATAGCTGATACCAGTTAACATCAGTGCAAACAAAAACTGAGTTCACCGATGCTATACACTCAGCCTTAAAATATCACATACATCTGTCATGTCCATATGTCGTTACCTCCGTTGTTTCTTCCTGCTACTCGAGTACCAAGCCGTCATAATACAGGTACTGCATGACGTCCTACCGCAGCCACCGCAGAATCATCCTAGTGAGTCGTATACGCGACTCACAAAGTCATTGCCGCCTCGAGTCAGGCCAATTTTACGCTGCTCCGACTGAGTCTAATTAGTTCTCTATTGACAATGATGACTAAATACCTATCTAAAGGTTCGTTCACACCGGATGGGTTACATTTCGGTCCACATGACGCTCGGCACGTTGCGTCGTTTTAGCCGCTACATCGCGGGATTTTTAGCGATTTTTATTTGTGGGGTAAATCGCGATTTCAACGATATTTAGTGCGTTTTGAACGTACAGAACAACTATGGTAAAAACATAATGGTAAAAATGTCGTCGAAATGCAGTGCCTAACCGCGCATATAAAGCCGCGTTCACACCGGATCCAGCTCCGCAACACAACGCAAAACAACACGTGACTCCATTGCTGCCTTGTTTACTGTAAACCAGCGATGAGCAAATGTTAACTTCAAAAACGGCAAGGTGTGGATATATCGTTGACTGTTTGTGTTTTTTGTTTGTTTGTACGATTAGGCTACGGATTTCTCCGCCGAGGATAAAGCTAGCGGCGTACAAATTTTGCAGGGCGGTTCACCGGCGTCCGAGGCAGGAAATCTCCCATTTTTGTGAACTTTGCTCCCCAGAAGCCCAAACTCGGACGAGTCGGCCAGCGTGCCCTTGTTGTAATATGATGCTTCTAAACTTTTGTGACTCACATGCCTATCAAGCTCGCACGGCGTGTGGAGGATCGGCATGTGTGGATATATACGTCATGTCCCCGAAGACGGACGTACTTGTTTTCTTAACTTACGTACTAGGTCTCTGAGTTGGGTGCAGTCACTGTAGGCAAGTGCTGATAACGCTCGGATATGTGTGTGATAAACTGCATGGGCCATGCAACAACATGCCGTTGCCCGGCACCATAAGATGCAGTGTGAAGACTGAACAAAACTTAACAGTGCAGCACTTTATCTGCGATAAAGTAATGGCGCTATCATAAGGTCGATATTATGATTCAGAAGCCGATTTCTAAGACTGCATTAGACCTATACATAATTAATGACATGACTGGTTGTTATTGTCGATAGTCCCGCGTTACGCTGCGTATCGACTGCGCGCCTGCAGGCTAATCCGGTGCACGATGCGTGTTTGGTGCAAGTTTATGGATCAACGATGCGTGACGTGTTAATTCTGGACAAAATGGACCACCCAGTCGACTGCAGGTTCACCTAATTAGTGTTCTCGATTGACCCCCGTCTGTAAGAAACCGACTTTCGGCTTAAGCTTTTCGGACGAATGCACACCGACACGATCTGTGCAAGTAAGCTTAACTGAAAATACGCAGGTGCCTCCACTAACACTAGCTGTAGGCCTACCGGTAAATGTGTTGGAGGCTTTAGTAGACTTTGGTTTTCGAGTAGGCCTACATATTTCAGTTTGCGTATAAACTTGCTCACGATGTTTCAAAATACACACAGAAGCAAACCACTGGTAGAGGCCGCGTCCGCGAGTTGTTCAGTGCACCGATCTGGACCAGTCACAGTCACACACACATCGAGCTGTTCTGATAGAGACTACGCCGACAGATATCCACGTTAACTAAATCGACGAAGATTTGTCTGTTACGTGTCTACAACGGTTAACAGCTTTCGTTGACAACTTGACATCCACATGGATTATCGACAGAATTGTAGGGCCTACACGTGCAGTTGAAGTCGTTAAGTGAGGAGTCAGATCAGCTGTATATAGCCACTGCCACAAACAGAACTCGGGTGATGTTCTTCGTTATGGAATTCTATGAAAACGGAAATTTTAGTAACTGAAGACTAAAGCTTCAATGTTAATTGTAAAATATTTCTGATTGTCTCAAAAATGTTTTTTTGTGAATGTGACGTCGTCAAAATTAGTCTAACGTTTGTTCATTTAACAAATAATTATCAAGCGTCTTGAGTTACGGAATGGTTCTGTGTTCCATAACTATTATTACCATTAGAGGGTCCCTGTTGAAGATCAACCCCAAAACCAGCAACCGTTCGATGAGAGTGCACATCTTTCACGATAATCTTTTTCCACAACTTAGTAACAATTACGGGATACTGTAACAATCCATTACACGAATAGAAATACAAAAGACATCTTCCGTTTTTTTTAAATTTAGCGAAATATTTGTTAAACTAGAGAAAAAGAGGAGACTTTCAACTAAAAGGACTGACTCTACGTGGCACATTCCATATTAAATTGTATGACATTCAGCACAACAAACGTTTATTTAGATCAATATACAAAAGCATGACTTTTATTGATATCTCACTCTCGGGTCTAGTTCCAGAGTACTTCTGGTTGAGTCTGAACCTCAACAAGCCAATAGTAACACCTTGAGAACTGGTACTGCCATGGCAAGTAGGGTAGCACAACCGATGTTGGATTAGTTAGTTAGTTGGAGTTTAACGTCCCCTTTGAGCACAAATATGGCTATATCAGAGACAAAAAGTCAGGGGTGGAGAGCTATCCCTACTCAGTGAAGGAAGGCCAGAGATACATTAACCTCAACCCTGGCCGCCTTTTTGTTGTACAGCTCTCCAGCCGGGTCCAGGAGCAGAACTCCTCATCACGAGGTCTGAGCTGAAAAGTACTAAACCCGACGACATGTAACAATATCAACGCAAATTACTGCTGTTAATTTTTTTTGGTTTGTAAGGTTGCAATATATCAGTGTCATGGTTAGTGAGTTGCACAGTAAATTATTAAACACCTGCATTGCACAGGAAACTCCAGCACTGGAATGCATGAATGGATTACAGTAATGCAGACAGTGAGGACAGTAAATGAAACGAGTTTTAATCAAAAAACACAGGAAACTGCAACGAATTGCATTGTCACAAAACACAAGACCAATCCCAGTAATGTTTATGTACACAGTCACAAGCAGATTTCTTATTCACACGTGCTCAATCAAATCACAATGCGAGACATTTCACGCAAACGCAAGATTTAGTGAGTCAACGTTTTATAAACTTCAAACAGCATCGTAGTCCAGCGGCAGATCCACAACTCTGAAAAGGAGATTGGGACCAAGTAACACCCCAGTTTGGTCCAGAGGTGGATACCCACGTGGGGGTTAGGGGCAAAAGCTACCGGAAAATGCCCAGTCTACTCTCCCTCTGAATCACCAATTAATTCAGTCAAACATACACATATTTACTGAGGTCCATTTCCGGACACATCACCATACAGCACAAAAGAGGGAAAAAATCGCGTTGCTGTAACATTCATTAATTCATACAGGCACAGCAGTAGATGGAAGGCTTTTGTTCCAAATGTGATTTGGACAAAATAAGTTGGACATTGTTCCATGATCCTGTCCATTTCATTCTGACAGTAGTGCTGGTTGCAAATATATTTCAAAGTAATTACTTGGGTCCTTGAAAGTTTGCCAAAAATACAAACTTCTCTGCCCACCAATTTGTGATAGATTCCATATGCCTACAGTTGCAAAAAAACTTCAGTTGTCATCAATCTTGGTCCTATTAGAAAATTAAATACTACTGACACAAATATCTGCCAGACAATCACCAGTCGCTGGCTCCATCTCACATCACAATAAACTTGCCAAATACATTAACAAAAAAAATTATGATTAATCACATTCGGGCACAATAACTGTCATGTCTGTCATCAACGGAGCACCTTATTAGAGACACAAGGAGCACACAACATCCAAGCCAAGTGAAACACACACACTGTGCAACTGTGATAGATGTAAGTAATCTTTTCTACATTTTTAATTTATCAATCAGCGCCTTTAAAATAATCAGCTCCATGACATTTATGAATATTAACTTTGATTTATTCATCAACTTAGCGATAAGCTGCATGGACGTTCAATAAAATTACGTACTTCAATCAGAAATCGCATTCATTTCCATGACCTTGTGAGGCCACATCAATCTATGACTCTCTGAAGCTGTATCTCATTTAGCTCATGTCAAAATTCTCCAAACTCACAACAGTTTCACGCAATGGTGCTCAGTGGACAGTCAACGTCTAAAAATAAGCGACAGCAGAGACACAAATTGACAATCTCAATCGCTGGGACACTTGTCACAATGTCAACCTGAGCTGGACGATGCCGTCGAACTGTTACTTGTAGAACGGCGTCTCTGCTGCTTACGTTTGTCCCTACATAAAACACACAAACATGAAAATCACTAACTGGATTCTTGCTCAATCTTATCATTGGCTACGGCTTAATTCAATCACTAAACTGCAAAGTTACTTACAAATGTACATATATACTGGCTTATGAAAAGAATCACACAAATAGATATAATGTATATAATTAAGATGAAGTTATTTTTCATTTTATTCTTATTTCCAAATGAAAAGCCTAAAAAATTTACAGTGCTTCTTAAGCAAATCCTTGGATGGTCCTACAATTAGTTCCATTAGTTTTAACTAGATCCTGCCACCAACTGCCAAGTAGTTTACGTTGGAAGCACAACAAATGCATGCCAGCTACATAAATAAACCAAAGAAAACCATAAACAGTGTAATTTCTATAACTATCACTGTCTTTTCATAGCACTATTAATCTATAGGTACTGACTCAGAGAACTATCAAACAATATCAGCTCTTCTGAAGTACATTATCCAAATATGCAGAATTAAAAAAATAAAATCTACTAAAAATTAATTACATATAAAGGAACCAACTGATGTCACTGGATGAAAAACAATATGATATTTAACATCGAATATAAATAAGACCAATTTACAGAAAGTTCTCAACTAAAGTTCATCATGATAAAAGTTCATCACATTCAATCATTCATGTGTATCTCCTGAGACCTATTTAAGTTTTATAACAGTGGTGTCGTAATGCGTTCCACGTGTATAATATAATAATGTTTTCTATATAGACATTTTCCATAGAATCTGCATTAAAATGTGCCATATATTGTATGAAACTTGAAGTAAGACAAATTGGTTGAAATTCACAAAAAATCAAGGATTTCATGGAATGATGTGCAGTTCATGGATTGTGTGCAATCTGACACAACATGCCACAGCTGTGAAATTATGCATTAGGTTTGTTCTTATACAAAACTCAGTATTGTGATAACAATGATGCAAACTAGAACCAGTCAGAAATAACTGTTTTCCAAATCTGGATGGAAAAGTAACTCCATATCAAAAATAATCTGAAATTGGCATGATTTCTAATAGAAGGACTAGTCAAAACAAAACATCGGTGTCACACAAACAAATATCACAATATAGTAGAGAATTAAATCACAGAGTTGGTCAAAATCTACCTGTGTCACACATCATTGGAGTCACTATCGGCTACCCCTTGACACACAACAGCAACAACAACAAATGCTCTCAACATAGATAAATACAGAGCTGCGCAGCCTACATAGCAGCCGCCCTGTGGTTTAGTGCACAGCCACATGGGTACCAACTCGCCAAGACCTACTGGTGATTTAGGTAAAATACCAGGTACTCTCTTCATCCCATGCACTAGGAGGCATGCCCCAGGACCCTAGTATGAAGGCAGTACCAGACAAAGAGAGGCCTCCACTGGCCTACTTCATTTCCCGCAGTCGTTACAACTTTCGCTGACATTCCCAATTATCACAACTAACAAATATGCCGTCTCAAAGAACCTCGATTCATCAAACAAAACTCACAAACGTCGAGAAATATTCACCAAGACACTGAACAATAAGACGGAACGTACTTGCGACTTCCCGATCGCGACTTTGACCTCGACTTTGACGACTGAGACCGAGACGAATGTCGACTCCGACTGCGGCGTGGTGACGCAGACCGACGTGGCGAACTAACAGCAAGGCATGCTCACATTTCAGACCAACATACCGAAACGCTCAAAACAACACTTCACACCCAAAGTAACTTAATCTTTGCAAAGTTAACCACAAAATTGTTTAAAACTAGAAGATGTGGATGACTTGGCCACTTATAAAAGCCTGCTGTGACCATTATCTTCAATCTGCAAAATCTAATCAGGTCATCAACAGGGGCTGGTGAATATTCTCTGTAGGTTTCATCAAGATTGCTCAAGCTGTTCATGAGATATCGAGGTAACGACATCTGTCCAGACAGCGTGAAAACATAATGTCTTTGCCAAAACTGTCACATGGCATAGGTACAAAAGCTGCTAACTGCCCTACACAAGACGTGACTGAGTACCGTGACCGGCGTCGACGAGGCGGTGACCGTGGTCGTCGAGGTCGTGGGCTGCGTCGCCGTGGAGACGGAGTCCGTCGCCGTGGTGCATACCTTGGCACAGGTGATCGTCGTCGTGGTGACCGACTCCGTCTCGGTGGCGACCTACTGCGACGAGCAGCAAACACCCGAGGTGGCGTGCGACGTCTTGGCGGTGGAGACCTCCGTGACACTCGGCGAGGCGATGAATGTGACCTGCTTCTCCTGCACCAATGCCAGTCACATCCGCAATCTTTACCTGGCTCTTACAAATCAAAACGTATTTAAAGGGTCGTCCATAAAGGACATTTGCAGCAAGGGGGGAGGGTTGGCTCAGATGTGAACAAATGCGGACAAGGAAGGAAGGGGTTTCATTGCATGCGAACATCCGCAACTCAGTATCGCACTAAGGCTTTCCATGCTGTCATGCAGCTGCACAGCTTTTCTTGTCACCCCTACAGTGATGGATCTGGCTGTACTAAACAAACCGCTCAGTTCACTTGACGTCTGCTGTCTGTGGCTCCTTGGTCTGTGGCATGGAGCCCGTGCAGAGGTGAGTCAACCACAAGACATCAATCTCTAGCAGCCCATGCACTGCTTGTATAATGTATGCAGATGCGGACGTCTGCATGGTGGAGGAGGGGGGAGTCAGCCAGATGTGGACAAAAACAGACAAGGGGTGGGGTTAAAAATTACCCTTTCTTGCGGACGTCCTGTATGGATGGCCCTTAACCAGCCAATGGAAAGCCACTAGTCGGAACAGTCACTCAAGACGATATAATGTATCTATCACTATTAGGTGAGCGTCAGGAAGGGCAAGCACACAAATCATGTAAAAACTGTGCCCCTCATACACAAAGTTTCTCTTTCAGAAGAATTTAAGGAATAAAGGAAAGTCAAGGGGAGGGGCAACTTACTGATCTGGTTCAAGGGCGTATCTGTGCTTCACTTCATGCCAATATTCAGGTGGAAACAAAGGCGTACCTGTATCGGCGAGGAGTTCGGGAACGTTTGCGTGTATCTGGACTCTTGGATACTGAGCGTGATTTAGATTTCGGCCGTGGAGATGGACTCCGCCTCACACTGGCCTGTCTCGATGGCACAGATCGTGCCGGTGTAGCTGTCTTTGACCGAGCAGGGGACTTGCCCTGAGTCGTTGGTAATGGTATTGACATGACATCGTGCTCTGAGTCTGATCCACTCTTGTCATCAGCCGTGCTATTCCGAGGCGACTTGGATGTGGACTTGTCCGGAGTAGGACTACGCTTCCCATCGGAAGAGCTCTGCCGTGCTTTGGCCGAAGCATCCGAGTCGACTGACTGTGAGCGACTTCTTCCTTTCTTCGCATCGTCGTCCTCGGAAGATTCTGAGTGACTACTTCTATCACCAGCATCACTTTTCTGTGGCGACTCGGATGACAACGAAGAACTCCTGGACGAACTCCTCGACTCAGATTTCTTTCTCTTCTTACCCGATGACTTCTCTGATGCCGAAGAGCCGTCACTTTTTGCGGGCGATGCAGACTGTCGTTTGGGCGAAGGTGGTGGTGATAGAAGTTTCTCATGTGGTTCAGGCAGTTTTTCATGCGGCTCATTCTGATGTGTCGGACTTGGCATTCGATCAATGTCTCTGTCATGGGAGTTCTCATCAATCTGAGGGGACCTTGGTGACTTCTTTGTTGTCAGTTCTGTCTCGGCATCAACTGCCGGTCTCTCTGGCTCAGGAGATGAGTGTTCAGACTTATGTCGATCGCTTGAAGATGAGGAAGAACGACGTGAACGAGGTTTATCGCCATCATAGGAAGAGTCCAGTGACATGCTGGAGTCATGACGACTTCTACGTTCGTCGCTGGCATTCTTCTCGGAATGAGGCGGCGACTGCTTCTCATCAGCACTCTCATGGTGCTGATCACTGTCTGATTCATGATCAGCCTCCGGACCAGCATCTCGTTTCTCATCATCAGCAGATTCCTACAACGCACATCACAGCCATATGTCTCACTGCTGGAGCTAGGTTGTAACAGTGACATGCCTTTGATACAACAGGCTTCGTATCCAGTGGCAAGTGCACTACAAAGTCGTTTCATCTCAAAGGCGTCAAGCCGTATGTTGCTACAGGCCACACTAGCACTTTCATTAGTCGTATCTTTGTTGAAATCGGTAAGTGAGCTGTACAAATTTTCTGCACTGATGCCCCAATCGCCTACCCCGTTTAACCTGGTACAGAATTCCATCATGCACTCACCATCTTCTGTAATCATGGACCCAAAGTAAGGGAACATATCCACCTGCTCCAGTTGCTCATTCTGAATGAGTATGCAGCACGCTATGACGACTGACCACGATCGCAGTCGGACAGTCGCGCAAAACACATAGATAAACGATTTTTATGTATAAAAGTGTGACTGTCCATAATCATGATAAAAATAGCAAAAATAAAGGTGTACTGTTGTTGGTTCATCTCACCTTGTCAATAGATGGCTCGGCTTTGTCAGCTCTAGACACATCCTCAGATTTATCTTCCACCTTCTTCTCATCTCCAGCAACCGACTGCTGCAGATGTTGCTGTTCGTTGCCAGATGCCGTCTCATCCATGTCTTCTCCTTCCATCGGCGGCTGCCACATGATCTTACTCTGCACACAACAGTCAGCATGATGTGATACAAGTTCGTCACCTATCGAGAAGCAGGGGACTCTGGTTTGGTGATAGAACTCATGAGTGACAGAAAGACGAGTTCATGAATGACAAGTGGAAGGATTCTGAGGCCCAAAAAGAACATGGCTAACATGCTGAACAATAAACATGACCGGAGGGAGACGGAACTAAGCGGAGATGATGTGGCAGCAGCAGCAGCAGCAGCATCACTTTCAGTGTGTGGCCGATGCATCATGGATATGAGATGCAACGAGCTCAAGGTGTGCCTATCCTACAAAGGGGTGGGAAATGAGCAGCAGGTGCTGCAGTTGAATGGTATGTCTGCTATCTGCACCGATGATCCAAGTGTACGATACTGTAAGCAAAAGATGACCGAATAAGGCACTATATTATTACCATTAGCTCCATGTCAATCGGTTGGCAACTGTGAACATGAACACAGTCAGTAGCTAGGAAAACAGTGCTTAACACACTGGTTCCCAAAGCACATGTCAGAATGTCATTCGCCCTTCCGAGACTGATTCAGAAGATGCATTCTGAATAATACGGGATGCCATGCAATAAAACAGTGTATAATCTGACTAAAGTGCACCACGTAGATTCATCTCCCTTATGTACTATACGGGATTTGGCATTGGTACAGCGTCGACATTTCGGTCTGGTTATACAATGACTGGAATTACGACACTTAACTCTGCTAAAACATCAATATCCCAACAGTCACAATCTGCCAATCTGTGACCACCAATTCCCTGAAATTTCCCCCTTTGGGAATTCCCTTGTTTGGGAACTCTTAGTCTAGGGTCAGTGAAATAAATCCACATTATCAAACACAAAATAAATAATTCACTAAACTTTGTTGGTGCTATCACACAGTAGTGCACACTTTCTTATCTATTACATCTGAACACTATGCAGTAGTTACAGGCCCACAAATCAATCAACTTATCATATAAATAAGTTAACAGCTGCATCAAATGTGACATACAATGCGGCTGAGAATTACCTCAGCTTGCTTCTTGGCCTTTGATTTATCAGCTTTCTTCAGGCTACGTCTTGCAGCAGGTCTGCGTTCACTGCTTGTGGAACTCTCGGAAGAACTTGACCTAGCACGTTTATCTGCATCTCGGCCGACCTGACATCTCTCGGATGACTCAGACCTGCCACGACCTACTGGGCTGCGATGATCTTGTGCCGGACTTTCAGATCGGGATTTCCGCCTTGTGCGATTTGTTGCGGGAGAGGCACGCCTTCGACGTGTTCTGTCGCGACTGTCCGACCGCGATCGTCGTCGTCTGTCGTCACGGCTTTCAGATTCGCTCCGACTACGACGGACGCCACGTGGAGAACGGCGGTGAACACTGGGAGATCTTGACGTCCTACGGCGGGAATCCTGTCTCCGTTCACGACTTCCGGATCGTGACCTTCGATCACGACCAAAACGCCGTGTGTCAGAGTTAACTCTACGCCAAGCTGGTGGCTGATATCCTCGGTCGCGAGAACGTGACCTTCTCCATTCATTCGGTAGTGGCCGCCGCCGGTGGTCACGAACAATTGGCCGTGTCTCCCGCTGTCTCCGGGGCGATTCTGGCGACCTCCTTCTGCGATCGTCTCTTGCCGACTTCCTTGTGGCTGATTTATCATCACTCTCGACATCCCGTTCACTTGACGACCTTTCTCCACTCTCTCGCGAAGCCGACCGCTTGTCTCTGGATCTTTGTGTGTCCTTAGCCACTGGCGCTGGAGAGCGTGCAGATTTGCTGCAAAGATACATTGCACTAAACTAAAATTTTATCAGTGCCACACAGGATATGTACGGTACTACAAATAACTGAACACGGTTCCCCGCGTCTTCAACTGATATTTTTTCAACTCATTCTCAGCAGTGTTGGGGTTGTCAGCCGTTCCAGACTACCGCCTCCGCAGCGACGGCAAGCCCAAATGAAACAACTGCCCAACTGACACATTATCCACTCCATCAAGGCAAGAGCTAGCTAAAGAAACCTGATATTTGTTACTAGCCCACCTAATGGTCCAGTACTGTTTTGCTCGCTGGCATCTGTCGTCGTCTGTAACACTGCTGGCGGGCGGGCGGTGTGGCCGATAGGCTCGCGGGTGGTTGACACTTCAAGAAGGGTTGGTAGTGTTACGTCCCATTAAGGCGACACCTTGTTTACTTGGAACTAACAATAATTACTAATAAATTTCAACAAAGGCTAGGAGATGGTGTAGATAACATCCCAGGAGAGCTCTAGCATTTTTTTCTAATTTGAATGTGCTAGCTGGCTTTAACAAGGCAGAAAAACTTTACTCCCAACAAGACCCCCCATCAGATACGGCCTATTGCTACAGATGCTGCACGTAGTGTGGTGTGCTTGGCACATGACTGGTAAGCCATGTGCCACTTGCCAGCTGACACAGTCAGTAACATATATCAACTGTATTTGCAACGTTATATTCAGTTGGAATGAGATAAAGTACAAGAACCAGACCTTGGTGGCTGTGCGGGTGACTGTGAGCGCGACTTGGACTCACTGTCACTGTCAGCAACCAGGGGGCGCTGCTGACGCATTTCAACTACAGATGGCTTTGCAGCAGCTGCTACATGCCCCGAAGACCGCACCGCAGGCTTTACTACCTCATCCTCGGATGACGATGACGAAGATGAAGAGGATGATGACGAACTGGAACGACCATGTCTATCCTTCATCTTCTCTACTTTTGCAGATCTATCGCCAGCTCTCGATGGTGGCTCTCTGTTGTTACGGTCATCACGGGACCTCAACGTGTCCTGTTCTTGACTGTTTCTAGGCAAGGTTCTCTCTGAAACTCGACTCTTGTTGGTCGACGGCTTTGCTGGGGATCTATCCCGGACCTTCTGCCGATCATCATTTTCCAGTTTGGGACTCGATGGTTTCTTATCAGTGGTTTTCCTTTGTGACGTGCCATCTCGTGCTTCAGAATCACAATCTTTCTTATCATCTCGTCGTCTGCTATCGGAAGGTAATCTTGACCTTTGTCCACGCGCGTCAGACTTTCGGTCATCCGCGGATCGCAGCTGTGGCGATTTCTCGTGAGACCTATGACGACGGTCAACATCTGGGGATTCCGAGTCGCTCTTATCAGATGCAGAGCTGGAACGCCGATTAGAAGAAGTCTTCTTCCTATCATCAGACGGCCTTGCCTGCAGTTTAGACTGTTTTGGTGATGATGAAGAGTCAGAAAATGCATGACGTTCTGCATTCTTCGGCTGCTTTGGCGATGAACTGGACCTACGTCGATGACGTGAATGCGATGCCTCCTCTTTCTTGCTCTTCTCTGGCGATTCTCGACGGTCGGCTCTGGACCTGGACTTTGTGTCGGATTTAGTTTCACGAGTTTCTTTCTTTGTCTCTGAACTCGTTTTCCTTTCCCGCTTTCTCTCCGGTGATTGCATTTTAGATGATGAGCTATATGGCTGTGGAACTGGAGACCGGTCGTGGTCTGAAGACTGATCTTGCTTCACGGATCGCGGCGGAGACTTGGTGGGAGCAAGTTCAATCGGCTTCTGAGATGCGACGACTTTGCGTCGCTCCATCGTAGCCGCAGCTGTAGGCGTCGGTTTTTCGATGACGGCAGACTGCATTCTTCGACCATTTCGCTCTGACGATGGACTTGCACTGGAATCGGAAGAGTAAGAAGCAGAGATCTTCTTCATGCTGCTGGCATTTTTTGCGACCTCTGCCTTCTGGTGACTGGAGGACTTTGAGTCTACTCTGTCATCCGGATGACCTTTTCTGGTGCCGGTGGAGACAGGAGAAGGTAATCTTTTGCCACGATCATCACCTTCTCGGCGTTCAGATCGTTTAACATCAACTTTGGACTGAACTTTACCAAAGACGACCTCACTATCAGTGGAAGACTGGGACGGACTTCTTTTCCGAGCGGGCGAAGAGCGGTGTCGAGACGAACCATTTGCTGTGGTCTTATGTCTGGAAGATTCACGAGCAGCTCGTGTTCGAGGCTGGTCTTTAGAACCGGACCGCGATCTCGAGGCTCTTCTTCTTTCATTTCGTGACTCGTGCCTCGGCACAGGATCGGCAGCCTTACCATCGCGTCTTTCACTGTCCGTCCCTTTCCTTCGTGATCTCTCGGACATCTGGTCCTTACTCGGTTGGCTGTAAGCAATCCAAACACAAGACGACAATTAACACCTAATTTTTATTTTTTGCATACCTGGTACCAGCTCATCAGACTGTCCCAAAACAAGGCAGTTTTACCATTTCTTGGGTTTTCCTGATTATATAGGATTTGTTATTAAATGGCAATCATCACATTTATGAAATGCTTTACAAAACTGGAACCCAAATTATCAGCAGTATCATTTTAACACCAGCAGTAGTACATACAATAACAATAAAATGGTGGCATAAAAATGCAGAACAACCGTGACTGTGAGCAGTAGAGATGCCAAATATAGTGACAAATTAAGGTGAGGTGGAATCTTCAATGACCGCTCTGTTACAAATTTATTGCCGAGTTTTACATGGAAAAAATTTGAAAATTGGTTGGCATTTGGCAAAGTTATGGGCAAGACACAGTGACACCCTTTCCACTAACAGTCACCAATGGACTGGTTTTCTTGTACTATCCTCTACAGAAAACAAGCGGTAACATACTTGTTGTCGATAGCATGGAGTTCTCCGCGTGTCTCAAAGCGGTCTGAAAGAGTGTCAGATGTTGTCATCTTCTTCGACAGTACCTGTTCTCTGTCACGCCGTGACCTTCGCCGACTTGAAGGCTCCTTTTCAGTGTCACGAACTTCTTTATCTTCGGCCACTGTCTCACCGCGAGACCACCTTGACACACACAGACTCTTCAGAATTCTACTGCCAATATCTAATGGTACAGAGACGGCATAAATAACATCAATGAGACCTCCAGCATCCTCTCCCTGATCCGAATGTGATAGTCATCATCACCAAGGGAATGTGGGCCATAAAATATGAAATCCTCCAGTTCATTATCGGGGTGCCAGTTAATGCAGAATCCATGGGGATAACTGCAATTACGGTCTGAAATAAATGTGGATGCTAGTGGTGACTGAACCAGGTATTTTACAGGTCAGGTGCTCTTCCACTCACTAAACCGAGTCAAAACACCGAAGCCAACTTAAGGCAATGACGCCAACCTGAAAAATTAGCCCTATATGTGACTGACGGTCGACTCCTACTTACTGTCAACTTCAAAGTCACATGACACAAAAACTAGGACAAAAACCAAAAATCCGGCCCCGATAAGCTTTAGGTATTGTGCCCTAATTTAA
>Ga0066187_1000292_pt1 | contig 18439 bp, 16 predicted proteins | sample WorMetexBAHAMAS1_FD_58706 | JGI IMG/M metagenome (GOLD analysis project Ga0066187, IMG submission 58706) | Marine gutless worms symbiont microbial communities from Max Planck institute for Marine Microbiology, Germany - Inanidrilus exumae... | ecosystem: Host-associated > Annelida > Digestive...
CAGCGGGGGGAATAGTCATTTCAATCAACCCAGCATCACCGCTGGTGCCCGGCGCCGGGCCGCGCCGTTCGGAAAGCGGGCTGGGCATCGCCTACATGGCGGCCGGCATGTTCATCTTTTCCGCCGTGGACACCCAGGCAAAATTCCTGACGGAGTTTTTGCACCCGATCCAGATCGTGTGGTCGCGGCAGCTCGGGCTTTTGATCGCCGTGTTTGTCCTTTTGGCGTTCCGTGGCCTGACAATCCTGAAGACCGAACGGCCGGGACTGCAGGTGCTGCGCGGCGGCATGGCCGCGGGTTCGGCAACGCTGTTCATCGTTGCCATCAGCTTCGTGCCGCTGGCCGACGCGGTGGCGGTCACCTTCGTGGCGCCCTTCCTCGTCACCGTGCTGGGTGCCCTGATGTTACGAGAGCATGTCGGCGCCCGCCGATGGACCGCCGTTGCCATCGGCTTCCTGGCGACCCTGATCGTCATCCGGCCGGGCCTCGGCGTCTTTCACCCGGCGATCCTGTTGGTGCTGGTGGCGGCCACGTTCTTCGCCTTGCGCCAGGTGCTGTCGCGGGTGCTGAGCGGCACCGACCGTACCATCACGACGGTCGCCTACACCGCCCTGGTGGGCAGCTTCCTGCTCACCCTGCCGCTGCCGTTCGTCTGGCAGTGGCCGGCGACGACGCTGGAGATCGTCCTGCTGGTCAGCATCGCAATCATGGCTGGCGTCGCCGAACTGATGGTGATCAAGGCGCTGGAGGTGGCGCAGGCCGTGGTCGTTGCGCCGGTGCACTACACCATCATGATCTGGAGCACCATGTACGGCTATCTCGTCTTTCACCAGTTGCCCGACTTCTGGACCTGGACCGGTACGGCGATCATCATCGCCACCGGCCTTTACACTCTGCATCGCGAGCGTATGGCCGCGCGGGAACGCAGCCGCCTTTCTCGAACGACGGCCGAGCCGTGATAGCCCGCGCGCAATCCGAAAAAACCGCCGACCTTCGGCGGGCGATTGCGCCGGTCTCGGCGGCGACTTAACATCCAAGGAGACGCTTGCGGTACCCCGAGGCGCCGTGACGGCCGCCGGCGAGGCGGTCCAACGGGCATCGACGCGGGCATTTACGACGTTACAGAACAAATTCCGGATGCGGCTTCCATCAAGCGGGCCGGAACCGGTTCAAAAGGGGAGGTGTACTCATGAGACTGTCCGGATTGATAGTGGCGCTCGGCGCGGCGACGGTCCTGGCGCAGATGGCCGGCGCGAACGCCTTTGCGGCGGACTTCGATTGGAAGTTCAACAACGGGCTGCCCGAGACTCGCAATGAATCGAAAGAGCTGAACGCGTTCGCCGAGGCGGTCGACAAGGCAACCGATGGCCGACTGAAGATCCAGGTCTATCACGGCGGATCGCTCGGGCTGAAGAACGAGGACGTGCTGCGGTGGCTGCCGTCCGGCGCCAGCGAGATGGGCCTCGTCTGGGCCAACTATGTGGGCCGCGATGCGCCGGAATTGAACGCGATCTACATCCAGGGTTCGGTGGGCTCGCCCGAGGAGCATCTTCGCGCATTGCCGGTCATTCAAGACATCTATGAGCAGGAATTCGGCAAGTGGGGCATCGTCACCGCGGGCTTCATGGCATTACCGATGCTCGAGGCGTCAATCTTCTGCGCCGACGAGCCGATACGGACACTCGCCGACCTGAAAGGGAAAAAGCTTCGGGTGTGGAGTAAGGATCAGGTCGACACATTCGGGCGGCTCGGCGTATCCGCCCAGATCATTCCCCAGACCGAGATGTATGTGGCTCTGCGGACCGGTGTCGTCGACTGCGCGGTCTATCCGGCCCTGTTCGCCCATACGGTGTCGCTTCAGGAGGTGGCGCGCTACGCCGCCTACCTCTACCCGATCGCCAACCTGCCGTACGTGCTGGGGGTCTCGAAAGAGAAATGGGACGAACTGCCCGACGACTTGAAACAGGCCGTGCAGGATGCGGCCGCCGCGGTCTGGGCGCGAACCAACGAATATGCCGACGATCACCAGAAAGAGCTCGAAGCGCGCGGCAAACTGGCCGGGCAGGGCGTTGAATGGCTGGACGACTTTCCGCCCGAGGACCAACGAGCCTTTCTCGACGCCGCGGCGGAAACCTGGCTGACCGCCGCCAACGAGGCCGGCGGCGAAGCGCCGGCCTATCGCGACCGGGTGCTGAAGGCGATCGGGCGCTAGAAAGCCGGCCAACAGCAGGGACGGACCTGCGGCCGTGAGGGCGATGGATTCCTGTCTGCGCGCGACGGCCGCGGGCCTGGCCGTGTTGGCCGCGGCCTGCGCCTTCGGCATGGTGATGCTGGTGGTTTTGAGCGTGGCCATGCGCCACCTTGCCGGCGCCCCCTTCCGGTTCACCGAGGAGCTGGTGGGTCTGTTGTTGTGCGCCACGCTTTTTCTGGCCCTGCCGCAGGTCACGCTGGCCGGCAGTCATGTCAGGGTCGGTCTCCTGGAACGCTATCTGGAACCGCGCGGCCGAAGGGCGCTGGGCATCCTCGCCGCGGCGGTCATGGTGGCCTTCTGTCTTTGGTTCACGATCGAAGCGCTGCCGTGGCTCGACTTTGCATTCCGCCGCACCCTCAAATCCGAGGCCTCTCGGCTGCTGCTGTATCCGTGGATGGCAACGGCACCGCTGTCGCTCGCCCTGACCGGGTTCATCGCGATCTACCGTCTCGTCCGGCCCGCCGCGTCGGGGCCTGACGACCGGCCTCCCGCCTAGTCGCGGCCGGTCCGCCCGGACATGTTCTGGCCCACCCTGCTTGCGTCCCTGACGCTGACGGCAGTCACCGGCGCCGCGCTCGGAGCGGCCCTCGGCTTGACCGGCCTGATCATTCTTCATTTCTTCGCCGGCGGCGCGACCTTCCTGGCCCTCGACGCCGTTTGGAACGCGTTCAACAGCTTCACTCTGAGCGCCATTCCATTGTTCATCATCCTTGGTGAGATCCTGCTCCAAAGCGGTATCAGCAGGCGGGTCTACACGGCGCTGACACCCGTTTTCCAGCGCGTCCCGGGCGGGCTGCTCCATACCAACATTGCCGTCTGCACGGTGTTCGGCGCCGTCAGCGGTTCCAGCATGTCGACCGCCGCTGCGGTCGGCTCTGTCGCCTATCCCGAGATGGCCCACCGGGGCTACGACAAGCCGACGGTCGTCGGCAGCCTCGCCGGCGGCGGCACGCTCGGCCTGCTGATCCCGCCGAGCCTGTCACTCTTAATCTATGGCGCGCTCACGGAAACCTCGATCGGTCGCCTGTTCATGGCGGGTATCCTGCCGGGGCTGATGATGTCCGCCCTGTTCATGGCTTACATCTATGTCCGCTGCGCCCGCGACCGCTCGCTCTATCCCGCTGGCGGCTCTCGGGTTTCCGTGATCGCGGTGCTCAAAGGGCTGCTGCCGATCTGGCCGGTCGTGCTGCTCATCCTGGCAGTCATGGGCAGCATCGTGCTCGGGATCGCGACGCCGACCGAAGCGGCCGGCGTGGGCGTGGCCGCGGCGGCATTGATCTCGGCGATCTGGGGTGAGCTCACCGTGAAGGGCCTGCTGGCGAGCCTGCATCGTGCGGTGCTGACCTATGCGGCGATCGGATTTGTCGTCTTGGGGGCGGTCGTGCTCGCCCAGTCGGTCGCCATCCTGGGCGTTCCCCAGGCGTTGCTGGAAACGGTCCGGGAGAGTGGGCTCAGTGCCATGGGTGTGCTGGTTATCGTGGTCGCCATCTACGTGCTGCTCGGCTGTCTGTTCGACGGGCTGTCGTTGATGATCATGACCCTGCCGATCGTCTTCCCGCTTCTGACGCAGCTCGGTTTCGACGCCATCTGGCTGGGGGTGCTGGTGACGATCATGATCGAGATCGGCCAGGTCACCCCGCCCGTCGGTCTCAATCTCTCGGTCCTGGTGGCGATCACGGAAGACGAAGTCGGGCTCGGCCGCGCCGCGGTGGCCACCATGCCGTACTGGATCTTGATGCTGGTCGGAGTCGTGCTTCTGACGCTGTTCCCCGAGATCGCACTTTTTCTACCAAACCTGGTGTTTTGACGCCGAGATCGGACAGGGCATTTCGCGGAATGGTAATGGCCCGAGGAGGAGCGGGCGTCTGGATGACACCGTGCCTGTGTGGACGAACCGTCCACGCCGTCCCTCCTCGCCGGCCGCCGACTACGGCCCATTCACTTCTCGAACTCTCCCTTCTCAAAAAAGCTCAACACCGTTTGGACCGCACCATAGCCGAGGGAGCTTTTTCGCACATGCACACCGGCATTGCGCCTGGGCATGCCCTGCCTGGTCGGCCTGATGATGAGCCCCTCGCTTTCAACCCTGCTTGCCAGTTGCAGTGGCGCCGACATGACGAATCCGCCTTCCTTCACCAATTGAAGACCGGCCGCAAAGGATGTCGTGCGAACATCGATCCCGGATGGGAATTCCACGTCCGGTACGGTGTATTGGTGAATGCGGCTTTCCGTTTCCGGGTCAACCGCGAATATGACCCAATGGAAGTCCTTCAGATCGATCGGATCGATTTTCGATTGCCTTGCCAGTGGATTGTCCGCACGCACCACAAGGCCGTGTTCGACCTGTGTCACGTGCTTGAAGTGGATCGAGTCGTCCAACTGGTCCGGTGGAACCACACCCAGATACACATCCATGTCGCCGGTTCTGAGGGCCTCTCCGATATCGGGTTTCGTGTCGCTGCTCAGTTCGATCTTTAGATCCGGATAGCCGTTCTTCAGCTCCGCAATGAGCCACGCCGCCCAACGGAGGTGGAACAAGGGCCCGGCGCCAATCTTCAGGATCTCCAAGCCTGCTGCGGAAATACTGGAGACTTCCTCGTGGCACTGCCGGTACTCGGCCTCGATTCTTCTGGCACGTCTCAGGAAAACCTGTCCCGCGGCCGTCAGCGACATTCCCCTCCGATTTCGGTCAAACAGGGCCGTGCCGATCTCGTCTTCGAGGTTTGCGATGCGCTTGGTGACGGATGGTTGCGTCAGGCCGAGATGCTCGGATGCGGATGTGAGGGACTGGTGGCGCACCACGGCCAGGAATGCACGCAGATTCTTGTCCATAACATTCCTATTATGAATGGAAAGTGTCGAATTTTCGATTTTACAGAATACCTAGGATCGATCAATATATCGGAAACACGGGCAGATCAACGTCGGGGGAAGAGACGATGCGGACGGTATTTGTGCTTTTTGACTCGCTCAATCGTCTCGCGCTGGGTGCCTATGGCGGACGGGCGATCGCAACGCCAAACTTCGATCGCTTCGCAGAACGCGCCGTTACCTTCGACAAGCACTATGTCGGCAGTCTGCCTTGCATTCCTGCGCGGCGCGATATGCACACCGGCAGGCTCAATTTCATGCACCGTCACTGGGGGCCGTTGGAGCCCTTTGACGAGTCCTTTGCCAAGATCCTCAGCGGGAATGGCGTCTACACGCATCTGGTCTCGGACCACCTGCACTATTTCGAGGAGGGCGGTTGGGGATATGCGAGCGCTTTCGACAGTTGGGATTTCATCCGCGGCCAGGAATACGACCCCATCAAGGCCATGGTCGCGCCACCCATCGATCGCTATCGGGAGAAATTCGACCCGCGCCACTATCCCCTGCACACGCTGACCGAAGGAACGATCACGCGCGGGACGTCGGAAAAGGCCGCCTGGAAAAGATCGCGTGCGGCGATCTCGCATGATTTCCTGAAGGATGAAAAGGACTTTCCCACCGCCAAGTGCTTCTCGGCCGCCTTCGAATTCCTGGACCTGAACGCAGAGGCCGATGACTGGTTTCTGCAGTTGGAATGCTTCGACCCGCACGAACCCTTCGTCGCGCCCGAACGATTCCATGATGCCTATCGAACCGGCTACAACGGCAGGATTCTCGACTGGCCGCACTACGAAAAGGTCTCCAATTCACCCGAAGAGATCGACGCGATCCGCGGCAATTATGCCGCGCTCGTCGCCATGTGCGACGAGTATTTCGGCAAGCTTCTGGACTACTTCGATGACCATGATCTTTGGAAAGACACCTGCCTGATACTGTCGACCGATCACGGTTTCCTGCTGTCCGAACACGACTGGTGGGGCAAGAACCGGATGCCCTACTATGAAGAGATCTCTCACATCCCCCTGATGATCTGGCATCCCGACCATGCCGGGCAATCGGGGGAGCGTCGGGCTTCGCTGACCCAGACACCTGACCTGATGCCGACCATTCTCGATATTTACGGGTGCACTGTTCCACCCAGTGTGACCGGTGTGTCGCTGAGGCCGCTTCTGACCAAGGATGCCCCTGTCCGCGACAGCATTGTCCTTGGCATGTTCGCGGGGCCTGTGTGCGTAAACGATGGGCGCTACAGCTATTTCAGGTACCCCGATGATGTTTCGGGCGAGAACCTGAACATCTATACGCTCATGCCGACCCATATGACCTCGCATTTCGGTGTCGGCGAGTTGAAAACGAGCGAGCTGGCGGGCCCCTTCGATTTCACCAAGGGTGCGCCGCTTCTCAAGATCCGTCTTGATCCCAGCAACACCCAGACTGGCAACGATGGCCAAACGCTTGAAGACTGCGAAACGGCGCTCTTCGACCTGGACGCAGATCCGATGCAGGAAAACCCCCTGACGGACGAGGTCACCACCGCACGCCTTGCCGCCTGCATCGTCGAACATTTTGACCGGCACGACGCGCCCCCTGAACTCTATGGGCATTTCGGCCTGACCGGCGGATGCAGTGTCTCAACCGAACCGGCGCCCACAAGCGCCAGCCAAAAATGATCCAGACAGGAGGAAAACATGGATTTCATCAAGACCATCAGAACCGCACTGGCCACCGCGGCCATTGTGGCTGTGTCGTCGGGAGCGGCTCTTGCCGAATTCCCCGAGCGCACGATCGAACTCATCCACCCCTGGGGGCCGGGCAACGCCATGTCGGTCAGCCAGATCATCGCCAAGGCGATGGGCGAAGAGTTGGGCGTCGACATGCCTGTCATCTCGACCCCCGGTGCGGCGGGGACCAAGGGCCAGATTACCGCGATGTCCCGTCCGGCTGATGGCTACACCGTCTTCGATGGGTACGTCGCGCCGCTTGTCCTGCAGCCGGTCCTCGGCAATGCCGATTGGGTCTACAGCGACTTCAAGCCCTTGCATTCGGCCGTCTCGAACGCGTTCGCGATCGGTGGCCGCGTTGACGAGACACGGTGGTCAACTTTCGAAGAAATGATGGAGTTCGGCAAGGCCAACCCCGGTTTCCTGCGCTATTCCTCGGGATCGCGGAACAACCTGCCGCACATGGTGATTGCGAAGGTTCTGCAGTCCTACGGTGTCGTCGCGCAGAATATCCCTTACACGCAGGACGGCAACGCGGTCAAAGACCTCAAGTCGGGCGTTCTTGACTTCGCCTTCATCAACGTCGGCAACTACATCCAGGACAAGCCCGCCTTCAACATCATGCTGGTTCTGTCCGAGCTTCCCGGAGCGAAAGCCTCCTACGATGGCGCACCAAGCATCGCCGATCTCGACGTCGACCTTGGGCTCTCCGGTCTGGCGCCCATGGGCTGGACCTGGTGGATCGTTAACAAAGACACACCGGATGACGTGACGGACAAGCTGCGCACCGCGATGGCTGCAGCCATGCAGCGCCCGGACGTGCGCGCGGCCATCATGAAGGTCGGCTTCGTCCCGCTGGAATGGGATCACACGCAATACGATGAGGTCGTCGGACCTGTTTCCGATCAGCTTTCTGCCATGGGCAACGCGCTCAAGTGGGAGGAAGAAGAGCTGAAGAAGTTGAAGTAAAGGACCGGCGCGATGATGATCACGAAATACGTCTCGTTTGTGGTTGCGGTGTTCTTCGCGATCATTGTCGCGCTCGTCTTTCAACAGGTCGCGACGTCGATGACGGAACAAGGGATCGCCAGCGGCGGCCCCTACGACAATGCGGCGGCGTATCCACGGGCGATCGCGGTCATCATCGCCGGGCTTGTCCTGGTGCAGCTTCTGGTCGATCGCCTCACCGGCACCCATAAACCCGAAGAACTGCCTGCGGATGCCTTGAGGCGCGGGGCCGGGCTGTTGGTGGTCTTTGCCCTTTACCTTAGTGTGCTGAGCTGGCTTGGCTATCACCTGACCACGACACCGATGGTATTCGCGATCATGTGGATTTGCGGTGGCCGCAATATCGTCACGCTGCTGGGTGCGGCTCTCCTGATGTCCTTCGCCTTCGCCTTCACGTTCGAGAAATTCCTCAACGTGGTGCTGCCGGGCGGCATCTTCCGGCTGAACATTCCTTGGTAGGACCGCCCGATGCTTGAATCGCTTGCCGCCGGCTTTCAGCTTTTCCTGACGCCGCTCGCCTTCGGGCTCACATTCGTGGGCATCCTGATTGGGCTTTTGGTCGGTGCCCTGCCGGGTCTCGGACCGCTGATGGGCATCATTCTGCTGCTGCCCGTGGCCATCAGTCTGCCTCCTGTAGCGGCAATGGGCTTTCTCATCGCCATCTTTGTCGGCGGGTCCTGCGGCGGCTCGATTTCCGCCATCCTTTTGCGAATACCCGGAACGCCGTTGGCAGCAGCCACCCTTTTTGACGGGTATCCCATGGCTCAGAAGGGCCGCGCCTCAGATGCGATCGGCATCGCCATCACAGCATCCGCCATAGGCGGCCTGATTGGCGGCGTTGTTCTGATCCTTGCCTCGCCGGTCCTTGCGCGTTTCGCCGCCGGGTTTGCGCCTCCGGAATACGCAATGCTGGCGATAACCGGGCTTTTTGCCATTGCGATCATATCCGGCGGGTCGTTGGTCAAGGGATTGATTGCCGGCTGCTTTGGCCTGCTTCTGGCGACGATTGGCACCGATGAGTTTTCGACCGGCTACCGGTTCACGTTCGGCTCGCACCACATGCTGAACGGGTTCCATATTGTCGCAGTCGTCGTCGGCCTGTTTGCCATCTCCGAGATGGCCCATCAGATGACGGGGAAAGACCTGCTGAAGGTTCCGGATGTCAAAGTCGCCCGGCCCGGTTTCAGATCAGTGCTGCTCACGCTTCGCAATGCGACCAACCTGATCCGTTCGTCGGGGATCGGAGTCTTTTTCGGCGCGCTTCCCGGTGCGGGAGGGGTTATCAGTTCGTTCACCTCCTATGCCGTCGCCAAGGCCTGGTCGAAGCCGGAGGAGAAATACGGCCAGGGTGCCGCGGGCGGCGTCGTCGCCACCGAAGCGGCAAACAACGCGACCGTCGGAGGCACGCTGGTCCCGTCTCTCGCGCTTGGCATCCCGGGCGATGCCTCTTCCGCCATGCTGCTTGGCGCGCTTTTGATTCTTGGTTTCGTGCCCGGCCCGATCCTCTTCGAGCAGGAGCCCGAGTTCGTCGGTGGGATCTTCCTCGTCTACATGGCATCGAATGTGTTCCTGCTGATCGCGGGAATCTTGACAACACCGCTGTTCGTCTACGTTCTGCGCATCCCGAAACTGTATCTGATCCCGATTGTCCTGATCCTCTGCTCCATCGGCACGTTCGCTCTGCAGGCCTCGGTCTTCGATCTGATGGTGATGTTCGCATTCGGATTGATCGGAATCCTTTTCCGGGCGGCAAACTACCCATTGGCACCGATTGTCATCGGCCTGATCCTCGGGCCGATCCTCGAAAACAATCTGCGACGAGCCCTGCTGATCTCGCGAGAAGGATACTGGATCTTCCTGGACCGACCGGTCTCGGCGACGTTGGTCTGCGTGAATGTACTGCTGATCATCGGCGCTCTCGCATTCGCTTACAGGAAACGCAGGTTGTCATCGTCCGCAGCGCCCGCGCCTTGATTGCGCTTGAATGGAATTGATTGCTGCACACGCCAGGGAAACTGTCGTTCGCTGCGGTTCCCGGACAGCGGGTTCGGCGGCAAGCGAAATGCCACGGTTCGTCGAATTCGACGATCCTTCTCCGATCCCCGCGGCGACGGACAGGACCAGGCCTGCCAAGGGCCGACCGCGGCCGATCTGCCCTTCGGCGACTCGCCGATCCATCCGATCGACAGGCAGTACGTCTATTTCGTGCACTCGCTCCAAGGCTCTGGTGAACACGTGATGACCCCACAGATCCTATCCTTCAGCGGCGCGTTTGGCGGGTCCGCTGTACGCGAGGCGCGGCCATGACTCGGCCGTGCAGGCCCTAGGCCGCGCCGCGCTGGCAACCATGCCCTACTGGCTCTTGATGCTGGTCGCGGTCGTGGCCCTAACCCTGTTCCCGCAGATCGCGCTATTTCTTCCGGATCTGGTATTTTGATATCGACGCCGTTCATCTAACAACAAACCCATTTTCTTGCGGCAGAGCTAGCGTGAGCGGTTTGCCTGCACGCAGCAGACCTCGCACCGCACTCAAAGTTCAGCGCGTTACCCATTGACGCGCGCCTGTCGATCGCGGATCAGTTTCCTCCATGCTCGCATTCACGCTTTTCAAGTCGGCCAAGAAGGTCACGCTGAACGTCCGGGACTGGAACCCCAACGGGTCCGGCCGGTTTGTGATCGGCAAGGGCATGCACCTGACCCGCGACAAGTTCTTCATCGCCGCGGCCAGAAAGAAACATGCCCGCCTGTTCCAGTTCAATCCTCAGGAGATGTATATCCGCGACTCGCTGCCGTTGAAGCAATGGCGCAGTCTGCGGACCGCGTCCGGAAAGGTGTTGTGCCTCAGCCCGTCTCGCGCGCTCGGCGACAACGTCATGATCATTTGCGCGCTGGCAGCGCTGAAGGAAGCGAACCCGGCCCTTCAGATCGGTGTCGCGTTTGTTGGTGATTCCTTTCCGCTCTACCAGACGGCGTCGAATCTGAAGATCCATCCTTACTGGATCGGCGAATCCGAGATCGGCGGCTATGACTTCCTGGTGGATTTCGCCGCCATCGCTGACTGGCGGAGCCTTGCCTTTCAGCCTTTCGATATCGAGGCCGCGCTGCGGGACGCGTTCGGCGTCGAGCCCAGCACGGCCTTTCCCGGTTCCGGCAAGCCGCCGGTCAACACGGACAAACTGTCGTCGAAGGTGTTTCCGCTTGCCTCGACACCCTTGCGCACGCTCCCTGTCGAGACGACGAGGGCGATCGTGCACGCCCTTGCGGAACGCGGCAGCGTCGAGGTGGTGCTTTTAAAGGCACAGCTCGGGACAGACCGCTACCAGGCGATGCTGGACCGGGACCTGCCGCCAAACGTCACCGTGACCGACGCCTGCCGGGACATCGGCGAGTTGATGCGAAAGATCAAGGCGGCAGACTATGCCGTCTTCGCCGACAGCGGGCCGTCCCACCTGGCCAAGCTTTACGACACCATGGGCCTGACCATCTTCACATCAGCCAACAGCGCGCCGTTGATAGGCCGGTTCGGCAATCTGACGCCGTGGCAAACGCCGTTTCAGGGCGAGCGTTGCTCCGCACCGTGCGGCCTGGCGACCTATTTGAGAACGCCGGCGGGACGCGGGGGTTGCTGGGAGACGCTGGGCGGCGTGAAAAGCGACTACGAACGAACGCGCGAGCTCTGGAATCCGCAGGCGTATCTTGCGCTGATGTTTGAGCGGCCGGTGCCGTGCGTCGTTCGGCTGGGCGAATTGGGATCGGACGTGGCCGACGCGGTGCGCGCGGATCTGGAACGACGTTTGGGGAAGTAGGCGAAGCGACACCCCAGACAGAAAAGTGGCTGGAGAGAGGGGTGCAAGGGAGTTCTCTCCAGCCACCAGGTGCCGAAAAAAGGAAAGCGTTACGAGAGAATTTCTAGCGAGACGGCGATCCCGTCGCATTGATTTGCATCAAGATCGTTAACGATTGCGGCCTCAGCGCTGCACACCCGCGTCACCGCCGTCCACCGGCGCGTCGCCGCCGATCGCCACCGCCTTGATCAACGCGAACACGTCCAGCCCGGGCTTCAGCCCCAGACGCTCCACCGCCAGCGGTGTCACTTGCGCCCAGATTGGCACACCGGCGTCGATCAGCACGTCTACCCGGGGGCCGTCGCTGCCCTGTAGTTCCCGGATTCGCCCCTGCAGGATGTTGAGCGTGCTGATGCCCGTTGGCTGCTCCAGGGCCACAACCACATCGGCGGCTCGGATCCGCAGCCGGAGCGCCGTACCCAACGGACGGTCGATGCGCGGCACCGACAAAACGCCGCCGTCGAAGGCGAGGTGGGTCAGATGATGCGCCTCGTCGTGATCGCTCACCCGCCCGACGATCGCCACGCCGGGGCCGTACGGTCCGGTATGTCCTCGCAGGTCAAGCCGGCTCAGCAACGCCTCCACGGGCCCGACCGCCAGGACGCGGCCGTGTTCCATCAGCACCAGCGTGTCGGCGATCTCGACGATCTCCTCCATCACATGGGTGACGTAGACGACCGGAATGCCGGTCTCCCGCTGAAGCCGCCCGATGAAAGGCAGGATCTCGCCTTTCAGACCGGGATCCAGCGACGCCAGCGGTTCGTCCATCAGTAAAAGGTCGGGATTGGTGAGCAGGGCCCGGCCGATCGCAACACGCTGCTTCTCGCCGCCGGACAGGCCGGCCGGGCGGCGATCCAGGATTTTCTGGATGTCCAAAAGCGTGACCACCCGATCGAGCGTCAGGCGCGGCCGGCGGGGCATGCCGTATTGCAGGTTGCGCCGCACCGACATGTGCGGAAACAGGCGGCTGTCCTGGAACACGTACCCGATCCGCCGTCGTTCGGGTGGCAGGGCGGTGCCTGCCTGGGCATCGAACAGGACCCGCTCGCCCAGCTTGATCCGGCCGCTGTCGGGCATATCCAGGCCCGCCAGCAGATCGACCAGGGTGGTCTTGCCGCAGCCGGACGGGCCGAACAGCGCGATCACGCCCGCATCCTGCGTCTCGATGCGTGCCTCCAGCACGAAATCCCGCCGCCGTTTAGTGACGTCCAGGCTCAGCATCAGCTGTGGCCCAGGCGCCGGCCGACCCGCCGCGCGATGACTTCGGAGAAAACGAGAGCGGCGAGCGCCAGCAGCACCGAGATCACCGCCAGGCGGGCGGCGCCGGCCTCGCCGCCGGGTGTCTGGGTGAGGGTGTAGAGCGCCAGCGGCAGCGTGCGGGTCTGGCCCGGTATGTTGGAGACGAAGGTGATGGTGGCGCCGAACTCGCCAAGCGCCCGGGCAAAACCCAGCACAAGTCCGGTCAGGATGCCCGGCGCCATCAGCGGCAGCGTCACGGTCACGAAGACCTTGACTGGCGAGGCGCCCAGAGTCCGGGCCGCCGCCTCCAGCCCCCGGTCGACGGCTTCCAGCGACAGCCGCATGGCGCGCACCATGAGCGGAAAAGCCATCACGGCGGCGGCGACCGCCGCGCCCTTCCAGGTGAAGATCAAGGTGATGCCGAAGGCGTCGTATAGGAACGCGCCGATCGGACCCTTGCGCCCGAAACCCACCAAAAGGAGATAGCCGATCACCACCGGCGGCACGACCAACGGGACGTGGATCAACCCGTCAACCAGGGCGATTCCGGGAAAGCGCCGCCGCGCCAGCAGCCAGGCCGCGGCCAGCGCGAGGGGTAGGGCGCAGGCAATGCTGATGCTTGCGACCTTGAGGCTCAACTGCAGGGCCTCGAGCTCCAGCGGGGTGAGCGACAACATGGTGTCAGTCTATCAGGAAGCCATGGCGGGCAAAGATCGTGGCGGCCAGGGGCGAGCCCAGATAGTCGTGCAGCGTCCGCGCTTCCTCGGTCAACGTCTCGGCCACCAGCAGGATCTCGTAGGCGATGGGCGTATGGGTCGAAGGATCGATCTTCGCCGTGATCCGGACGTTGTTACTGGCCCGCGCGTCGGTGGCAAAGACGATGCCCGCCGATGCCTCGCCACGTTCAACCAGCGCCAGGGCGCCGCGGACATCCTGGCCGCGCACCACCCGGGATCTGACAGCTTCCCAAGCACCGATCGCCTGCAACGTTTCGCGGGCGTAGGCGCCGGCGGGCGCGTGATCGGGGTCGGCAATCGACAGCCAACGGTCACCCAGGGAGGCCGCGAGGGCCGCATCGAAGGCAATGGCGGGTGTTTCGTCATCCGGCTGAACCAGGACGAGCCGATTGCGGAACGGCGTAACGCGGCTGCCAGACGCAACCAGCCCCTGTTCATCCAGCCAATCAGCCCATTTCCGATTGGCGGAGACAAAGATATGGGCTGGGGCGCCGGCCGCGATCTGGCGCGCCAGCGTGCCGCTGGACGCATAGGAAACGACGATCAGCGCGCCCTCATAGAACGGGTAGGACTCGATTGCCTCCGCCAACGCATCGCGCAGGCTTGCGGCGGCAAAGATGGTCACCTGCTGGCGGGTGAGCGGTTGCGTGTCGGACTGGGCGGCTGCCGTGCCGGCTGAAATCAGCCAAACCGCAAGCAAGGACGCGATCAGCCGGAGCACCGAACCTCGTCCAAGGCAGGCGTACCGTCGCCTCACGGGCGATAGATCTTGTCCGGGTCGGCGATCGGCGTGGCGATCTCCTTCAGGCTGCCGTCCGATTGCAGCGCCCGGAAGAAACAGCTGCGCTGGCCGGTGTGGCAGGCCGCCCCCGTCTGGTGCACCTTCAACAGCAACGTGTCGCCGTCGCAGTCGACAATCAGTTCCACCAGCGCCTGCGTATGGCCTGACTGTTCGCCCTTGCGCCAGAGCGCCTGGCGCGAACGCGACCAGTAGCACACGCGGCCCGTCCGCACCGTTTCGTCCAGGGCGTCGCGGTTCATCCAGGCCATCATCAGCACGTCGCCCGTCTTGGCGTCCTGCGCAATGGCCGGTACCAGCCCGGCGTCGTTGAACTTCACTGCATCGAAAAGCGCTTGCATGTCAGATCTCTATAGCGCGTCGTTGAACCGCTGCAGGCCGTCCGCGAGATCGGCGATCAAATCATCCGGATCCTCCAGTCCTACATGGATGCGGAAGGTCTGGCCCGCCGGGTCCCATTGCGTCGCCGACCGGGCTTTCTGGGGCGAGGTCGGGATCAAGAGGCTTTCGAAACCGCCCCAGCTATAGCCCATGCCGTGATAGCGCAGGGAGTCCATCATGGCCGCCACTGCCTCGTGCCGGTCCGATTTCAGTACGAACCCGAACAGTCCCGAGGCACCGGTGAAGTCGCGCTTCCAGATCGCATGGCCGGGATCGCTTTCCAGACCCGGATGCATGACCCGCTCGACCTCCGGCCGCTGAGATAGCCAGCGGGCAATCTTCAGCCCCGCCTCATGGTGCTGCCGCAACCGAACGCCCATGGTACGCAGGCCGCGCAGCGCCAAATAGACGTCGTCCGGACCGGGGGCGATGCCCAAATATCCCATCGTGTCGTGGACGCGTTGGTACGTCGCCTCGTTGCAGGCAACCGTTCCCATCATGGTGTCGGAATGGCCGACGATGTACTTGGTGCCGGCCTGGACGGAGATGTCGACGCCCAGCGCCAGCGGCTTGCAGAAATAGCCGCCGCTCCAGGTGTTATCCATCATGACGATGGCGCCCCTGGCCTTGGCCGCCTTTGCGATCGCCGGAATGTCCTGCATCTCGAACGTCTGCGAGCCGGGACACTCGGTCCAGACCACGCTGGTGTTGTCCCGGATCAGCCCGTCGATATCGGCACCGATGGTGGGATCGTAGTAGGTCGCGCTGACGCCGAAACGAACCAGCAGATTGTCCATGAATTGCCGGGTCGGGGCGTAACTACTGTCGGTGATCAAGACGTTGTCGCCGGCCTTGGTGCAGGCCATCAGCGCCGTGGTGATGGCGGCCAGGCCGCTGGGCAGGGCGACCGCGCCATGCGCGCCCTCCAGTTTCGCCACCGCTTCTTCGAGCGCAAACGATGTCGGTGTCCCCCGGCGGCCATATTTCACTTTCGCCGTGGCGGCGGACTGAAAGGCTTCCAGGGTCGGAAACAGGACAGTGGACGCGTGATAAACGGGCGGATTAACGATACCGTAATTTTCAAATGGTTTACGCCCAGCATGCGCCAGGAGAGTGTCGTCTTCCATCGGGCTGTCCTGGTGAAGTTCGGATGCTCTGCGCGGCTTGTCCGCCGCAGCGGGCCTCCTGATAGCAGCGAGCCGTTAAAGGAGCAAGCGCATGCCGGCTGATCGGATCGAATGCGTGGTCGTGGGAGCCGGGGTCGTCGGCCTGGCCGTCGCCCGTGCGCTGGCGCTTGCCGGCCGCGAAGTGATCCTGTTGGAGCAGGAAGACGCCATCGGTACCGGCACCAGCTCCCGCAATTCCGAGGTGATCCATGCCGGCATCTATTACGGCAAGGACAGCCTCAAGGCCCGGACCTGTGTCGCCGGCAAGATGCGGCTGTACGACTATTGCGGCCGCAACGGAATCGAACACCGGCGCTGCGGCAAGCTGATCGTCGCGACCACCCAGGAACAGGTCGACGGGCTGGCGGCGATCAAAAAACGGGCCGAGGACAACGGCGTGATGGATCTGCGTTTCCTGGATCAGGCCGAAGCGCTGGCGATGGAGCCCAACCTCGCCTGCACCGCGGCCTTGCTGTCTCCGTCGACCGGCATCGTCGACAGCCACGGGCTGATGCTGGCCTACCAGGGCGATGCCGAGGACCACGGGGCCATGATCGCCTTCAAGAGTCCGTTGGAGCGGGCGAAGGTCACCGATGGCGGCATCGAGCTCTCGGTCGGCGGCGCCGAACCCATGGAGCTGGAAGCCCAGATCGTGGTGAATGCAGCCGGCCTCTACGCCCCGGACATCGCCGGACGGATCGCCGGGCTGGACGCCCGCCACGTGCCCAAGGCCTACTATGCCAAGGGCAACTATTACACGCTGGCCGGACGGTCACCGTTTACGCACCTGATCTACCCGGTCCCCGAGAAGGCGGGCCTTGGTGTGCACATCACGGTGGATCTGGGCGGCCAGGCGAAATTCGGGCCGGACGTGGAGTGGATCGACGAGATCGACTACACGGTGGATCCCACCCGGGCGGCACGGTTTTACGAAGCCGTTCGCACTTACTGGCCTGGACTGCCCGACGGTGCGCTGGAGCCCGGCTATGCCGGCATACGGCCGAAAACCAAACCGCCGGAAGAGCAGCCGCAAGACTTCGAACTCCAGGGCCCCAACGATCACGGCGTGCCTGGGCTGATCAATATGTTTGGGATCGAATCGCCGGGATTGACCGCGTCCATGGCGCTGGCCGACCTGGTTGTGGAGATGGCCGAGGGGCGCGAACTGGTCGGTTCGGAGGTCTAGGCGTCGCTTCGGCGCGACTGCGCCAGCACATAGTGTGGCGGCAGCGGCAGGTCGGCCGGCAGATATCCCGAAAGGCGCGGATCCTGGAGCTCAACGGTCGCCTGGCGAACCGGCGTGAATCCGGCGCGCTGATAGGCGGCCACCGCGGCCGGATGATCCAAGGTGCAGGTATTGACGGTGAGCTTCCACGGCGCCGGATCCCGGTGCCAGGCGGCCCGAACGCCCCAATCCAGCAGGTACTGACCCAGTCCGCGGCCGATGAATTCCGGCACAAGTCCGAAATAGGCGACATCGACGACCTCGGGTATGCCGCGGCAGTCCAGCTGGATGAACCCGGCCGGCGTGTTGCCCACCGACAGAACGTAGACCTCGACCCGCTCGTCCCCGATGACGGCGCCGACCTCCTCGTCGGACTGGGCGCGTTTCTCCCACCAGAACCAGGGCTCGCCAACCGCCGCATACAAAAAACGCCAATAGCTGACGGTCGGGTCCTCCAGCCGCAGCAACGACACGACCCGTGCCTGGGTCGGCAGGGGAACCGGCGGCTTCTTGGGCGGTCCGGTCATCTCAAGCCAGGTCACCGTCACCGGTATCAGCACCGCGCCGTGCTCCGCGGTCTCGAAGTCAGGGTGCGCCGCCGGCGGTTCTTCGAGCCACTTTGCGACCACGTCCACGCGTTGCTCGGCATAACCCAACGCGCGATAGAAGGCTTGCACGTCCGTGTTTTCGTGCCGGATCATCAGCTGGATCTTCAGGCAGCCGTGCCGCTTCAGCCACGTCTCGGCGTGCGCCATGATCGTGCGGCCGTTGCCTTGTCGGCGTGCGTCGGGATCCACCGTGACGTAATAGACCCAGCCCCGATGGCCGTCGAACCCCACCATGACGGCGGCGATCAGCTGTTCTTCCTCGAGACCCACCAGGATCTCCGCCGACGGACAGTCGCGGGCCAGCGCGATGTCACCCGTGGGGTCGTTCCAAGGGCGCGTATTGCCGCCTTTTTCCCACAGTCCGATGACGGCCGGGATATCGTCGTCCTCGATGGGCCGGACGCGCAGCACGCTCGTCAGGCCTCCACCGGCGTATCGGTGCGGGCGCCCCATTCGGCCCACGACCCGTCATAGACGGCACCCGGATCCATTCCGATCAGATGCAAACCCAGTGTCAGAACGCAGGCGGTCACACCCGATCCGCAACTGGTCACCACCGGCTTCGAACCGTCGACGCCGGCGTCGACG
>Ga0066187_1000293_pt1 | contig 18410 bp, 14 predicted proteins | sample WorMetexBAHAMAS1_FD_58706 | JGI IMG/M metagenome (GOLD analysis project Ga0066187, IMG submission 58706) | Marine gutless worms symbiont microbial communities from Max Planck institute for Marine Microbiology, Germany - Inanidrilus exumae... | ecosystem: Host-associated > Annelida > Digestive...
AACCGGAATACACCTTAGAAAAGCCGTCAGACCGTCCAAACAAGTGGGACCACCTCAGTTGAAAATCCACGACCTGTGTCGGTCGTAAAATGAACTGTTCGACAACCGACCCAAATTGAAACAAAACGCAATAAAGCTAATGCATTGAAAAATAAGAAAAATTATTAGAATTTTTGTAATGTACTCACTTCGGAAATCATTATGAAATAAATGTATCACATCACCGAAACGTTTCAGGGCCTGTGAAAAACTTCGGAAACTTGAATCCTTGCGGGCGATAAATGGCGGTCTATTCGTTCGCTAATTAATGCCGTTTTTATACTTCCGAATTATACCGTTCGATTTCTACACCGACACTTTCTGCATTATTCATTATGTCGAGTTTTTCCACGCGGACGCGGACCGAAAACACACGGTCGTCGGCGAGACACATTGCGGCGATTTTCTCGGCGAAGGTTTCGACCAGGTTGACGTGTCCTTCTTCCGCGATACGGCCGACCCCAAGGGCGACTTTTTCATAACAGATGACATTGCGGATATCGTCGTTGATCGGCTCCTCGCCCTCGCGCACGGCCAGGTCTAGGTTGATCCGCACACGTTGACGACAGTCTTTCTCATGCGCATGAACGCCGATCGAGCAATCGAGACGAAGGTCGCGGATGAAGACGTGCCGGACTTGATTGCGGGCGTCGGCGATCCTCAGGGGATAAACGTTGCTGGCGTGACCGAGGGACATGTGTTTCTCCGCGAACTTAAGGGGGGCTTTCTTTTAGTCGTATTTTCGGATGTCGTCGATGACTTTGCCGTCGTTGGGCAGGCTGCCCGGATGCGCGAACCCGACTTCGCCGGTGAGTTTGCAGACGGCTTGGATGCTGTCGGTGATTTCGGCAATCAAACCGTCGGTCCGGCCCGTCGCCGCATCCGGGTCCGCGACCTCGCATGACAAGGTCATGACGTCCTTGCCGTCCCGCTGATCGACGATCAGGCGGGCCTTCATCACTTCGCTGTGGCGCTTGACGATGTCCGCGACCTGGGAGGGATGGACGAACATACCTTTTACCTTGGTCGTTTGATCGGCGCGGCCCATCCAACCCTTGAGGCGCATGTTGGTGCGTCCACAGGCGCTGACGCCGGGCAGGGCTGCGGAAAGGTCGCCGGTGGCGAACCGGATCAGCGGGTATTCGGGCGATAGCGACGTCGCCACGACCTCGCCGACCTCGCCCTCGTCGACCGGATCGCCGGTTCCCGGACGGACGATTTCGATGATCAATCTCTCCTCGACGATCAAACCGTCCCGAGGTTCCGTTTCATAAGCGATACAGCCTAGGTCGGCGCTGGCGTAAATCTGCAAACAGGAGACGCCATGGCTTTCGATGTCATTGAGCAGCGCCGGCGGCAGCGCTTCGCCGCCGACCAGGGCCATTTTCAAACGCGACACGTCCTCGCCCATTTCTTCCGCCTTATCGAGGATGATCTTCAGGAACGACGGCGTTCCCGTATAACCGGTCGCGCCGATGTCGGCCATGGCGCGGACCTGCAATTCCGTGTTGCCGACTCCGGCCGGGATCACCGCACAGCCGATTTCGGCGGCCCCCGTCTCGAGCATGGCGCCGGCCGGGGTCAAATGGTAGGCGAAGCTGTTGTGGAGGATGTCGCCGGCGCGGAATCCCGCGGCGTAGAGCGCGCGCGCCGTTCCCCAGCGGTCGTCGCCATATCCCTCGGGGTCGTATATGGGGCCGGGCGATTGAAATATGCGTTTCAATTCCCCCGGCTCGCAGGTGATGGCGCCACCGAAAGGTGGTGACTTGCGTTGAATTTCGATGAGATCCGATTTGCGGGTCAGCGGCAGGTGTGCGAGGGTCTCGCGGCTGGTGACCCCGCCGGCGTCGACCCCGGCCAGTAGCTCGGCGAAGTATGGGGACTTGTCGATGGCGTGGGCAACGAGGTCGGACAGTCCCGTCAGGTTCGCGGCCTCACGTTCCTCGGGCGAACGCGTTTCCAGGGCATCGAAAAAGGATGTGGTTTGGCCCATGTCGGCTAACTTTTCGGTTGTTCGGTGTCGGCGCTTAGAGCCAACGCTTGCGGCGCCGGTAATGTTTGACGTCGCGAAAGCTCTTGCGGCCACCCGAACTAAGGCCCAGGTAGAACTCCTTGACGTCCTCGTTCTCTCGCAATTGCTCTGCATCGCCATCCATAACGACGCGGCCGTTTTCCAGGATATAGCCGTATTCCGCGTAACGCAGGGCCACCATGGTGTTCTGTTCGGCGAGCAGGAAGCTCACCCCCTCCTCTCGGTTGAGGTCACGGACGATCTCGAAGATCTCTTCGACCAGCTGTGGGGCGAGCCCCATCGACGGTTCGTCGAGCAGGATCATCCTCGGATTCGCCATCAGTGCCCGTCCGATAGCCGTCATCTGCTGTTCACCGCCCGACGTGTAGCCGGCCTGGCTTGTGCGTCTTTCCTTCAATCGCGGAAAGTAGTGGTAAACCTTCTCAAGGTCGGCGGCGATGGCGCTGCGGCCTTCGGTGCGCGTATAGGCACCCGTTAGCAGGTTTTCCTCGACCGTCAAATGTTCAAAACAATGGCGCCCTTCCATGACCTGGATGACGCCGAGGCGTACCAGCTCGTTCGGCGACAGGGCATCGACGCGATGGCCTTTGACCTCGATCGTGCCTTTGGTCACCTCGCCGCGTTCGGCCCGGAGCAGGTTCGAAATCGCCTTCAGGGTCGTCGTCTTGCCGGCGCCGTTGGCTCCGAGGAGGGCGACCACGCCCCCCTCGGAAACCTCGAGCGAGACCCCCTTCAACACCAGGATGACGTGATCGTAGATCACCTCGATGTTGTTGACGGTGAGAAGGGGGCCCGCGGTTTCTTCCGCCCCCGCTGGTATATCAGCGGTTTGAGCTGTCATCATAATCCTCAGTTGCAGCTACGTGGCGTGATCTTGTTTTCCTTGGCATACATGGCCGCGTCCTTCTCGATCAGCGGGCGCACGATGTCCTTGTAGGGTTGCAGCGGTTCGGAAACCACTTTCCAACCGTCCGTCGTCCATTGCTGGATGAAGATCGGTCCACCGGTCTCATGGTCCTTGCAGGAGACCTTGACCGGGTTGGTGTAGTTTTCCATGCCGAGACCCTTCAGGGTATCCTTGGTGACGTTTAGATTCTCAAGGCCCCAGCGGACTTCCTTGCCGGTCAGCGACTTGTTGCCGAACTTGCCCTGGGCCGTACGAATCGCCTCGACGACGAACATGGCGTTGACGACACCGCGGTTATAGAGGACTTCGCCCATCTTGTTTTCCATGGCCTTCTCGCGGTTACCGCCGTAGACGTGCTTGACGATGTCGTCGAACACCGGGAAGTCGGTGCCGGCCGCATGCAGGGCCGCCGAGCGGTAGCCGAGCGAGTGGTCACCGGCCGGGATGACGTCGGCGTCCGATCCGGACCACCAGTTGCCGATGAACTTATCCATCGGGAAGCCGACGGAGGCCGCTTCCTTGATGGCGACCTGGTTCATGACGCCCCAGCCCGACATGAACACCCAGTGCGGGCGCTTGCGTCGGATCTGCAGCCATGTGGCCTTCTGTTCCTGACCCGGGTGATCGACCGGCAGCAGGATCAACTCGAAGCCGTACTTCTCGGCCATAACCTCGAGGGTCGGGTTGGCTTCCTTGCCGTAGGCCGAGTTGTGGAAGACGTGAGCGATCTTCTTGCCGGCCAGGTTCTCCAGGCCGCCTTCCTGCTGGCCGATGTAGCGGATGATGGCGGAGGCCTGGCTCCAATAGGTGGTCGGGAAATTGAACACCCATTCGAAGACGCGGCCGTCGGCGGCCGAGGTGCGCCCGTAACCCATCGACAGGATCGGCACGCCGTCAACCGGTGCCTTGGGGATCAACTGGTAGGTGATACCCGTCGAATAGGGGTTGATGACGGAAGCCCCGGTCGGGCCCTTGCCTTTCATCTTTTCGTAGCACTCGACGCCGAGCTTGGTGTTGTACTTGGTTTCACACTCCTCGAACGTGAGGGTCACGCCGTTGATGCCGCCGTCACGCTTGTTGATGAGGGTGTAGTAGTCGGTGAAACCGTTGGCCAACGGAATGCCGCTGGGCGCATACGGGCCGGTGCGGTAGACGAGCAATGGCAGGAACTGTTCATCGGCCGCGGCTTTCTTGGCCTCCCAGGCGCCGGTCACCAGTACGGCGGCGCCGACAGCGGCCATTAGCAAACTGCGAAGTTTCATTGTTGCTTCTCCCTTTGAGTTCTCCCTAGAAACCAAATGAACCCCCCACTGAGGCTTTATTGGGTTTCCGACCTTAACACGCGGCCCTTTTCGGGGCCACGCGGTTTCGGCCGATCCCGCGGTCAATACGGGAACGGCCATTTCCTCAGCTTCTCCTTGGTGATCTGCCAAAGCCGCGCCAGTCCGTGCGGCTCGACGATCAAGAAAAAGACGATGAGAAAACCGAAAATGATCTCTTCGATATGTTTCGACAGGTCCGTCGAGATCGGCAGGCCGACCATCGGCGGGAAATTGGTCAAGAAGATGGGCAGCAGCGTGATGAACGCGGCTCCCATGATCGACCCCATGACGCTGCCGAGTCCACCGATGATGATCATGAACAGAATCGTGAATGACAGGAAGATGTCGAAGGCCTCGGTCTCGGCGCTGCCCAGCCAGCAAAAGATATAAAGCGCGCCGGCGACGCCGCAGTAGAACGAACTGATGCCAAATGCCAGGAGCTTGGTCTTCAGGGGCTCGATGCCGATGATCTCGGCGGCGATGTCCATGTCGCGGATGGCCATCCACGAACGCCCGACGCGGCCTCGGACCAGGTTCTTGGCGGCCAGCGCGAAGACGGTCAGGAAGATAAGGGTCACGTAGTAACGCGTTACCGCAGTGGCTTCCGGGCCGGTGATCAGGATACCGAACAGTTCGCGCGGCGGCGCGGTGATCGTGCCCGACGGGTTGTTGTTGTAGAACCAACCGACCTTGTTGAAGAGCCACAGGATGAAGAACTGGGCGGCAAGCGTCGCCACCGCCAGATAGAAGCCTTTGATGCGCAGGCTGGGGATGCCGAAGATCATGCCGACGGCGGCCGACCAGAAACCGGCGAAGATGAAGACGACGACGATATTGAGCTCGGGAAAGGCCGTCGTCATCTTGTAGGTGGCATAAGCCCCGACGGCCATGAAGGCGCCGGTGCCGAGGCTGACCTGGCCGGCGTGGCCGGTCAGGATATTGAGGCCGATGGCGGCGAGCGCATAGATGAAGAACGGGATCAGGATGGCCTGGAGCCAGTATTCGTTGGCGATGAACGGGATCACGGCGTAGGCCAGGACGAGGACGAGGCCGATGAACCAGCGGTCCTGGAGAATCGGGAAAACCCCCTGGTCGGCCTCGTAGGTCGTTTTGAACTGGCCCGCCTCGCGGTAAAACATCGCCTCAAACCCTTTCGATGATCTTTTCGCCGAACAAACCCTGCGGCCGGAACAGCAGGAATAGCAGGGCGACAATGTAGGCGAACCAGCCCTCGATGGCGCCGCCGAAGACCGGCCCCCAATATATCTCGGCCACTTTTTCGCCGACGCCGATGATCAGGCCGCCGATGATGGCGCCGGGCACCGAGGTGAAGCCGCCCAGGATCAGCACCGGTAGCGCTTTCAGTGCGATCAACGCCAGGGAGAACTGAACCCCCGACTTGGCGCCCCACATGATGCCGGCGACAAGGGCCACGCCGCCGGCCACCGACCACACGATGATCCAGATGGTCTTCAAGGGAATGCCGACGGAAAGGGCTGCCTGATGGTCGTCCGCCACCGCGCGCAACGCCCGGCCGACAGCCGTATATTGGAAGAACAGCGCCAACCCCGTGACCAATACGGCTGCGATGGCGGCCGCCGACAGGTCGAGCTGATTGAGCAGCATGCCGGCGAAATCAAAAGACGCGTCCGGCAGGCCGACGTCGAGCCTCTTGACGTCCGAACCCCAGGCAATCTGTCCGACACCCTCGAGCACGAAGTTGAGCCCGATCGTCGCCATGAACAGGATGATGCCTTCCTGGTTGACCAGGTGGCGCAGCATCAGGTGTTCGACCGCTATGGCCAGGATCACCATGATGACCAGGGTCAGCACGATGGCAAGGACGACGGGCATGCCGTGCTCCATGAGCCCGACCAGGGTCAGGGCGGCGAACAGCACCATGGCGCCCTGGGCGAAGTTGAACACGCCGGAGGCCTTGAAGATGAGGACGAAACCGAGGGCCACAAGGGAATACATGACACCCGTAAGCAATCCTGTGACGACGACTTCCAGGAGGAAGATCGGCGCGTCGGCCATGTCGACGAACGGGGTCACGAAGATTGCGATGAGAAGGTCCATGAGAGCCGTATCCCCGTCCTCAATCGTGTTTGACGCCGAGATAGGCGTCGATCACGTCCTGGTTGGCGCGCACCTCGTCCGGCGTCCCATCGGCCAGCAGCTTGCCGTAGTCGAGGACGACGACACGGTCCGAGATGTCCATGACCACGCTCATGTCATGCTCGATCAGGACAATGGTGGTGCCGAATTGGTCGTTTACGTCGAGGATGTAGCGGCACATGTCCTCCTTTTCCTCGTGGTTCATGCCGGCCATCGGTTCATCGAGCAGGAGCATGTCCGGCTCCGCGGCCAGCGCCCGTCCCAGTTCGACCCGTTTCTGCAATCCATAGGGCAGTCTTCCCACAGGCACCTTGCGGATCGCCTCGATCTCCAGGAAGTCGATCACTTCCTCGGCCTTGGCGCGGTGTTCCATCTCCTCGTTCCGGGCCGGCCCGAAATAGAGGGATTGCCACAGGAAGTTCTTGTTCATCTTCAGGTTCCGCCCGGTCATGATGTTGTCGAGCGTCGACATGCCGCGGAACAGCGCGATGTTCTGGAAGGTCCGGGCGATCCCCTGTTCGGCCGCCTGGTGCGTCTGCATCTGTTTACGGGTTTCTCCCTTGAAGGTGATCTGGCCTTCCTGCGGATGATAGAACCCGTTGATGCAATTGAGCATGGAGCTCTTGCCGGCGCCGTTGGGTCCGATGATGGCGCGGATCTCGCCCTCGCGGACATCGAACGATACGTCGCTCAAGGCCTTGACGCCGCCGAACGATAGGCTGATGCCCTCGACGTTCAGGACGACGTCGCCGATCTTCCGTTCATAGCCCATGAAAGTTCAACCCCGCCCCTATTCCGCGGCCGCTGCCACCGACGCGCCTTCGACGCGGGTGTCGCGGATCTGCAGGTCCGCCTTGACGGTGTCCGTGCGGCCGTCCTCGAAGGTGACCACGGCCTCGACCGGGCAATTCGTCTTGTCCGAATAGAGCGCATCGATGAGTTCGTCGTATTTCTCGGCGATGATGTTTCGGCGCACCTTCCGGGTCCGGGTCAACTCGCCGTCGTCGGCGTCCAGTTCTTTGTGCAGGATCAGGAAGCGGCGGATCTGCGAGGCTTTCAGATTATCGTCCTCGGCAAGGTCGCGGTTGACCTTCTCGACGCAGTCCTGGATCAGGTCGTAGACCGTGGGTTGGCCGGCAAGATCGGTGTAGCCGGAATAGGCGAGATTGCGCCGTTCCGCCCAGTTGCCCACCGACTCGAGATCGATATTGATGAACGCCGCCACGTAGTCGCGGTCATGGCCGAAGGTGACCGCCTCCTTGATGTGCGGGAAGAACTTCAGTTTGTTCTCGATGAAGTTGGGCGCGAACATGGTGCCGCCGGTCAGTTTGCCGACGTCCTTCGAGCGGTCGATGATGCGCAGGTGCCCATCTGGATCGAAGTACCCGGCGTCGCCCGTATGCACCCAACCGTCCGCGGTCTTCGTCTCACGCGTCGCCTCGTCATTCTTATAGTAGGACTGGAACACGCCCGGGCCGCTGAACATCACTTCGCCGTCATCCTCGACACGCACGTCGACTCCCTTGGCCGGCTTGCCCGACGTATCCGGGTAGACCTCGCCGTCCGGCTGTACGGTGATGAACACCGAGGCCTCGGTCGAGGCGTAGATCTGCTTCAGGTTGATGCCGAGCGAACGGTAAAAAACGAAGATGTCCGGACCGATGGCGACGCCGCCCGTATAGGCGAGGCGGATGCGTGACAAGCCGAGCACGTTCTTCAAAGGCGCGTAGACCAGCAGGTTGCCGATGCCGTAGAGCAGTTTCTGGCTGAACGGCACCGGCTTGCCGTCGAGCACGTCCATACCGACCCTTTTCGCCACGTCCATGAAGTAATGGAACATGCGCTGCTTGATCTTGGCCGCATCCTCGATGCGGATCATCACTGTGGTCAGGATGTTCTCGAAGATGCGCGGCGGCGCGAAGAAGTAGGACGGCCCAATCTCGCGAAGGTCGTCGAGCACCGTGTCCGAGCTTTCCGGGCAGCTGACGCAGAACCCGGCCACGTAGGACTGGGCGAACGAGAAGATGTTGTCGCCGATCCAGGCCATCGGCAAGTAGGCCAGGATGTCGTCCTTCTCCGACAGTCCCTCCTGTTCGATGTTGTTGCGTGACGTCTCGATCATGTTGGAGAAGCTGAGGATGACGCCCTTGGGCCGGCCTGTGGTGCCCGAGGTGTAGAGCATGATGCAGGTGTCGTCCGCGGTGCCCTGGGCGACGCTGGCCTCGTAGAAATCCGGGTTTTCACGGTCATAGGTGCGGCCCTGTTCCTGGACGTCGGCATAGAGGTCCAGGAAGTCCTGGTCGTAGTGGCGCATGCCGCGCGGGTCTTTGTAGACGATGTGCGCGAGCGCCGGCAGGCGGTCCTTGATCTCGAGGAGCTTGTCGACCTGCTCCTGGTCCTCGACGATGGCGAACTTGGCTTCGGCGTGCTCGTAGATGTACTGCATCTCCTCGGCCACCGAGTCCTGGTAGACTGGGACCGGCACGGCGCCGACCGCCTGGATCGCCGTGAACGCCCAATAGAGGTGCGGCCGGTTGTCGCCGCAGACGCAAACTTTGTCGTCGCGCTCGACGCCGAGCGCTTTGAGGCCGCAGGCCAATGCCCGGATCTCGTCGGCCATCTCGGCCCAGGTCCAGGACAGCCAAATGCCTAAGTCCTTCTCCCGGCTGGCCGGGCGACCACCCCAGACGCGGGCGTTCTCGAGGAGCAGTTTCGGAAACGTGTCCAAGTCGGACCGACTGGCCGCGCCACCACTCATGAAGCATCTCTCCCTGAAAGCGCCCTTCCGGAACGCTTTCTTTCATATTCGGCGATGGGTGCCCAACACCCTCCACCGTTATAGTTTTTCGACGGCGATAATGGGCGACGTCGCTCACGTACTCAAGAGGAAAGCACGGGCGCCGTTCAAGTTTCCGTTTACGTAAACGGAACGACAATTCGGCGAAACCGGTCCGGTGATCTTCAATCGCCACGTCGTCAGTGCCACCGCCCGCCGCCCTTGCCAAACATCTCTTAACCCGAGCCTCTCTTGATTTTGGCGGCGCAGACTAAGGCGCTTTCAAAGCCGAGAACGTTATTTGGATTACTTTTCGGGTTTTCCCGGTGTCGCGGTCTTTGGTCAGCCGCCGGTCTCACCTGCGCCGATGTCGCCAAAGTCTTGCAAGGTCGCCAACTCGATGACCGTGATGCCTCCGTATTCGAGCTTCAGGATACCGTCGCCCTGGAGCGCCTTTAGGGCCTGGTTGGCGATTGGCCGTGAGACGCCGGCGATGAGGCCGAGCTCCTCCTGGGTGATCTTCAGGTGATCGCCGACGTCGGGGAACAGCACCGGGTTCATCATCGAGGCCAGCGCCTTGGCGATGCGCGCCGTCGGTTCCAGCATGCGGTCGTTCTCGACAAGCCCGATGAAGTAACCCAGGCGTTCGTTCAACTGGCCGACCAGGAAGCGGCTGAAGGCGGCGCTGTTCTCGAACAGCCACATGAAGGTCCCGCGGTCGAGCAACGCCACCGTGGTGTCCCGGAGCGCCACCACCTCGTACCGGCGGCGCTCGCCTTTGAGCACCGATCCCTCGCCGAACCAGCCGCCGGCATGGACGCCGGAGAAGGTGACCTCTTTGCCGTCCTCGGAAAGGGCGCGCAGTTTGACCAGGCCGTCGACGACGCCGACCCAGTCACGCGAGTCGCGGTCCTTCTCGCAGACCGTGGCGCCTTGGCGGTAGCTCTTCTCGCGAACGGCGTTCCGCGCGCGCTCGAAGGCCTCGTCCTCGAGGTCATGGGACCAGTTGGCGATGGTGCGCAGGCGTTCGGCGTCAACCATGGGCGATTTCCCGCGGGCGATGGCGATAAACGACGCCATTGTACCCCGAGGGCCGAGAGTCCGGTTTAGTTTTCAGCGATGGTTTTTCGGAAATCCTCGACGGAACCGACCCAGAACCATACGACCTTGCCGTCGTCCGTCTCGACGCCGATGGTGCGATGGCGCATGCCGACGCGGAAGGAGCAGATCGGCAGGGATTCGTGGATACCGCGGAACCGCAGCGCCGGGTCCTTGGGGTTGTCCTTGTACAGACGGTAATTGGCCTCGGCCAGTTTCTTGACATCCGGCGGCAGGTCGTCGAAGTGCCGCCAGTAGGGGGCCTCGCGCAGCAGGTTGTCCTGGGAGATGGAGATGTGGGTGTGCGACAGGGTCTTCATGATCCTGGCGTATTCGGCGAGCGCCTTATTCGCCTCCTTGCCGAGCCAGGCCTGTGCAGTCGGCGAAGCGACAACGCTGTCCCATTCGGTCTTGTCCTCGACGCGCTCCAGAATCTCCCAAGCGATGCGGTCGCGGTCGGCCGCTGGCAATGTGCGCAGGGCTTCGAATGCCTTGTCGATGAGATCGCCCATGGTTCGGACTCCAGTGTGAACGGTATCGGCGCAACGGGCCGCCCGCGTCATACTCCCAAACGGAGCCCCGGTCCAGTCGTTGCGGCGCGCCCGGCAATGCCGCGACTGGGGCCTTGCAAGGTCCCGTCGCTCGCAAACGGGTAACGGGTCTTCGGTCGAAGGGGCGATCGAAAAAAAACCCCGCCTTTCAGCGGGGGTAAGGGTCACATCAGGGGCTTGCTTCAGGGGAGGTTCAGACTTCGCCCAGGTGGTCGTGGAGTTTTTCCATGATGGCGTCAACCTCGGCGCGCCCGGCGATCAGCGGCGGGGCGACAATACCGCAATCGCCGGTAAACTTGATGTGGATGCCTTTCCAGAAGAGGTGCTTCTGGGCCGCCTGGCCGCGCGCGCCGGGGGCCTCGCCTGGCTTGAGGTCGAAGGCGCCCATGAGGCCATAGCCACGGGTGTCGGCGACGTTGTCCTTGTCCTTCAGTTCGGCGAAACGCTCCAGGAAGTAGGGCGCCAGTTCGGCGGCGCGCTCGAAGAGCCCCTCCTTCTCGTAGATGTCGAGTGTCGCGATGCCGGCGGCACTGGCCGCCGGGTGGCCGGAGTAGGTATAGCCGTGGAAGAACTCGATGGCGTTCTCGGGTGCCGCTTCGGTGACCGTCTCGTAGATCTCGTCCTTGACGGCGACCGCGCCCATGGGTTGGGCGCCGTTGGTCAGGGCCTTGGCCATGGTCATGACGTCGGGCGTGACGCCGAAGGCCTGGGCCGCGAAGTTGTGTCCCAAACGTCCGAACCCGCAGATGACCTCATCGAAGACGAGTAGAATGCCGTTGGCGTCGCAGATCTGGCGCAATCGCTCGAGGTAACCCTTGGGCGGCACCAGGCAACCGGTCGAGCCGGCGATCGGTTCGACGAAACACGCCGCGATGGTCGAGCCGCCGTAGGTATCGACGGCACTCTGCAGGTCGTCGGCGAGATGGGCGCCGTGTTCGGGTTGGCCGATGACGAAACGGTTCTCCTCCAACCAGGTGTGGCGCATGTGGACGATGTTGGGCATGACCTGGGAGAAGGTCTCGCGGTTCTTGACCATGCCGGACAACGACACGCCGCCGATGTTGACGCCGTGGTAGGCGCGCTCACGCGACACCATGCGCACCCGCTGGCCGTCGCCCTTCGCCCGGTGATAGGCCATGGCCACCTTGAGGGCCGTGTCGATGGCCTCCGAGCCCGAGTTGGCGAAGAAGACGTGGTTGATACCGTCGGGCGTCAGACGGGCGACTTTTTGCGCCAGTTCGAAGGACGCCGGGTGGCCCATCTGGAAGTGCGGCGAGCAATCCGCTTCCTTCAGTTGCGCGTAGACCGCTTCCGCGATCTCGGGACGGGCATGGCCGGCGGCACAGCAGAACAGCCCGGAAGACGCGTCAATGATCTTGCCGCCCTTGTGGTCCCAGTAGTAACAGCCCTCGGCTTTGACGACGAGGCGCGGGTTGGCCTTGAAGTCGCGGTTGCCGGTAAACGGCATCCAGTGGTTTTCGAGCGTGTTGGCCGTGTACTGCATCTGAGATCCTCCCAAACGAAAGACCGGTCCCGGATTCCCAATTTGAGGTCCGGTTTTCCGGCGGAACCGTTACATCGGCGGGGGCTGTCCTTGTCCCCTGAGCCCAAACACCGTAGTCTGCGGCCTGGACCAACTATAGGGCCAGTACGGTTTATTCCGTGAGACCAACCGAGGGAGGGACGGCAAGGTCGGACGATGCGGGATTCCCTGTTCCATCTGCACCGGGTCGAGAACATCTCGATCCAGTCGCAAATCCGCGAGATGCTGGTCTCGGCCATTCTCGACGGCCAGTTGCCGTCGGGCATGCCGCTGCCGTCGAGCCGCAAGATGGCGCGTACCCTGGGCGTCTCCCGCAACACGGTGGCGCTGACCTACCAGGGGTTGGTCGATGACGGCTACCTGACATCGCGTGAGCGCAGCGGCTTCTACGTCAATCCGGAGATCCTGCAGGGGCGAGCCAACGACGTTCCAAGGGCGCCGCGCCAGGAAAAGGCCGAGGGCATCGACTGGGGAAGGCGCTTCAAGCTGTCGCCGTCCGAGTCACGCGGCGTCGAAAAGCCGCTCGACTGGCAGACCTACAAATATCCCTTCATTTCCAACCAGGTCGACCAGAACCTGTTTCCCATCGCCGCCTGGCGCGAATGTACGCGCCAAGCCATGGGCAAGAAGGGTATGGACGCCTGGACGTCGGATACCAGCGGCAGCGACGATCCGATGCTGATCGAGCAGATCAAGACGCGCCTCCTGCCCCGGCGCGGAATTCTCGCCGCCGAGGACGAGATCCTCATAACTTTGGGTGCCCAGAACGCGCTCTATCTTCTGACCAGTCTCCTGGTCAGGCGCGATACCCGCATCGCCATTGAAGACCCGGGCTACCCGGACGCGCGCAACATCCTCGGCCTCAAGACCGACAACCTGGTGCCGATCCCGGTCGACGCGGATGGTCTGCCGGTGGACCAGCGCCTGGATCGTTGCGACTACGTGTACGTAACGCCGAGCCACCAGTCGCCGACCACGCGGACCATGCCCTACGAACGCCGCGAGGCGCTCCTCAAGCGTGCGTCGTCCAAAGATTTCGTGATCATCGAGGACGACTACGAGTCGGAAACCAACTACGCCGGCGCCCCGACGCCGGCCCTGAAGTCCCTTGATACGGATGGCCGCGTGGTCTACGTGGGCAGCCTCTCGAAAACGCTCTTTCCCGGTCTGCGGCTCGGCTATCTCGTGGCGTCGAAGGAACTGGTCGACGAACTCCGGGCGCTCCGCCTCCTGATGTTGCGCCACACGCCCAACAACAACCAGCGCACGGTGGCTATCTTCCTGTCGCTCGGCCACCACGACACGCTGATTCACCGGTTGCACCGCCACTACCGTGCGCGTTGGCAGGCCATGGCCGATGCTTTGGAGACCTATCTGCCGGGTGCCGCAGAAGCCCCGACCTTCGGTGGCACCAGTTTCTGGGTGCGAGGACCCGATGTTCTCGACACCGATCGCCTGGCCCGGGAGGCCCTTGCCGCCGGCGTGGTGATGGAGCCGGGTTCCGTCCATTTCGCCGGCCATGACGCCCCCCGCAACTTCTTCCGGCTCGGTATCTCCTCGATCGCCGTCGACAAGATCGAACCCGGGGTGCGTATCCTGGGCGGGCTCATCGACGACCACCTGAACGGCGGTTGACCGCTTTCTCGGATTCCACAATCTGGCACCGGGGAAAACGGCGATCTGGCCCTATGATGGTATTCGAATTGGGCCTTATCTGGAGCCAACCGGCGGGTCTTGGGGCTGCCTGGGCCCGCCTTCCTGTTTGAATTTGAAACGCTTTGTACCCTTCGTTTCGTTCGGAGTGATTTGAAATGTTGATCGGGGTCCCCAAGGAAATCAAAACCCACGAATACCGCGTCGGCATGGTCCCGGCGAGCGTGCGCGAGTGCATCCACCACGGTCATGCGGTGATCGTCGAGACCGGTGCCGGCGTCGGCGCCGGGGCTCCCGACGACGATTACCGCACCGTCGGCGCCGAGATCGTGCCGACGGCGGCCGAAGTCTTCGAGCGGGCCGAGATGATCGTCAAGGTCAAGGAGCCGCAGGCTCCCGAGCGCGCCATGCTGAGGGACGGCCAGATCCTCTTCACCTACCTGCACCTGGCGCCCGACCCGGAGCAGACCCACGACCTGGTCAAGAGCAATGCCGTCTGCATCGCCTACGAGACGGTCACTGACGACCACGGCGGCCTGCCGCTGCTGGCGCCGATGTCGCAGGTCGCCGGGCGCATGTCGATCCAGGCCGGGGCCCATTGCCTGGAGAAGGAGGCCGGCGGCCGCGGCGTCTTGCTCGGCGGCGTGCCCGGTGTGCATCCGGCCAAGGTGGTGGTCATCGGCGGCGGCGTCGTCGGCGAGAACGCCGCTTACATGGCCATTGGCGTCGGCGCCGACGTGACCGTCCTCGACCGCAACGTCGACACCATGCGCGCCCTGGTCGTCCGCTTCGGCCAGCAGATCAAGACCGTCTACTCGACGGCGCTGGCCATCGAGCATGAGGTGCTGGCCGCCGACCTGGTCATCGGCGCCGTCCTGGTGCCCGGCGCCGAGGCGCCGAAGCTGATCAGCCGCGAGCTGGTGTCGCGCATGAAACCCGGTTCCGTGCTCGTCGACGTCGCCATCGACCAGGGCGGCTGCTTCGAGACCTCGAAGCCGACGACCCACGCGGAGCCGACCTACGTGATCGACGAGGTCGTGCATTACTGCGTCGCCAACATGCCGGGCGCGGTGGCCACCACATCGACCTACGCCCTCAACAACGTCACCCTGCCGTTCATCCTCGAGCTCGCCGACAAGGGTTACCGGCGGGCCCTTCGCGAGAACCCGCACCTGATGAACGGCCTCAACGTTCATAAGGGTGCCGTCACCTACGAGGCCGTCGCCCATGATCTCGGTTACGACTTCGTCGACCCGCGTGAGGCCATCGCCTGACGCCGAAGCTCATACCGGCCGCGGAGGCCGTACACACAACCCCGCCCTGAGCACGGCCCGGGAGGCCGCCGGGGACGTTTTGACAGGAGACACCGATGACCCAGATGACCACCGAGGAAGCATTCGTCAAAGTCCTGCAGATGCACGGCATCGAGCACGCCTTCGGGATCATCGGGTCCGCCTTCATGCCGATCTCGGACCTGTTCCCGACCGCCGGCATCACGTTTTGGGATGTGGCGCATGAGACCAACGGCGGGCTGATCTGCGACGGCTATACGCGCGCATCCGGCAAGATGGGCATGGCCATCGCCCAGAACGGCCCCGGCGTCACCGGCTTCGTCACCGCCATCAAGACCGCCTACTGGAACCACACGCCGATGCTGCTGGTCACCCCGCAGGCCGCCAACAAGACCATCGGCCAGGGCGGCTTCCAGGAGGTCGACCAGATGCCCATGTTCCGCGAGATGGTCTGCTACCAGGAGGAGGTGCGCGACCCGACCCGCATCGCCGAGGTCCTCAACCGGGTCATCGAGAAGGCCTGGCGCGGCTCGGCCCCAGCCCAGATCAACGTGCCCAGGGACTACTGGACCCAGGTCATCGACATCGAATTGCCGCCGATCGTCCGGCTCGAGCGTCCCGCGGGCGGCCGCCAGGCCATCGCCGAGGCCGCCAAGCTTCTCTCGGAAGCGCAGTTCCCGGTCATCCTCAACGGCGCCGGCGTCGTCATCGGCGGCGCCATCGAGGCCTCCAAGGCCCTGGCCGAACGCCTCGACGCCCCGGTCTGCTGCGGCTATCAGCACAACGACGCCTTCCCCGGCTCGCACCCGCTGTTCGCCGGCCCCTTGGGCTACAACGGCTCCAAGGCCGGCATGGAGCTCATCGCCAAGGCCGACGTGGTCCTCGCCTTGGGCACCCGGCTCAACCCCTTCTCGACGCTGCCCGGCTACGGCATCGACTACTGGCCGAAGGACGCCAAGATCATCCAGGTCGACATCAACGCCGACCGTATCGGGCTCACCAAGAAGGTCGCCGTCGGCATCCAGGGCGACGCCCGGATGGTCGCCGAACAGCTCCTCGACCAGCTCGCCGCCTCCGCCGGTGATGCCGGCCGCGAGGAGCGCCGTGCGCTGATCCACCAGACCAAGTCGGCCTGGGCCCAGGCGCTCGCCGGCATGGACCACGAGGACGACGACCCGGGCACCACCTGGAACGAGCGGGCCCGGGCCAAGGACCCGGATTACATGTCGCCGCGCAAGGCCTGGCGCGCCATCCAGGACGGGCTGCCGAAGGACGCCATCATCTCGTCCGACATCGGCAACAACTGCGCCATCGGCAACGCCTATCCGACCTTCGAGGAAGGCCGCAAGTACCTGGCGCCCGGCCTCTTCGGCCCCTGCGGCTACGGCTTCCCGTCGATCCTCGGCGCCAAGATCGGCTGCCCCGACGTGCCGGTGGTCGGCTTCGCCGGCGACGGCGCCTTCGGCATCTCCATGAACGAGATGACGTCCTGCGGCCGCGACGACTGGCCGGCCATCACCATGGTCGTCTTCCGCAACTACCAGTGGGGGGCCGAGAAGCGCAACACCACGCTCTGGTATTCGGACAACTTCGTCGGCACCGAGCTCAACCCGGAGCTCAGCTACGCCGCCGTCGCCGAGGGTTGCGGCCTCAAGGGCGTCCAGGTCACGACGCAAGATCAACTGACCGAGGCCCTCAAAACCGCCTGCGAAGAGCAGAAGGCCGGCGTCACCACCTTCATCGAGGTGCTGCTCAACCAGGAGCTCGGCGAGCCCTTCCGCCGCGACGCCATGAAGGCGCCGGTCGCCGTCGCCGGCATCGACCCGGCCGACATGCGCCCGCAGCAGCCGGGTTAAAGGGACCGGTTCCCCAAAACGGAGGGTGGCATGGCCGGCCCCAGCCTGATCACGCTCAACGCCGGATCGTCGAGCGTCAAGTTCGCCGTCTTCGCGACCTCCTCGGCGGGCGGCGACGGCGAGCCCGACGCCGTCTACCGCGGCCAGGTCGCCGGCATCGCCCGCGACGGCTGCTTCCAGGTCGAAAAAGCCGACGGCACCGCCGTCATCGACGAGGCCGCTGAAGCCCCCGACCACGCCGCCGCCATCGCCCGCATCCTCGACTGGGTCGAAGCCGCGGGCGATCTGCCGCCCTTGGCCGCCGCCGGGCACCGCGTGGTCCACGGCGGCATGGCCTTTACCGAGCCGGTGGTCGTCGACGCCGAGAACCTGGAACAATTCGCCCAACTCGAGCCCCTGGCCCCGCACCACCAGCCCCACAACGTCGCCGCCATCCGCGCGCTCAAGGCCCGTCTGCCCGAGCTGCCCCAGGTCGCCTGCTTCGCACCGAGTTCCACGCCGGCCAGCCCGAGGTCGCCCGCCAGACCGGCCTGCCGCACCGCTACTGGGAGCGCGGCATCCGCCGCTACGGCTTCCACGGCCTCTCCTACGAGGCCATTGTCTGCAAATTCCAAGCCGTCACCGGCAAGCCGCTGCCGGAGAAGCTGGTCATCGCGCACTTGGGCAACGGCGCCAGCATGTGCGCCGTCAAGGCCGGCCGCTCCGTCGCCACGACCATGGGCTTCTCCACCATCGACGGCATCCCCATGGGCACGCGCTCCGGCGCCATCGACCCCGGCGCCCTGGTATACGTGGCCCGCGACGAATACCTGAGCATCGAGCAGCTGGCGGATCTCTTGTATGACCGCTCCGGGCTCCTCGGCATCTCCGAGGTCGCCCCCGAAATGCATCGGCTGCTCACCAGCGACGCCCCCGGCGCCCGGGAGGCCATCGACTTCTTCTGCTACCGCATCAACCGCGAGCTCGGCTCCCTCGCCGCGGCGCTCGGCGGCCTCGACGCCCTCATCTTCACCGGCGGCATCGGCGAAAACGCCGCCCCCGTCCGCGACACCGTCTGCCGCCACGCCGGCTGGCTCGCCATCGAACTCGACGGCGCCGCCAACGATCGGGGCGGGCCGATGATCTCGACGGTCGCGAGCCGGGTCGGCGTCTGGGTCATCCCCACCTGTCAACGGCAACTTAAATTTCCCCATAATCGGCAACTTAAAATTCCCCGGTTTTGG
>Ga0066187_1000294_pt1 | contig 18410 bp, 13 predicted proteins | sample WorMetexBAHAMAS1_FD_58706 | JGI IMG/M metagenome (GOLD analysis project Ga0066187, IMG submission 58706) | Marine gutless worms symbiont microbial communities from Max Planck institute for Marine Microbiology, Germany - Inanidrilus exumae... | ecosystem: Host-associated > Annelida > Digestive...
GGCGGCGCCATGATGTACTTCAATCCCTGATGGTCCGGCTCACGATAGCAGGCGTCATCAAGCAGCAGGTGCTGGGGGCAGACTTCGGTGTAAACCGGCAGGCCTTTGTCCTGCGCCGCCTCTATGATTTGAAGCCCGGATGCCGTGGACAGGTGGACGATATAGATGGGTACCTCCCCTGTGGCTTCCGCCAACCGGATGACACGATATATGGCCTCGGCTTCACAATATTCCGGCCGGCTCAGGGGATGATATCGGGGTGCCCGCTTGCCCCCCGCCCTGAATTTCCGGCAAAGGAAATCAATGATAGCGTGGTTTTCAGCGTGAAAGGCCGCCATTATGCCTGCGGTTCGAGTCCGGTCCAGGACTCTCAGAATCTGCCGGTCTTCCAGGCGGCCGGCATAGGTCATATAGATTTTGGCGCTGGACACCCCATTTTCCCTCAACACCGAAAGGTCGTCTAGAACCTTTTCAGACAGGTGCTGGAAAACACCATGTAAACCGAAATCGACCACACAGGCCTTGGCGGCTTCGTTTTGATAGGCCCGGATTTGATGCATCAGCGAGCAGCCTTCAGGACCAAAGGAGGGGTGCTCCACCACACAGGTGGTGCCGCCGAAAGCCGCCGCGACTGAACCTTCATAAAAACCGTCACTGACCTTGTTTTCGCCCACCGTCAGGTTCAGGTGCGTATGCACGTCGATCCCCCCGGGCATCACATATTGTCCGCGGGCATCGATCACCTGCGCATCCTTATGTTTTACGGCCTCACCCAGATCGGCGATCACGCCGTCGACGATTAAAAGATCTCCTTTAAACGTTTCGTCGGCAGTGACAATTAAACCCTTTTTAATCAAAATATCCCGCATGGGGTTTCCGTATCCCCCGTCTACATTTTTTCCCAGAGTTTGCGTCCCATGTCCCTGGCATGGGCCAGCACCGCTTTCTCGTCCACGGTGAGCACCTTTCGGTTATCAACCAGCAAACGCCCTTTTGAAATCACGGACGCCACATGGCGGGCATCGATGCCGTAGACGAAGTGCCCCAGAAAATTGTCCGGTGTGATCTCGGTGGGAGCATCATAATCCAGAACCACCAGGTTGTTGTCCCCATCGCCCCGCCCGCCGGATTCCCGGATGTACCGGTGGATGTTGCGGAAACGATGGTAGATGGTATCGAAACCGATACCTTCCGTCGCCTGACCCGCGAGAAAAGCGGCCTTGGCGCTTCTCAGCATGTCACAGTGCATACCGTCGGTTCCCAGCATCATGTTGGGGGTAAGCGTTCCATATCCGGTAAGACCGACATTGTTGTTCTGGTTGCTCTCCACGTTCTGCACGACCCAAAGACCCGAGTCGCGAAGGAGAGCCTTCTCATTTGCCGATAGGTGGATACAGTGGGCCAAAATAGATTTTGGCAACTCCAGGACACCGGCCTCCCGGAACCGCTCCATCACGGGCTTGCCATACCTGGACACGGCATCTTCCTGATCGGCACGATCCTCCGCAACATGAACATGCAGACCTGTGTCGTATTTTCGCGCCAGGTCTACGGCCTGTTGCAGAAGCGCGTCCCCCACCGTGAAGGAGGCATGCAGCCCCACGTGGCCCTTGTGACCCGCGGAGAGAAACCTGTCGGTCTCGGCCAATCCCTCTTCACGGGGGCCTTCACCATCCCGGTCTGAAATTTCGTAACAAAGCATGTGGGAAATCCCCACTTTGTCAAAGGCGCCGGCAATCGTGAACAGGGATTCCTTTACGGCAAAAGGAGATGCGTGATGGTCGATAACAAAAGTAACGCCGCTTTTTGCACAATAAATGGCGGATGCCAATGCGCTGGCCTCAATCATTTCAAGATCCAGTCGTTTGTCGATGTGCCACCAGATATACTGCAGGATTTCCGTAAAATTGGCCGGAACCTTCCGGGGGGACGGCATGCCCCGCGCCAGGGTGGAATAAATATGATGGTGTCCGCAACCAAATGATTTTGTCACCAGCTTGCCCCTGCAGTCAAGGATGCGGTCTTCCGGGGACAGGGTGTCTTTGCCCGGGATTTCCTGCAAGTCGCGCACACCCCCTTTCGCACCCTCCGTCACCGCCAGATTCGCAGTGCCGATCTTAAACGTCTCCCAATCAATAAAGGTTGCTTCTTTCAGATATAAGGTCATGGTTTCACCTTTACCCTTTTTGTCCTTCTTTTTTCAATGGCGACAGCGGCAGTGTATAACGGCGCACGCCGTCATACTGGCAATAGGCATTGGCGATGGCCGGAGCCGTCGGAATGGTGCCGATCTCGCCCACTCCTTTGGCACCGAAAGGTCCTGTCGGGTCCGGGCATTCAACGCTGATCACTTTGATTTCGGGTATGTCCTTGGCTCTTGGCAAGCCCAGTTTGGAGATTCGGTAGGAGGTGATCCCGCCCCTTTTCAGGTCAAGCTTTTCACTCAGGGCATATCCCATTCCCATGACCACGCCGCCTTCGACCTGTCCCTGGAACAGTGCCGGATTAAGGATCCTTCCCGCATCATGGGCCGCATGAATTCTCTGCAATTTTCCCTGAGGGTCCAATTCTGCCAAATGGGCCGCAAAGCCGTATGAAAAGTGGCTGAGGATTTCGCCGTCCGCGTCATGGGGGGTGGTCCAGTCCACGACGTACCGGCCCCGATACTCCCTGCCGACCAGATCTTTAAGGGATCGATCCTGCAAATCCGCTTTCAGTTTTTCAGCGGCCTTGATGGTTGAATTGCCGAGCAGGGCCGTGCCTCGGCTGGCCGTGGTGGTGCCGCTTGTTGCACGGGCTTTCGTGCAGGACTTCACCTCGATGGATATGGACCCGTCCAAACCCGCGATCTCGGCTAAAATCTGCCGCGCCACCGTATGAATGCCCTGGCCCATCTCGGTCCACCCGTGATTCAACTCGATGCGATCGGCGGCGGCGATCCGGATACGGGTTTCACTGACCTCCTCCATACCGTTTCCGATACCACAGTTTTTGATCGCACAGGCCAGGCCGGCATGGGAGGCATTGTTAAAGGCATCCCTGACAGCCAAAAGACACTGCCGCAGGCCGACGCCCGCACCCAGAACCTGGCCGGTGGTGGTCATGCGGCCTGTATCCAAGGCATTGTCATAGCGAAACTGCCAGCGGTCAAAATTGCCTTTTGCACACAGTTCATCTATCAAGCTCTCCATGGCGAAGTTGGACTGGTTGACGCCAAATCCGCGAAAAGCGCCGGCAGGTGGATTATTCGTATAATAGGCGCTGGCGATCACATCCACGTTGGGCAGATGATACGAGCCTGCGGCATGCGTCCCGGTTCGGGCCACGACTTCACCACCCACCGAGGCATAGGCGCCGGTGTCCCCAATGATTCTCGCCCGAAGCGCCGTGAGCAACCCCTTCTCATCACATGCCAGTTTGTAGGTCATATGTGTCTTATGGCGCTTGGGGTGCATGCGGATCGATTCAACCCGGTTCAAGCGCACTTTGACCGGACATCCGAGAGCCATGCTGTATAAAGCGGCATGGTGTTGGACCGTCAGGTCCTCCTTGCCGCCAAAACCGCCTCCGGCTGATACCTGAACGACATTCACCTTTTCTTCCGGCAGGTCCAGGATCGAGGCGATCTGCCGGCGATCGGAGAAGATCCCCTGGCCCTGTGAATAAACAGTCACCCACCCCTTATCGTCCGGTTGGGCAATGCTGGCCTCGGTTTCCAAAAAGGCATGCTCCACGAAAGGGGTTTCAAAAACGCCTTCAACCACGTGGGCGGATCGGGCAAAAACGTCTGCCACCGGATCCCCGCGGCGAATCACGGTTTCCTTGAGAAGATTGCCCGTATCATGAATCCGCACCTCGCTGTCGGCGGCTTCGGTCATCTCGGTCAGGGGTGCCAACACCTCATATTCCACCCGGATGTCCTGGACGGCCCGTCGGGCAATGGCCTCGCTTTGGGCCACCACACCTGCCAATACATCTCCGATGCACCGGGTCGTTTCCCCTTCAAGTACCATCATGGGCCAGTCTTTTTCGATCAGTCCCTGGTAGCGTTCACCCGGGATGTCTTTCCCTGTAAACACAGCAATGACGCCCGCCCGCTTTTCAGCACCGGTTGTATCGATACGGCGGACAACGGCACGGGGGTGCTCGCTGAATTTCAACGCCCCATGGTGCAACCCGTCCAACTCCATGTCGTCGATGTACGGTCCCGTACCAAGGGCCTTTTCGTACCCTTCCACCTTGGGATAGGAGTAGCCGATACCGGTGCGCGCCTCCCAGGGAATCTCTCTGTTTTCACGCAGGAATTCGGCGGCAAGCAAAATGGCATCAATGATTTTTACGTAACCGGTACAGCGACACAGATGGGCCCTCAACGCTTTGACGACCTCTTCACGACTCGGGTTCGGGTTGCGCTCCAGCAATATCTTGGCACGGGATACGATTCCGGGTGTGCAGAAGCCGCATTGCACCGCTGCCTTTGCCACAAAGGCCCTTCCCAAAGTGCGCCGCACGTTTTTTGGAAAACCGTCTATAGTCACGATGGTCTTTCCGGCCACGCGTTTCATGGACGTTGCACACGACAGCGCCGGCTTACCGTTCATTTCAATCAGACAGGCACCGCAGGCGGCCTGACCCGAACAGCCGTCTTTGACCGAGGTCAACCCCATTGTTTCACGCAGGTAATTTAAGAGGGATCGTTTCTCATCACCTGAAAACGATGTTTCCTTTCCATTGAGCGTGAAGGTAATCATGACGCCTCCCCACCGTTATGCTTCATTCAACACACCTGCACTGGCAGGCGGTTTTTCGTGTTATTCGGCGTTCCGGATCCGTGCTTTGGCTGTCTTCAATAGGGTGTTGAGCGTATCCGCCGGTAATTTTACTTTGCTTAGAAGAATCATGGCGGCAATGATATAGGGTTTGTAACTGGCTTGCCGGTACAAGGGCACCCGGTAGCGATCGAACACGCTGGACGCAACTTCACCTTCAACACAACTCACACTAGAAATGTCGGCGGGAAGGCAGTGCATGTACAACGCGCAGCCCCGGTCCGTCTTCTCCATTAGGGATTCGGTGCACTCCCAATCCTTGTGGTCGGCATTCTGCGCCAGCAGCTCTGTTTCAAGTTCTCTGATTCCGTTAAGGTCACCGCTGCCGTACAGGTCGGTCCGCTTTTCCATCGCGGAAAATGGCGCCCAGCTCTTGGGATAAACGATATGTGCGCCGGAAAAGGCTTCTGCCATGGAATTGGTTTTTATAAACCCGCCCCCGCTTTTTTCCGCATGGGTGTTTGCGACCGCCTCCACCTCCGGCATCACCTCGTAACCCTTGGGATGGGCCAATACGACCTCCATACCAAAACGGGTCATCAGACCGATCACGCCCTGGGGGACGGAAAGGGGCTTGCCATAAGATGGACTGTAGGCCCAGGTCATGGCCAGCTTCTTGCCTATAAGATTATCCACTCCACCGAAATGATGAATCAGATGCAGCATATCGGCCATGGTCTGGGTGGGGTGATCAATGTCGCACTGGAGGTTGACAAGCATGGGACGTTGCTCAAGCACGCCTTCCCGATGCCCTTGCTGCACGGCCTCTGCAACCTCACGCATGTAGGCATTGCCTTTGCCGATGTACATATCGTCACGTATACCGATGACATCCGCCATAAATGAGACCATGTTCGCTGTCTCGCGTACGGTCTCACCGTGGGCGACCTGGGATTTGCCTTCGTCCAGGTCCTGAACCTCAAGCCCCAGCAGGTTACATGCGCTGGCGAAGCTGAAGCGTGTCCGGGTGGATTGGTCGCGAAAAAGAGAAATACCCAAACCGCTGTCAAACAGGCGGCTGGAGATGTTTCTCTCTCGGAAGCCGCGCAGAATGTCGGCAACGAGAAATATCGCGAGTATTTCCTGATCGTTTCTCTCCCAAGTGAGCAGAAAATCGTTTAAGTACATCCCATGGGTATCCATTTGGGCAAGTTGTTTGATAAGGGATTTTATTTCGGCCGTATCCATTTGGGTTTCTCCTTTTCTTACTAAAAATCGTGGGTCAATCGCGTCGAGACGCGGATCTAGGCGACGATATGCGTACCGCTCCCGTTGAGAACCGCTTTTTTGATAAACTCAGGGGCGGTGATGATCACCTTTTTTCCGCCGGCTTTCAGGAATTTCAATGCCGCCTGTATCTTGGGCAGCATACTGCCAGGGGCAAAATGCCCCTCCTTGATGTATCGCTCGGCTTCCCGGGTGGTCATGCGCATGACTGGCGTTTCATTCGGTTTCCCGAAATTCAGCATCACATGCTCCACCGCGGTTGATATGATCAGCAGTTCCGCGCCAAGTTCGTTCCCCAGAAGACAGGAGGTAAGGTCCTTGTCGATCACCGCCTCAACACCGATCAGCCCCTTGTCCTTTTCAATCACGGGAATGCCTCCGCCACCGCAGGTGACCGGATAGTAGCCGGCCTCAACCAGCAGTGACACCACCTCTATCTCGAGGATCGCCTTCGGAAAAGGCGATGCGACCACCCTTCGCCATCCCCGGTTGGCGTCTTCTTTTAAGACCCAGTCCGGATGCTGCGCCTTTAACTCCCGTAGCTGTTTTCCGGTATAAAACTCCCCCACCGGTTTTTGCGGATTTAAAAAACCAGGATCCTCTTTATCAACCTTCACCTGCGCCACCATGGATATGCAGCGAGGCTCAAGGCCCCTGTTGACAAGGGCGTTGTTTAATGTCAGCTCGATCTGGTGCCCAATGGAACCCTGTGTGTCCGCCACGGCGATTTCGAGGGGCACGATATGCAGTCCCGCCTCTTTCCGGGCAATCTCGGAGCGAAGCATGATAAATCCCACCTGAGGACCGTTTCCATGGGAGATCACGACCCGGTAGTCCAATTCGATGAGATCAACGATATACTCGACAGACTCCGCCAGTGCCAGCGTCTGATCTTCAACGGTTCGTTTGTACCGGTTTTTAATCAGAGAGTTCCCGCCAATGGCCACTACGGCAAGTTTTCTATCCATAGTGCGTTCCTATGCTTCCCTAATGATCCGGATGATGAAATTGCCCCCCCTTTGGGAGGGATTCCGCTCAATCCGTCCCTTCTACATATATTCGCGGCAATGCCGCGTAAAATGCCGCACAGCGCACAAGGTCGGCTTTCCAGGTCTTTTCGTTGGGCGCGTGTGCCTCCGATTCCTTCCCGGGGCCAAAACCAATACATGGAATTCCAAACATACCGGTGATGGACACCCCGTTGGTTGAAAATGTCCATTTGTCGACACGAGGGGATTCGTTAAACAATGCCCGGTAAGTCGTCACGGCCGATCGGGTCGCCGCATGGTCTTCCGGGACAACCCAGGAGGGAAAATAACAGTCTGTCGGGTAAACCAGACCGGTGTAGGAGGGTTTGTCGTAGGTGTACATGGTAACGACGGCATCGGCCGCTTTGGCGGCCGGCAGCTCCCTGATCTGCCTGAGGGCCAAGTCTTTGTCCTCGCCTGCGGTCAAGCGCCGGTCAATGGAAATGGTGCAGCCGTCTGCCACCGCACACCGGGAAGGTGAAGTATAAAAAATTTCGGAAACAGTGAGCGACGCCTTTCCAAGGAAATCATCCGTTTTCAACCGTTCATGAAGCTGTTCGAGTTCGGTAAGGATCCGTGCCATTTTGAAAATAGCGTTGTCGCCGCGCTCCGGTGCGGAACCGTGTGAGCTGACGCCTTTGACTTCGACTTTGATTTCCATCCGCCCCCGCTGGCCTCTGTATATCCCTCCATCTGTGGGCTCGGTAGAAATCACCAGCTCGGGTTTCAGTTTCAATTCATTGATAATGTACTGCCAGCACAGTCCGTCGCAGTCCTCCTCCTGAACGGAACCGACCACCACCAGAGTGTAGTCTCCTTCCATTCCAAGGTCCTTTATTATTTTACCGGCATAGACCATGGACGCCATACCGCCCTCCTGGTCGCTGGCGCCGCGACCGCCGATCAATTCATCATCCTCAAAACCCTCATAGGGATCGAACGCCCAGTTGGCTTTATTGCCGATACCCACCGTGTCGATATGGGCATCCATAGCGATCAGATGCCGTCCATTGCCGATGGTGCCCAAAATGTTGCCCATGGGGTCGATTTCGATCCGGTCAAAACCCACCCTCTCCATCTCTTCTCTGATCCGCAGGACAACCGCCTCCTCCTGACAACTCTCGCTGGGCAGCCGGATCATGTCCCGCAAAAAGCGGACCATCTCGGGTTTGTAACGTTCCGCCAACTTCTTAATTCGATTAAAATCGGTTTGTGTCATTGCTCTTTTCTCCACTGCCTGGTCATACGGTGATGATCATATGCTGAACCCACCACAGACCGGCCCGCCAGTATGGCCTCAAGGTTGCCCTTTACAGTGGGACTTGCTATCCCGGACAGGAGCGGAAGCAAAGATGCGGGCGGCCTTGTCGGGCTTTTTGATGATAAACGAAAGGGAACGGCCCACACATTCAAATGGACAGTCCCACCCGTTGGTTGAATGCTTCGATCAAGGAATCGATTTTGTCCGCCACACCTTCGGTGGACCAGTATCCGTCATCGTACCACTGGGCCTGGATCTCCTCATAGGTTTTGCCCTGCTGCTCCACCCATGTGAAATATTTCTGGTTATGGATGCGCTTGCGATCGTAATAGGACAGCTCTTTCATTTGATCGATGGCAAGGCCGTTAAGGTGTTGCGCCCATGCGGCGGCGGCATCCACCGGCGTGAATCCGCCCAGATCCTGCTCCAGTTCCTCGAGCCGACTTTCGTACATCTCCATGGAATCGGTGAGGATCGTCAGGACCACGTCCTTTTCCCCCAGTTCATAGTACTTGGCAAACTTGACGGCGGCCACCAGGTTGCCGATCCCCGAGATTCCCAAAAGATCCAGCCGGTCCAGGAGATCGTCCCTCACGCCTCGCGATTTCAAATATTCCAGGCCGGCCGGTTCGTTGAACAGGCGCATGAGAGAAATGGGCGTTTCATCGTCCACCGCAATGACCATGTCGGTGTTTTTCACGTTGTGAATCCAGGGAACATGCTTGTCGCCGATCCCTTCGATGCGATGGGCGCCGAAACCGCACTGCAGCAGGGTCGGGCATTGCAGGGCCTCGCTGGCGGCGATCTTGCTCGTGGGATAAATGGTTTTCAAGTAGTCGCCGCAGGCGATGGTCCCGCCGGAACCGGTGGCGGACACCAGCCCCCGGTATCGATCCGCCGGCCCCATGACCGCATCGAGGACTTCGGCCAGTGCCGGGCCGGTTACCTCGAAATGCCACAAATAATTGCCGAATTCCTCGAACTGGTTGAAGATCATCAATTCCTGCCCCGAGTCGCGCAGCTCCCAGCATTTGTCGAAGATCTCCTTGACATTGCTTTCAGACCCCGGTGTTTTGATGATCTCGCCGGCTACCGTCTCCAACCACTCGAACCGCTCCCGGCTCATCCCCTCGGGCAGAATGGCGATGGCCTCGCAACCCAAAAGAGCCGAATCATAGGCACCGCCCCGGCAGTAGTTGCCGGTCGAAGGCCATACCGCTTTCTGGCACGTGGGGTCGAACTGGCCGGTCACCAGCCGTGGTACCAGACAGCCGAAGGCGGCTCCCACTTTATGGGCACCGGTGGGGAACCATTTGCCCACCGGTGCGACGATCCGTGCATCCACTCCGGTGAGGGCTTTGGGAAATTCGAGGTAATTGACTTCCCGGAAACCCCCGCCGCTGGCCACCGGTTCGTTGTGCCAGGTGATGCGGAACAGGTTGAGCGGATCCACCTCCCACAGTCCCACATTCCGGATTTTGTCGCGGATTTTCCGGGGAATGGCAGACGGCTGTCGCTGCTGTTTGAAAGTGGGAATGACGATGTGCTTTTCGCGGGCCCTTTGGATCACCCGTTCAAGACTTTCGGAGTTGATGGTGAGATCGATCATGGTTACGGCTCCTTACAATTTACAGGTTGCAGATATGACCTTGTCTAGGGCGCTTAAACTTGGCTCCAGATGATGGGCCGTTGCACCGTCCCGGTGCACGGCCGCCATGGCATTGTCGATATCTTTGAGGCCGCTGCCGGTGCTGATCACCACGGTGGTTTCGCCGGTTTGTAACTGCCCCTTTTCGAAAGCTTTGCGCAGTCCCGAAAAGGCAGCGGCACCCGCCGGTTCCGCAAACACGCCGCTGCTGCGGGCAAGATCCGTAATGGCCGTCAAAATTTCAATGTCGGACACCCGGACAAATGCGCCTTCCGTTTCTTTTACGGCGGCCATCGCCTTGATGCGATCCCTGGGCAGACCGGCACTGATGCTATCCGCCAGGGTGTCAGGGGCGATGGCCGCTTTTTGGGTGACGTCTTCATCATTCTGCCAGGCATCATACAGATAGGCACTGCCCTCGGCCTGGACCCCCATGAGCCTGGGCATTCGGTCGATCCATCCCAGAGATAACAGGTCTTTGAAACCCTTATGAAGACCACCGATGATACAACCGTCGCCCACGCTGACAAACACCCGGTCAGGGGCCTGCCAGCACAACTGCTCGCAGATTTCGTATGCAGCGGTCTTTTTGCCTTCGCTCATGTAGGGGTTGTAGCCGGTGTTGCGGTTGTACCAGCCATATTTTCTGGAAGCAGCCAGACATAGCTCGAAGGCATCGTCATAGGTGCCCCTGACCAACATCACCGTGGAACCGTATACCAGCAACTGGGCGATCTTGGCCTTGGGGGCGGTTTCGGGAACAAAAATGACGTTGGGTTTGCCGACGGCGGCACATATCCCGCTCAGTGCCGCCGCAGCGTTTCCGGTGCTGGCGGTGGTGATCACCGATGCATTTTTCTCATGTGCCTTCATCACGGCCACGGCGCTGGCCCGATCCTTGAAGGAAGCCGTCGGCAGGCGTCCGTCGTCTTTTATCCAAACGGCATCCAGATCGAATTGCCGGGCAAGCCGCGGGTTGGAATAAAGGGGGGTGTAACCGATGTGCAGGGGCGGCACCGGTGTTTCAGGGGATACCGGAAGCAGGGGTTTGTAGCGCCAGATGGAAAAATCTGGACAACGGGTCAGTTCTTCGCGTTTGAACCCGTCGGCAACGACGTCGTAATCGTAAACCACTTCCAGGAGACCCTCGTCTCCATGATCTGGGCAGATGTATTCGATTTCGTCACTGGAATAGGATTTACCGCAAATCAAACATTTAAGACCGAGGATGTGGGATATCATGCTATTTTCACCTCCGATATGGCAACCGCCAAACCCCTTCAGCGGCCGGATACACGCCGCGTAAAGGAAAATTGCAATAGGCCGGGTACAAAATGGCTGAGCGAGTAATCCAGAATTTTCTGGTCGAATCCGAACAGCAGTCCGGTAAATTTCAGAAGGGCCGTGTCTTCGGAAACCCCGAGTCGCCGACCGAGGTCTTTTCCGGCGGAAACGGCATCGATGGTGGACCGGGAGGTGGTGGGATTGAGGTCTTTTCTGGCCATCAACACATCAAGCACCGATCCGTTGAACCCCCCTGTCAATTCCTCTGCATTCAAATAGTTTGCCGGCACCACATCAACCAGCCAGGCCACCGGCTTGTTGTCAATCGCAACGATTCGTTTCACCTTAATGACCTTCGGGCGTTTTCGGGATTCAAGGCCCAGGATGTCGCTTACTTTGGGAGAGGCGAAGCCGCTTTTGATCGTAAGTTCGCGGACTTGGATGGCAAGGCCCCTTCGCCGGGCCTGGTGCTGAAGGCTTTCCAGCACTTCCAGTCCCGATTCCAAAAGGGGCATATGGCTGGAGACGAATGTACCCACACCGTGTCGTCGCACGATGATCGCCTGTTGCTCCAGAGACTTCAGTGCCTCCCGAAGGGTTGGACGGGATATGCCCATCTGACCGGCCAGATCCGCTTCCGATGGAAGTCGGGTGCCCGGCGGAAACGTGTCGTTGTCGATCAGCTCCCGCAAATATTGCTGGGCCTGAAGGTATAAAGGGGTTTTATCGGCTTTGAGCTGTATCATGGAGCGACCGGATGAAATATGGGTTAGACGTCTGACCTCTTACTACAATAGACCCCGTGGCGGAAAAAAGTCAAGACTGTAAAATCCCGCAGGGTGGGTGGAATCTGCTCGCGGCAAACGGTCCAGTTTATTTTAAATTTCCGCGTGGAACGGAAATGGGTCGATGGCGGTGCGCCGACATCAGGAAGCGTACCGGAACCCTTTGCCGAATTTATCGGACACCAGGCGCGCCACTTCATCTTTTCTGTGACAGGCCGCCTTGTGCCCCTCTCCCAAATCCTCCAGAACGGGCTCCTCCCTTTGGCACAGCGGGATGACGAAAGGGCAGCGGGTGTGAAACCGGCAACCCTTCGGCGGGTTCAAAGGGCTTGGCACATCCCCGGTCAGCACGATGCGGCTCTGTTTGTGGGTGACATCCGGTACCGGGATGCCCGAAAGCAATGCATGGGTGTAGGGGTGAATCGGCCGGTTAAAAAGATCCGCCGTTTGAGCGATCTCCACTATTTTTCCGAGATACATCACCGCCAGCCGGTTGCTGATATATTTGATCACCAGCAAGTGATGGGTAACGAAAAGATATGTCAATTTCAGTTGCTCTCTCAACCGATCGAGCAGGTTGAGGATCTGGGCCTGGACCGAAACATCCAGGGCGGATGTGGGCTCATCCAGCACTAGAAATTCGGGAGATGTGGCGATGGCCCGGGCAATGGCGATGCGCTGCCGCTGGCCGCCGGAAAATTCGTGGGGATATCGAAGATAATGGTCGCGGGTGAGCCCCACCAGCTTCAAAAGATCTACGACCCTTGCCTCCAGTTCACGGCCGCTAAGGCGCATCTTCGCACGAATGGGCTCCGCCACGATATTCTTGATCAGCATCCTGGGGTTCAGCGATGTGGTCGGATCCTGAAACACCATCTGCAGTTTGCCGGTAATCCCCTTTTTTTTAAGGGTCCGTTTGCTTTCCTGCGCCAGGTCCACCGGTGATCCATTGTCCCCGGGATAGTAAAGGGCCTGACCGCCGGTGGGTTTATGAAGCCGGATGATCGCCTTGCCAGTGGTGGTCTTTCCGCACCCGGATTCACCTACAAGACCGATGCATTCGCCCTTAAGGATATCCAGATCGATGCCGTCCAGCGCCTTGACCGACGCCACGGGTCGCCTGAGCACGCCCCCGTATACCGGATAGTGCTTTTCCAGGTTTTTCAAAGAGAGAATTTTGTCCATGGCATCCGGGTTGAAGGTTATCGGTTTCATGTTGCGATTTGTGGGCTTGTCCGCCAACGCTTTTTGGCGGATGGTGCGTTAAAAGAAACGATTGTTCCGCAACCCTTGATATAAATCCATTTCAATCCATCTCCGCTGTGGGTGCCCCGTTGAACAGATAGCAGGCGACGAAATGATTCTCACCCACCGCCAGCGTCTTTGGAAACGCCTTCCGGCAGACCGGCATGGCAGACGCGCAACGCGGATGGAACCGGCACCCGGCAGGCGGCGTTACCAGGTTCGGCACGCTGCCTTCTATACTCTGCAACGACTCCTCCTGGCTGAATCGGGGCACCGATGCCAGCAAAGCCTGCGTATAGGGGTGTTTTGGGTCCTTGAACAGATCGTTCACGTCGGCCACCTCGCAGAGGTTGCCGGCGTACATCACCCCCACACGGTCGCAGGTTTCAGCCACGATACCAAGATCGTGGGTGATGAGGAGAATAGAAGATATTTCCGTTTCCTTGAGCCGCCTTAATAGGTCCAGGATCTGGGCCTGCACGGTCACGTCCAGGTTGCTCGTGGCCTCGTCCGCGATGAGTAAAAGTGGACTGCACGCAAGAGCAATGGCGATAACGATTCGCTGCTTCATGCCCCCGGAAAGATTATGGGGATAGCGTTTGACAATCTCATCGGGATTGGGGATACCCAGCTTCCGGATAATGTCGACGGATCTTCGGATCGCTTCCTGCTTCAATGGCCCGCGCCACCCGCTGACCAGCGGGATCCGGTCGGCCAGTTTCAAAATGAAGGCATCGGGGTTTTCTGCCGCTATGCCGTATAAAATCTTAAGAAAACCGCTAAAAGGGGAAAACCCAGAACCGTTCTGTGCCGTCAATTTTTTCAGGATCTCTCGGCACATCTCCTGTTTTTTATGAAAGAGAAAACTCTCCGCCACCTGGTCGCCGATGCTCATGATGGGGTTGAGCGCGGCGTTGGGCTCCTGGAAAATCATGGAGATCTGATCGCCCCGGAGCTGCTCCATGTAGCGTTCCGACTGCTGGAGGAGATCGATGCCTTCGGGAGCCGCCTCATCTCCCGCAAAAAGGATCACCTTGCCGTTTTCGATGCGGCCCGGATCCTGTACAATTCGCATCATGGAACGGACCGTCACGCTTTTCCCGCACCCCGACTCTCCCACCAGTCCGAAGGTCATCCCCCGGTCCACCACGATGCTCACCCGGTTTAAGGCTTTCACCACGCCCTCATAGGTGTAGAAATTGGTCTCAAGGTCTTGGGTTTCGATGAGTTTGGTCATATTTGGGTACAAGTTGCTGGATTCTGGATCCGGGCTTCTCCGCCGGCACACCATGGCGGATAGTTTGTTAATTGCTGAAAGCTATTAACGAAGAAATACCTCAAGTCATCACATCAAAATCATTCTCCCTGTCTAGGGTCCATTGATGGCGGATCGTTGGACACAACAAGTGTTCGATTCAGAAATGAAGATATTTTTTGCCGAGCAAGGATTGACAAGGGTTTGCGGCGAGGCGTACTGCTGTACGCCGCAGCCGGAAACCCGAGGAAGACGCCGCTCGGCGGAAAATAGGCCATTTCTGGACGGACACTGACTATCGCCTCCTTTGCTTGGGATCAAACGCATCCCGCAGGGCATCCCCGATCAGATTCCAGGCCAGCACGAACAGCACGATGCAGGCCCCGGGAATGGCGATGGCGTGCCAGTATTTAAGCGGATCGTCCGCCGGTCCGATAATATAGTTTCGCGCAAGGGCGACCATCTGCCCCCAGTCCGCATATCCCTTGGGTGCCCCCAGTCCGATAAAGCTCATGAACGCCGCCACAATGACCATGGATCCGATATCCATAGAGGCCATCACCACCACCGGATAGATTCCATTGGGGAGGATATGGCGGATCATGATCTTCACGTTGGATACCCCCATCACCTTGGCCGCCTGGACATAGTCCAGTTCCCGCAGGGTCAAAATGCTGGATCGCATCACCCGAACGTAATCCCGCCACTTGACCAGGGCAAGGGCGATCATCACCTTGTCGAGCCCCCTTCCAAAAGCGACGACGATGGCCATGGTCAGGACCAGAAGGGGCACCGCAAAGATAATGTCCACGATCCTCATGATCACCTCGTCCAACAACCCGCCGTAATATCCGGAGATAACCCCCAAGGTGACGCCGATAATCACGGCAAAACCAATAACGAACAGGCCGATTTTAAATGCGGTGCGGGTTCCCCATACCACACCGTAATAGATATCGTACTGACCGGCCGTGGTGCCGAAGATATTCTTATCGCTGGGTGGCTTGGGTGTCTGGGAATACCCCTTGTGGGGCATCATATACGGATTGTGGGCATACTTGGGAGGTGCCAGATACGGGGCCAGCACCGCCACGGCAACAAAGCAGGCCAAAAGGAAAAATCCGATGATCGCCGAAGGATTCCTGAAAATCCTGCGCATCGTGAACTTGAACTCTCGGATACGGGGATGCGGCGATGCGCTCATTAAAGACCTCGTCAATTGAGCCGGATTCTAGGGTCGATATAGGCGTACAGAATATCCAAAGCGAGATTGATGATCACGTACACCAGTCCGAAGAACAGGCAAATGCCCATCAGCACCGGGATATCCAGTGAGATGGCCGCATTGGCCAGCCACCAACCGATGCCCTGGCGGTTGAAGATATATTCCACGGCGATGCTGCCCTCCATGGAGTAGGCGGCGAGCCAGCCGGCCACGGTCACCACCGGGATCAGGGCATTTTTCCGTGCATGCCCGAAATAGATGGTATCGCGGTCCGCCCCCTTGGCCAGGGCGGTCATGATGTAATCCTTTCCGATCTCCTCGATCATGCTGGAACGCATTACACGGAGCAGAATCGCAACGATGACCACTACCTGGGTGAACACCGGCATCACGAGGCGCGAAAACGCATCCAGGGTGATGTCCCACCGGCCGTTGAGGATGCCGTCAACGGTGTAAAGGTAGGTATACCGTGTGAACTTATCAGGGTTCTCACGGATCCAGACGTTGAATCCGTCATCGATGATCCCCGGCGGGAAGATATTGAGATAGCCGTAGAAGATCATCAGGATAATCAGGGCGAAAAGGAAGGTGGGCAGGGACCAGCCCACAATGGCAAAGATCCGGGTGGAATGGTCGATCCACGTGTCCCGGTAAATTCCCGACAGGGTACCCAGCCATATGCCCAGCACGATGATAATCGGGATGGTGTAGAGGTTGAGCTCCAGGGTAATGGGGAAGTAGTGCCAGAATGCATCCCACACCGGTTTGGCCGCGACAAAAGAATACCCCCAGTTGCCCGTTGAGACCTGACGGATCCACCGGAAGTACTGGACGTGAAAGGGATCGTCCAGGCCATGGGCCTTGACGATCATGGGCAGGTCCTTCACCTGCTGGGGCGATTTGACGTAGGCCATGGCGCGGCGTTCGGGGCTGAAGGTCATGAGGATGGAAAAGATCAGGACCGAAACGCCGAAGAGAACGAAAAACAGGAAGAAAAACCGTCTGATAATAAAAGTGGTCAAGGATACCCGAAAGGCCGCTGCTTTAGTTTAAACGATGACTATCAAGGTTTGACCCGATTCAGCATGAAGCGCACCATTGCCGGTAGCGGCTGATCCTGGATTCTGGCATCTGGATGCCGGATAAGTGGGATCCAATCACCCGTATCCAGCATCCAGTATCCAGATCTGTCACTCAACGGCAACCCATTCATGCTAAAACCTGAAACAACCGTCGGAGCGATGGTGTAAATCACCCGGGTTTACTTGGTCAGGTTCCAGAAAAACTCGACGGTCTGAGAGAACATGGGGTTACGGTCATAACCCTTCACGTAATCGCGGTAGACGAACAATTCCATGGGCTGGAACAAGGCGATTCCCAGGGCGTCCTCATACCAGATGTTCTGCAGCTTTTCGTAGGCGGCAGCCCGCTTGTCCGGCTCCACATTCTCGATCCCCTCCTTGAGAAGCCCGTCCACAGCGGGATTGTTATATCCCATGTACTTTCCGTAGGTACCGTTGGAACTCATGTAAGGATACATGAAATTATGCGGATCGGGATAATCCGCCCCCCAACCGATGATAAAAATCGGATAGCGGTACTGGCGGATGGCCGGCATGTAATCCTTCCAGTCCACATTGCGCACTTCGATCCGGAACTTGGGGTTTAAGGATTCGATGTTCTCCTTGAGCATCATGGCAGCGGCTTCCCGCTCCTCCCGGCCGGTATTGTGGGTGATGATCATCTTAAATCCCTTTTCCCAAACCTTTCCACCCCACGCTTTTTTCATATATGCTTCCGATTTCTTAAGATCGAATGCATACATGGGCATCGCCTTCTTATAGGCCAACCCCTTGATCAGCGGGGTTCCGGGAAGGGATCCCAGGCCGTTGACGACCTCATCGATAAAGGTTTTTCCATCGTAGGCGTGCATGAACGCCTTTCGGACGTTGATGTCGGAGAAAAAATCGGGGGGAATCCCCTCACCGTCCAGCTTGCCGCTGCCGATGCTAGGGTTTCCGGTGGGATCGATCTTCTGGCAGAACAGGGCACCGGTCACCGCCAGCTGGGGAAGCTTGGTGATCTTGACCCCTTTCATGGCCGCCACTTCATGCAGGAAGGTTTTGCCCACGTGAACGCGGTCGGCATCTCCGGCTTTGAGCATCAGAATCCGGGTGGCATGCTCGGGAACATATTTCACGATGGCAGTCTTGATCTTGGGTTTGGCGCCCCAATAATCGTCGAAACGCTCAAACACAAACTGCTTAGAGGTCTCCCAAAGCCTCAATTTATAGGGGCCGGTACCGTTGGCGATGGTTCGAAGGGGCTCTTTTCCCTCCGCCGGTTTGTTGTATTTGGCCGCGTTGGCGATATTGCCGTCCCAGCATCCATTGGCGATGGCCCACTCCTTGTCGACAACGGATCCGGAGGAGTAGCAAAGGATGCCCAGAAGGGGGGGATACGCCTTGGGCAGGTGCAGGATGACCTTGTTTCCCTTGGCTTCGATGGACTTGTCGATTTTTTCAAAAATGCCTGGGATGATTTTGCCGTCTTTTCGGGTGTTGCCCTCACCGGTGAGGGCCTCCAACATCATCCACATGGGGCCTCCGGCCGGGTCGCTGAT
>Ga0066187_1000295_pt1 | contig 18404 bp, 19 predicted proteins | sample WorMetexBAHAMAS1_FD_58706 | JGI IMG/M metagenome (GOLD analysis project Ga0066187, IMG submission 58706) | Marine gutless worms symbiont microbial communities from Max Planck institute for Marine Microbiology, Germany - Inanidrilus exumae... | ecosystem: Host-associated > Annelida > Digestive...
GCATCAACTACTTTGCCGCAGCAGGATATGACCTCGATTAAATCGAATCTGCTCTAGAGCCCAGAACCCTCGTTTGGCAAACAGAGCGGTGCGAACACCCGGCTGTTCACTCGGCGCCAGCCGGTTCCAGTACCCTGTTCAGCTCCAGCGCGGTCCGCCGTCCAGATAGAAGACCGAGTGTTCCGGCCTGGGGCGGGGGTGGAATGCGGCTTTCAGCGCCGCCAGGAATATCCCCCTGAATCTTGTGACAAACATCGTCGTCTCCAGCAAAAAAAGTCCGCCCGGAGGCGGTAAGGACGGCGCGTTTAGCAAATAAAGCCGGTCCCCGCCGTGATGGCCGTCACAGGGGATAAAAGTGCGCCGTCGGCGACCGTCTCAGTACATGCTGACTTTCTTGTTCCGATGTGCGCCATCGTGGCCGCCCCGCGGGTGCGCCTCCACAACCTTCAGGATGCGAGTCACGAGGTCCATGGGTTTCACCGGTTTGGCGAGAAAGCCGGCGACGCCGACCTGGGCGGCCTTGGCCAGGAACTCCTTGTCGGCGTGGCCGGTTACCACGATGACCGGGATGTCCGGCGTGTTGCCCTTCTTGAGGCGCTGGATGAACTCGATGCCGTCGACTCGCGGCATCAACAGGTCGCAGAGGATCACGTCGATTTCGTGGCCGAAATTGGCGACCTCGAAGATGGCGTCGTAGCCGTTTTCAGCATTCATCACCTTGGCGACATTGAATTCCTGAAGGATCCGCCCCAGCAGGTGGCGGGTTTGTGCATTGTCGTCGATGACGAGGACTGTCAGTCCGGAAAGGTCCTTGTTCATGGTCTCTCCGTTGGCTCGTGTTACAGCGCGGCGTTTCCGTGCTCCCGCCGATCGTAGACGGGAATTATGGTTATTGAGAGTTGATTAATGGTAAATGAAAATCGATTTGCTGACATCAGATTCCGCCCCTATTCCCCCAACTCCGCCCGCATCAAATCGCTGAACATTTCGCGGCTGGCAAATGGCCCTTGCGGGTATTCGATCACGGTGACGTTTTGGCTGACCGCGTCTCCGTTATTCGATAGCGGCAGTCGTAGAACGACGCGGAACGACAACAGGAGTCCGTTTTCCTCGACCTCTGCGACGTTGGCGACCGGCCTTTTCTTCTCGACAACTTCGCGATGATGTTTCATCGCCACGTCGGCCAATGAGTTCGGTGAAAGCTCTGACGCCAATTGACCGGTCAGGTCGTAGCCGAGCACGGTGGTGAACCCGCTGCCCCAAAACCGGTACCGGAAATCGGCGCCGCCATCAATGACGTCGACGACGCTGGTCGTCGGGATCAATTGTGATGGCAGGCGCATGAGATCGAAGTCGGTCCACGAAGGTGCCGATCGTCCGTTTTTCGCTTCATGCCAGTATTCCAGGACCGGTTTCAGTGTGTCGGGGAGCCGGTCGAGGGAAATTTCCTGGTGCTTGTAGGTTTTCATCCAAGCCACCGTTCATCTGATACTAGTTTGCCGCACCCCGCGCGGAATGCAATCGATGGCGTTTGAACGGGTGTTAACGGAAATGGAGCCATCAGGCGGTGGCCCCCTTGCTGATCGGACCTAGTTTCGACCACTCAGGAGGCCGCGGGCGATAACATGCGCTTGGATCTCGGCCGCACCCTCGAAAATGTTGAGGATGCGGGCGTCACAGAGCACGCGGCTGATCGGGTATTCGAGCGCGTAGCCGTTGCCGCCGTGGACCTGCAGCGCGTTGTCAGCATTGGTCCAGGCGACCCGTGCGGCCAACAGCTTGGCCATGCCGGCCTCGATGTCGCAACGCCGGTCCGAATCCTTCTCGCGGGCCGCGAAATAGGTAATCTGCCGGGCGATCATGGTCTCGACGGCCATCCAGGCGATCTTGCCAGCGACCCGGGGGAAGGCGTAGATGGGTTTGCCGAATTGGATGCGCTCGTTGGCGTAGTTGAGACCGAGCTCCATGGCCGACTGGGCGACGCCGACGGCGCGGGCCGCGGTCTGGATGCGGGCCGATTCGAAGGTCGCCATCAGCTGTTTGAAACCCTGGCCCTCTTCGCCGCCGAGGAGGCCGGTTTCCGGCACCTTGAAGCCGTCGAAGCCAAGCTCGTATTCCTTCATGCCGCGGTAGCCGAGGACCTCGATCTCACCGCCGCTCATGCCGTCGGCCGGGAACGGGTCGTCCTCCGTGCCGCGCGGTTTCTCGGCCAGGAACATGGAAAGTCCTTTGTAGCCGGCCTCGTCAGGATCGGTACGAGCCAGCAGCGTCATCATGTCGGTGCGCGCCGCATGAGTGATCCAGGTCTTGTTGCCCTTCACGGTGTAGCCGTCACCCTCCTTGATGGCGCGGGTCTTGAGGCTGGCGAGATCCGAGCCGGTGTTGGGTTCCGTGAACACGGCGGTCGGCAGGATCTCGCCGGACGCAATCAGGGGCAGGTAGTGTTCCTTCTGGGCGTCGGTACCGCCCAAGCGGATCAACTCAGCGGCGATCTCGGAGCGCGTGCCCAGCGAGCCGACGCCGATGTAACCCCGGCTCAGCTCCTCGGTGACCACGCACATGGACATCTTGCCGAGACCCAATCCGCCCCATTCCTCCGGCACGGTCAGACCGAAGACGCCGAGCTCCGACATCTGAACGACGATCTCGATGGGGATCAGCTCATCCTTCAGGTGCCACTCGTGGGCGTGCGGCACCACCTGTTCCTCGGCGAAGCGGCGGAACTGGTCCTGGATCATGTCCAGCGTCTCGTCGTCGAGGCCGAGATTGCCGAAATGCCCGTCCTTGATCAGCTCGGCGATGCGCATGCGCACCGGGTTGGTGTTGCCACCATGCATAAGGGCCGTCACCTCGGGCGTATAGAAGGCGTGCAGCGCCTCGTCGTCGACACCGAGGTCGGTCGGCCGGACCACCTCGACCTGGCTGATGGCGATGCCGCCGGCCAGTTGGTTGAGATATTCACCGAAGGCGGCCTGGACCATCAATGTCTCGAGCTCACCGAAATGGCCGGCGGTGTCGAGGCGTTTGCCCCAGCCCAGCATCTGGCGAAGGCCTTCCACGTAGGTCGCCATCCAGGAGAACCCGTGTGCCGCGAACTGGTCGGCCTCGAGCGCTCCGCCGTCGACGCGGCCGTCGCGCACCACATGGGCGCTTAGCCCGTGGCGGGCGTTGGCGAACAGGTCCTCGGCGGCGCCCAGCGCCACTTCACAGGTTTCGAACAGGTTTTCGACGATCAAAGCGTCGTCTGTCATGGCGGCGTCCATCTTATTGTCCTATCGGCTGATCCAATCCGGAAACTAGAAAAACGGGATAAAAAACGAAGCAATCAACAGAAGGAAAACCAAAACCGCGATCCGTTTTCCCCAGATCACAGCCGGGTCATTATCATCGCCGCGTTGGTTTCCCTGATAGAGGGCGTCAAGCTCCTGCTCAGCGGCCGTCGAGACATGATGGCCCATTCGTCCCCTGCCCCCGAGGCCCGCCCGGCGCACATCCCGTAGCGCTTGTTGCTGCTCCGCCCGTTGGTAATCCTCGCGGGTCTTCCTGCGCATTGCCAGACCTCCTGGCCGGCCGCGGCCTCTTCCGCCCCTTTGGAGGCCAAGGCCGAAAGGTGAGGGGATTAGCCCTCGATGCAGTCCTCAACGGTGCGCCGGCCCGGCTTCAGGGCCTGCACCAGGACGGCCATGTTGCCCGGCTTGTGCTGGTTGCGCATCATCTTCATGTGCGCCTCCGGGATATCGTCCCAGGAGAAGACCTCCGACATGCAGGGGTCGATGCGCCGCTCGATAACCAGATTGTTGGCTTGCGATGCCTGCTTCAGGTTGGCGAAGTGGCTGCCCTGGATGCGTTTCTGGCGCATCCACACGAAACGCGCGTCCATGGTCAGGTTGTAACCCGTGGTGCCGGCGCAGAAGACGACCATGCCGCCGCGCTTGACGACGTTGCAGCTGACGGGGAAGGTCGCTTCGCCCGGATGTTCGAAGACGAAGTCGACGTCGTTGCCCTTGCCGGTGATGTCCCAGATCGCCTTGCCGAACTTGCGGGTTTCCTTCATGTAGTCGCCGAAGCCGGGTCCGTTGACCTCGGGCAATTGGCCCCAGCAGTTGAAGTCCTTGCGGTTGATGACCGCCTTGGCGCCGAGGCCGAGGACGAAATCGCGCTTGCTCTCGTCCGAGATCACGCCAATGGCGTTGGCGCCGGCCGTCGCGCAAAGCTGGACGGCCATGGAGCCGAGGCCGCCGGAAGCGCCCCAGATCAAGACGTTGTCACCCGGCTGGACGATGTGCGGTTCGTGGCCGAAAAGCATACGATAGGCGGTGGCGAGCGTCAGGGTGTAACACGCGCTGTCTTCCCAGGTCAGATGCAGCGGGCGCGGCATGCACTGACGGTCCTGGACGCGGGCGAATTGGGCGAAGGAGCCGTCCGGGGTCTCGTAGCCCCAGATGCGTTGCGACGTCGAATACATCGGGTCGCCGCCATTGCACTCCTCGTCGTCGCCGTCGTCTTGGTTGCAGTGCACCACGACTTCGTCGCCGACCTTGAAGCGTTTGACCTTGGAACCGACGGCATAAACGATACCGGACGCATCCGAACCGGCGATATGGTATTCGGCCTTGTGGTAGTCGAAGGGCGAGATGGGTTTGCCAAGCGACGCCCAGACGCCGTTGTAGTTGACGCCGGCCGCCATCACCATGACCAGCACGTCGTGGCTGTCCAAAGCCGGAATGTCGAGGACCTCAACCTGCATGGCGGAATCCGGGTCGCCATGGCGTTCGCGACGGATCGCCCAGCCGTACATCTTTTTCGGAACGTGCCCTAGGGGCGGGATCTCGCCCAACTCGTAAAGGTCCTTTTTGACCTGACCGGGGTATAGATCGACCACTTCGGCTGCCTCGCTCATGGTGTTACCTCCAATTCTGGCCACCGGCGCACCGGCCGGGCCATCACAATCTGATTCTCGGTAAACGCCCGGTCGAGGCGTTTGCCTAGGTTGGAAGATTCTTAGACTTTTGCCTCTTTCTTCGCAATGCACAATTTGATAAATTGCTTGGGCGGAAAGGAAAACGAAATAATATTGCTTCAAAAATAGCTGTTTTTCAGCAACTTATGGAAATCTTGCTGTAGATTCGAGGTTGAAGTATGTCAGATTCATTCGCAGGCGCGGAAAAAGGGGCTAAACCGGAGCGGGACCGTCCCTGGTTGATTCGCACGTATTCGGGGCACTCCTCGGCCCGGGAATCCAACGCGCTCTACCGCAAGAATTTGGGTCGTGGACAAACCGGTCTCAGTGTCGCCTTCGACCTGCCGACCCAGACCGGCTACGATTCGGATCACGTTCTGGCCCGCGGCGAGGTCGGCAAGGTCGGCGTCCCGGTCTGCCACCTGGGCGACATGGAGACCCTGTTCGACGGCATCCCGCTCGACAAGATGAACACCTCGATGACCATTAACGCGCCGGCCGCCTGGCTTTTGTCTCTTTATGTCGCCGCCGCCGAACGCCAAGGGGCGGACCGCGCGGCACTGGCCGGCACCACTCAAAACGACGTCCTCAAGGAGTACCTGTCGCGCGGCACCTACATCTTCCCGCCGGAGCCGAGCCTGAAGCTGACCGCCGATGTCATCTCCTTTACCTATACGGAAGTTCCCAAGTGGAACCCGACCAATGTCTGCTCGTACCATCTGCAGGAAGCCGGGGCGACGCCGGTTCAGGAGCTGGCCTATGCGCTGGCCATCGCCGAAGCCGTGCTCGACAAGGTCCAGGCATCGGGGCAAGTGCCAGAGGCCGACTTCGCCAAGGTCGTCGGGCGCATCAGTTTCTTCGTCAATGCCGGCATCCGCTTCGTCACCGAAATGTGCAAGATGCGCGCCTTCACCGAGTTGTGGGACGAGATCTGCGAGAAGCGCTACGGCGTCGAAGATCCGAAGCTCCGGCGCTTCCGCTACGGCGTTCAGGTCAACTCGTTAGGATTGACCGAGCAGCAGCCGGAAAACAACGTCTACCGGATCCTGCTCGAAATGCTGGCAGTAACCCTCAGCAAGGACGCCCGGGCCCGCGCCGTGCAGCTGCCGGCCTGGAACGAGGCTTTGGGCCTGCCCCGGCCTTGGGACCAACAGTGGTCGCTGCGTCTTCAGCAGATCGTCGCCTATGAGACGGACCTTCTGGAGTACGCCGACATCTTCAACGGCTCCGAAGAGGTTACCCGGAAAGTGGACGAACTGAAGGAAGAGGCGAAAGCCGAGCTCGCCAGCATCGAAGGCATGGGCGGTGCGGTGGCCGCCGTCGAATACCTGAAGCGGCGCCTCGTTGAGAGCAACGCGGCCCGTGTCCGCGCCATCGAGGCTGGCGATCAGGTCGTCGTTGGCGTCAACAAGTTCACGGAAGCGGAAACCTCGCCCTTGGCCACCGCCGGCGAGGCCATCCTCACCGTCGATGCCTCGGCCGAAGCCGAGCAGATCGAAAGCCTGAGGGCCTGGCGCGACAACCGCGACGAAGCGGCCGCCAAGTCGGCGATCGAAGCTCTCGAAGCGGCGGCCAAGGAGGACCGCAACGTCATGGAACCCTCCATCCAATGTGCCCATGCCGGCGTCACCACGGGCGAGTGGGCCGAGGCGTTGAGGCGAATCTACGGTGAATACCGGGCCCCGACCGGGGTTGGCGGCGCCGCCGCCGCCGGGGGGGCCGCCATCGACGAACTCCGGGCCAAGGTCTCGGAAGTCTCCGACAAGATCGGCCGGCCGATCAAGATGCTGTTGGGCAAGCCGGGCCTCGACGGCCATTCCAACGGCGCCGAACAGATCGCGGTGCGGGCGCGGGATGCCGGCATCGAGGTTGTCTACGAGGGCATTCGCCTGACCCCGGCCGAGATTGCCGCGGCGGCGTTGGAGGAGGGCGTTCACGTGGTCGGACTTTCGGTGCTGTCCGGCTCGCACGTACCGCTGGTCACCGAGATCCTGGAACGCCTGAAAGCGTCGGGCCTCGAGTCTCTGCCCGTTGTGGTCGGCGGCATCATCCCACCGGACGATGCGGAGACGCTGATCGACGCCGGCGTCGCCCGGGTCTACACGCCGAAGGACTTCGACCTCAACGAGATCATGAGCGACATCGCCGCCCTGGTCGAAACGGCCGACAAGGAAGCGGCTTGAGGGCAGCCGGTCACCGGCTTATCTACGGACTCACGGCAACGGCTCGGCCCGCCGCCCTCGGACGGTTGGGGCAATGAGGCATGGAAATGATTGAAACGGTGCTGGGCAACGGGGCGGAGATCCGCCTGTCCGCCTTCCTCGGCATCCTGACCGCAGTCGTGGTATGGGAGTTTGCCTTACCCCGGCGCCGGCGCAGTTTTTCGCGCTGGGTCCGCTGGCCGTCAAACCTCGGCATCGTGGCGCTGAACACGATCGTCGTGCGCCTGCTGTTTCCGGCCGCCGCCGTCGGTGTCGCCTGGACGGCGAGCGAGAAGGGCTGGGGCCTATTCCAGTCCTTCGAGGTGCCGATGGCCGTTGCCGTCGTCGCCTGCGTCGTCCTCCTCGACTTCTTCATCTACCTGCAACATGTGCTTTTTCATGCGGTACCCGGTCTGTGGCGGCTGCACCGCATGCACCACGCCGACCTCGACTTCGACGTCACCACGGGCGCGCGCTTCCATCCGATCGAAATCGTGCTCTCCATGATCATCAAGATGGGCGCCATCGCCGCCTTGGGGGCACCGCCGGTCGCCGTCATCATCTTCGAAGTGGTGCTCAATGCCACGGCTATGTTCAATCACGCCAACGCCAAGCTGCCCCTGGCCCTCGACCGTGTGCTCAGGCTCCTCATCGTGACTCCGGACATGCATCGGGTGCACCATTCGGTCATCGTCAACGAAACCAATTCCAATTTCGGTTTCAATCTGTCCTGCTGGGATCGCTTGTTCGGCACCTACCGCGACCAGCCGGCGGGCGGCCATGACGGCATGACCATCGGCATCGAGATTTTCCGCGAAGGCGGCGACCTCCGGCTCGACAGGATGCTCGTCCAGCCGTTCCGAGAGGGGGGCGACAATTACGCCATCACCGGGCGCGGTGATGGCGGCTAAAGGCGATCCCGGTCACTTGCTGTCCCGAGCCGCCTTGGCTAAGAGCAGAGCCTCTGTCGCTTCACGGATTTCCCGGATCGGCTTCGGCAGGTAGGGGAAGGTCTCCAGATAGCGCTGTTGGAAGGCGTTCATGCTGGCGTTGGCCTCGAAGACGACGAAGCGGCCGTCTTACATCAACGCGCCGTCGATGCCCATGTAATCGAGGCCCATGCGTTGCGCCAAGGCCTCGGCGTCGGACCAGATACCGTCGCCGAGATAGCCGCGCGGATCTTTCATGAAGGCTTCCTCTTCGGCGATGATGGCTTGGTCCGAGGTCATCACCTCACCGCGGATCGCCATGTGGACGTTCCACGAGCGCCCGATGATCATGTGCCGGGCCATGACCGTGCCGCCGATGGCGAACAGGCGGATCTTGCGGTAGAGACCGTCGGCGCCCGCGAAGTCGATGAAATCGCTGAGGTAGTAGAAACCGTACTCGTCATCGGGAACAACGATGCGCCGCACTTCGTCTTTTGTATCGATCCGTACCAGTCCTCGGCCGCCGTGGGCGCCCAACGGTCGGATCAGGAAGGGGAGGCCGACGAGATCGCGCCTCAGGAGTTCGGTGATGGCATCCGGGTTCGACAGGTAGACCCGGACCGTTCTCGGCAGGAGTAGGTGTTCCAGGCCCTCGGCCAGGTCGCGAATACGCTCGCGGGTCGATGCCAGTACGGCACCCGGAGCATTGACGACGGGAATGCCGGTGTCGCGACAGATGCGGGCCAGGATGTCGAGGGTCAACCGGTTGCGGTCCGGGTTGGCGATGGTGTTGAAGAACACGTCGGCGGTGGGAAGGGTCCGATCTTCCGTGCGCGGGTCGTCGATCAGGAACTCATCCGTTTCGATTTCCGCGTGGCGGATGGCCGGGCGTACGTGAACACAGCCGTTGACCGTGATCTCGTTGGGCACATAACTGCCGATCGCATTGAGATAGTTGCGGTCGTCCAGGCCGCTGACGAAAAGGGCTTTGATCACGGGACTGGTGCCATGGGTTTCAGGTTAACCCGACCAGCCGGCGAGAACCGCCAGGGCCTCGTCAATATCCGCCTCTGTGTGATCGGCGGAAATCTGAAAGCGGATCTCCTCGTCGCCCTTGGGAACGACCGGAAAGTTGAGGCCTGTGGCGAGAATACCGTTGTCGCGGAGGTGCCGGACGAGCGCCGCCGTCTTCTCCGTGTCGCGGACCATCAACGGCACCACCGGATGTTCGCCCGGGATGGTCTCGAGGCCGAGTTGACCGAGGCCGGCCTCGAAACGCGCCGTCATGGTGCGGAGGTGATCGAGCAGGGTGCGGCCCCGTTCGCTGTCGACGGTATCGACGGCGGCAAGGGCGGCGGCTGCCTCCCCGCAGGTGATCGGGTTGGAGTAGATGTAGAAGGGTGACGTTTCGCGCAGGAACTCGATCACCGTCCCGCCGGCCGTCACGTAGCCGCCGTTGACGCCGAAGGCCTTGCCGAGGGTGGCGACGAGGATATCGACGGGCGGACTCTCCGTATATTCCTCGGTGCCGCGGCCGGTCTCCCCGAAGGCGCCGACACCATGCGAATCATCGGCGATGACAATAACGTTCTCGGCGAATCTGTCGTCGTAGGCGCGGGCGACTTCGACGATGCGGTCGAGCGGCGCGTGGTCGCCGCGCATGGAGAAGATACCGTCGGTGACGACGATGGCACGCGCGCAAGCGGCCGAGGCTTGGGTTAGGCAATCCTCGAGTTCGCCGAGGTCGAGGTGGGCGTAAACGTGTTTCTCCTTCGGCCGCGCCAGGCGCATGGCGTTGATGATGCAGTTGTGGTTGAGCGCATCGCTGATGACGGCGGTCTCGGACGTGATCAGCGACGGCAACACGCCCATAATGGTGGCGTAGGCGGAACTGAAGATCATCGCCGCCTCGCGATCATGGAAGCGGGCCAAGCGTTCTTCCAATGCGACGTGCGGGGCCCAAGTGCCGCTGATGAAACGAACGGCGCCGGGCCCGGTGCCCATATCCCGCACCGCTTTCTCCTCGGCGGCGATGACCTCTCGGTCCGTGGCCAAACCCAGATAGCCGTTGGAGTTCATGCGGAGAAACGGTTTGTCACCCTCGCCGTCGAGACGGTAACGCGGCCCCTTGCCGTCGATTGGCGGGACGACGCCGGCGACGACGGTTTCCTTTCCCTTCGCCCGCCCGGTCTCCCTAAGGGCATGTAATTGTTCTGCCAACCGGCGTTCAAGACGCTCATGGGGCATCGTCCGTTCCTCCCTGTGGCCAGCCTTACTTCGCCGTTTTCAGTTTCTGTCCGAGCCTATCCAGCATGTCCTCAGTCATCCGGGCGAGATCATATTCAGGTGCCCAGCCCCATTCGTTACGTGCTGCACTGTCATCCATGGAGCGCGGCCAGGAATCGGCGATCGCCTGGCGCACCGGGTCGACCTCGTAGTCGATGACGAAGTCGGGGATGTGCCGGGTGATCGCGCCGGCCAGTTCCTCGGGCGTGAAACTCATGGCCGTGACGTTGAAGGCGTTGCGGTGGACGAGGCGGGCCGGGTCGGCCTCCATGACCTCGACCATGGCGCGCACCGCGTCGGGCATGTACATCATGTCGAGGCGGCTGTCGGGTCTCAGAAAACAGGTGTAATGGCGGTAACGGATGGCCTGATAGAAAATGTCGACGGCGTAGTCCGTCGTGCCGCCGCCGGGCGGTGCCACGTGCGAGATCAGGTCCGGCAGGCGCAGGCCCCGGGTGTCGAGACCGAAGCGGGCCGCGTAATAGTCGCAAAGCAACTCCGCCACCACCTTGGTGACGCCGTACATGGTGGTCGGCCGCTGGATGGTGTCCTGCGGTGTGTCGTCGGCCGGCGTCGTCGGGCCGAAGGCGCCGATAGAGCTCGGAAAGAACACGGCGCAGCCGTGCTGGCGGGCCACTTCAAGGACCCGGTAGAGGCCGCCCATGTTGAGGTCCCAGGCGGCCTGCGGCTTCTCTTCGGCAACCGCCGACAAAAGCGCCGCCAAGTGGTAGATGGTATGGACGCCTTGACGGCGTACGACGTCCTGCAGGTGCGTCATCCGCGTACAGTCGATGTGTTCGAAGGGGCCGTCGGTCGCCATTCCAGGCGTCATGCGCAGGTCGGCGGCGATCACCTGATCGGCGCCGTAGCGTTCGCGGAGGACCGGCATCAGTTCCGACCCGATCTGCCCGAGGGCACCGGTCACGAGGATCTTACGCATGGCCGTCTCCGCGAACTCCCAAAGTGATGATACGATCCTAAACCGCGCCGTCGGCGAGCGGCAAGGTCGCCGCCGAAGGCCGGTCGCGGCGGGTTCCGGGTTTAGGCGACGCGGATTTCAATCCGCTCCTTGCCGCTGCCGATGTTCTTGCGTTTCAGGGTTACATGGCCGATTTCGTTGGTGCTCTTGAGGTGTGTCCCGCCGCAGGGGACCGGGTCGAAGTCATCGATCTTCCAGTAACGCCGCTCGTTCGCCTCGTCGCTAAAGGCGCTGGTGATGGTCCGGTCGGCATCGACGATGGCGTTGGCATCCGTTTCCAAGGCGGGAAAATGGGCCGAAATATTCTCATCCAGCGCAAAATCGATACGCGCCTTGTCGGCCGCGATATGGGCGCCGATCTTTTCAATGCCAGGAAGGGTCGCATAGACCAGTTCGAGAACGATCTCGGCGGCAAAGTGAAGACGCATCAACCGGTAGCGCCGGTCCCAATCGATCGCGACGCGGACCAGGTCCCCCGGTCTCAACCCGTGGCCTTCGTTGAGGGTATAGACGATGTCATGGCCGCTTTTGACCGCTTTGAGGACCGGCTGTTCGCCGATGGTTCCGTGGTCGCTCTCTTGGCCGCCGGAAAGGGCGAAGAAGATGGTCTCGTCCAGGGTCACTTCGGCGCCGTCGACGCCGGCGACACGGGTCTCCATTTGGCGGAGATAGGGGTCGCGCCAAAAAACCTTGTCGGTCATCGGTCCGCACGGGCACTCGGGTTGCGGGCCGCCGGGCGGTTCATATGATGGAAACGGGTTTTCGTTCCGATTCAGGGGGCGCCAGGGCTTCCAGTTGTTCCTTGGTCATGCCGGGCGGCAACACCGGAACCAGTTCGACGTAGCGGGAGTCCGGCACTTCCGGGTTCTCGACGATGGGCCGAAGAACGGTCGTCAAATAGGCGCAAACGCCTTTATGGAACTCCTTGCGGATCGGCGACCAGGAACAATAGAGGTTGCCCTTGTTGCGGTGCTCCAGAATGCGGGGGTCATCACCGAGCCGGAAGAAATCCTGCGCCAGGTTCGTGCTCCAGCCGATATAAACCCATGCCGGCCTCAGGCCCGTATGCCAAATGGCGAAAACGCCTTGGGAATTCTTAAGCCCGGCCGCCTCGGGGTCGAGGTCGAGAAACCTCGGGAATCGGCCACCTTCGCCGTGCACCCAGCGAGGGTCGATCGGTTCGGGCAGTAGCCCCTTATTTTTTTTCCTCCCGAAAAGAGCCATTATTCACGCCTCTAAACACCATCAAGACACCAATCGTGTCTCCACATCGGTCGAGAATTTTACTTAAATACGGGACCATGACAACAGGTTGAAATGGGGATTCGGTGATTTTTCAGACGGCCGTTCTGGTTATCGCGCTGGCCGCCATCGGATTGGTGTTCTGGACGACAATAAGAACGGGTAGTTCGCCCGTTCCCACCTCGCCAAACGTGCGACGGACAATGTTCGCTCTGTTGCCGGCGCGTCTTCCTGGGCCGGCCGAAGGGCGAATATACGAACTCGGCAGCGGCTGGGGAGGGGTGGCCATGGGCCTGGCGCGGCAATACCCGGACCGAACGGTGGTCGGATACGAGTTGTCCTTGCTTCCCTGGTTGTTTTCACGCCTTCGTTTATTGGCCCGCCCCCTCGCCAATCTCTCATTCCGGCTGGCCGACTTCAGGAATGCGGACCTGTCGGACGCGACACTTTGCGTGTGTTACCTCGCCGGTAACAGATGGACGGGCTCGGCGAGAAATTCCGAACCGAATTGCCGGCCGGTGCCCTCATCCTGTCGAACACCTTCGCGCTCCATGAATGGCAGCCCCTGGATACGGTCGAGGCGCGTGATCGTTTTCACAGCCCGGTGTATTTGTACGAAGCGCCGGGCGCTCCTGATGATGGAAGGCCTGCTTAGGCACCGCCGATCGGCGCCGTCGCCTTTTCCAGCCAGGTTGCGGTTTCGGGATCGACTTGGGGTACGACGACCTCACGAACCCGCGCATGGTAGGCGTTGAGCCAGGCGATCTCTTCGGGTGTCATTAAGTCTGGGACAACAAGTGCTCGGTCGATCGGCGCCAGGGTCAGGGTTTCGAATTCGAGCAGTTCGCGCTCGGCGCCGTCCGGCGGCGGCGCTTCGACGACGGCAACCAGGTTCTCGATGCGGATGCCGAAGGCGCCTTCCCGGTAGTAACCAGGTTCGTTGGAGACGACCATTCCCGGCTCCAAAGCCGTCCGGTTGCCGGTCTTGGTGATCCGGTGCGGTCCCTCGTGGACCGAGAGGTAACTGCCGACGCCGTGCCCGGTTCCATGATCATAATCGAGGCCGGCCGCCCAAAGGTGTTGTCGGGCCAGGACGTCGAGTTGTGATCCCGTGGTGCCTTTCGGAAAGCGGACGGAGGCCAGGGCGATGTGCCCCTTGAGCACCCGGGTGAAGGCCCGGCGCATCTCGTCCTTCGGTGCGCCTATGGCGACAGTCCGCGTGATGTCTGTCGTGCCGTCCAGGTATTGGCCGCCGGAATCAACCAGGTAAAGGCTTCCCGGAGCCAGCGTCCGGTCGGTTTTTTCCGTCGACCGGTAGTGGACGATGGCGCCATTGGGCCCGGCACCCGATATGGTGGCGAAACTGAGGTTGCGGATCCTTTCGCCGTCGCGCCGGAATGACTCCAGTTTGTCGGCGGCACCGAGTTCAGTAACGCCGCCTCCCGTGGCCGACGTCTCCAACCACGCCAGGAAACGCGAGACGGCCGCACCGTCGCGGCGATGAGCGGCCCGCATGCCGTCCAGTTCCACCGGATTCTTGCGGGCCTTCGGCAACTGGCAGGGATCGTCCCCGCGGTGCACCTGGCCTCCGGATTCGGTCAGGCGTCGTGAGATCCAGGCCGGTGTGTTGTCCGGGCTGATCAGGACCCTGGCACCGTCGGTCCCCAGTTGATCGAGGGCCGGGCCCAGAGCTTCCGGTTCGCGGACCGTGACCCCGTTGCCGAGGTGTCGGCGTACCTCCCCGGTGAGCTTGCGGGCGTCGACGAACCAAGTGATGTCACCTTCGGCGGTGATGATCAGGAACGACAGGCAAAACGGCGTATAGGGAATGTCGGCACCGCGCACGTTGAGCAGCCAGGCGATCGTGTCGGGAGCTGCGGACACAGTCGCTTCACACCCGGATTCGGCCAGAACCTCGGCAATCTCGGCCCGCTTTTCAGAAGAGGGCTTTCCGGCCAGGCCGTCGGAGAAAGCCACGGCCGGCGATAGTGGCGGCGGCGGTTGTTCCGTCCACACGGTATCAATAGGATTGTCGTCGACGGCGATCAATGTGGCGCCGGATTTCCGGCAGGCCTTATCCAGCCGCGTGACTTGATCGGGGGTATGGAGCCAGGGGTCGTACCCGAGACGGTCGCCGTCCTGCGCGTTTTCGGCGATCCAATCGGTGACCGGCTGTTCGATCATGTGACGGATATCGAACAGGGATGGGTCTGTTTGATTGGCGGCTTGCAAGGTGTAGCGGCCGTCTACGAACAGTACCGCCTTGTCCTCGAAGACGATCGCCTGCCCGGCCGATCCGTCGAAACCGGTCAGCCAGGCCAGTCGTTCGGCCCGGGCCGGGACATATTCTCCCAGGTGTTCGTCGCAACGGGGCACGACGAAACCTTGAAGCTCCCGTTTCGCCAGCTCGGTCCTGAGGGCGCTGATCCGGTCCGGTCCAGCCGGATCGCCGATGAGACCGAAATCGTCGGCCCGTGCCCGCGCAATCAGGTCGCGAAGGACCGGGACAAGATCGTCACCTGGTCGCTCGGCGACCAGTGTCATCCAATCATCGGTGGCGAAGGTCCGGGGTGCCGCGGCGACGCCGGCGATGAGGTCGTGCAAGCCCGCGGCATCGAGGTGTGAACCGCACTGAGAAAGCAGCCGCTCGAGGGTTTCTTCGTCCGTGGAGGTCGCCATGGGGCCAAGCTATGGCCGCGCGGTCTCCCTGGCAAGGGGCAAAACCTTGATCTTGGTCATGCAATTTCGGCAGTGCTGCGCTGCAACATTCGCGCTACAGCATCCAAGACACCGGGTCTATATGTAATGCGACGGAACACAATGGTTCCGAAGCAAGCGCGGAGAATTTTCGCGCCTAAAAAATGGGTCTCTGGATACAAGGAACAAAGACAATGCGAGACGAAGCCATAGACTATCCGATCGGTGCCGTAAGACGGCCCTGGATCACACCTTACGGCGATGACTTCAACAACGCCATGGCCCGGGCGCGCCGGATGCAGGCCGAGTATCTGGCGCATGCGCTGGGCGCACCCTTTGTCGCCCTGGCGAAGGCGTTCAAAGGCTGGAACGCCAAGCGCTCGGCCCATGACCGCCTGATGCAGATGAGCGACCGCATGCTCAACGACATCGGACTGACCCGTACCGACATCGATACCCTGGATCAGGGTGCTGGCCTGTCCTGGGTGTCCGATCTTTCGCGCCGCATGGCAGCGGCTGTCAAAACCTGGAACGCCAACCGCAAGGCGCGCGCCGAACTGCTGGCGCTCGATACACGGACCCTCGACGACATTGGATTGACCCGGGCCGAGGTTGACCGCAAGGCGGCGATGATCGACACCGATCTTCTCGGTCTCGGCAAGGTGCTTGGCCGAATCCGTCTGCGGATCCATCAGTACTTCGACGAAGTTCGCCTGCGCCACCAACAGTTCGAGGAACTGTCCCACATGGACGACCGGCAACTGGCCGATATCGGTATCGCGCGTTGCGACATCTGGTCGGTCGTCTACGAAGGCCGCGACCCCTTCGGCAATCCGCGGCAACCGGCCAACAGCAATCACCGGGACGACGACGGCCGAATCGCCGCCTGATTTCCGGGCCCGGTCTCTCCGACGAGGAAAGCGGTCCACTTGCGGGCCGCTTTTCTTTTTTCCGTACCCCTAGAAGGGCGGGGAGAGAGGGGCGACGGCGGTTCCGGCGATGGCGGTTCCGACGGAGTATTCGGTGAGGTCGGCCTCCCAGGGCAAAGTGTTGTGGATCGCCTTCGGGTTGGACGGGAAACATGTCAGAAATTTGACTTGAGTCATGTTTTTTGCGCAATGCTGCGCTGCGGCATTAACGCTGCCGCCGTGGCGCCGGCGGGTTTATATGGTTGGTATCGGAATGCCATGGCTCCTGAACTGAAACAGGCGCCGCATCCCGCAATAAAAAATACGGGCCTCACCATATAAGGAACAAAGACAATGCGAGACGAAGTATGGATTTCCTGGGCTGAAGCTTGCGAACAGCACTACATAGCCCCTTACAGCGAAGAGTATGAAATAGTCATTGCCCGCGCCAATCAGATGCGGGCCAACGCCGCACGCCACTTCCTGGCAGCGCCGTTTCGCGGGCTGGCGCGGTTGCTCAGGATGATGAAGGAGTGGAGCGCCGATCATACGGCACACCATCGAATGACTTAGCCGAGTCGTCGCCAGCATTTCAACGGCGGTCTCACCGGCTGCGGTAGCGCCGGACGACGTCCGATTTCGAGTTAGCCGACGGATAAGCGGTCCAATCACGGACCGCTTATTTTATTGCGCGGTCGTCCGTCGAAGGAGAGCGTGACGGAAGCGCGGCGCGGATACCCCCGGAGGGCGGGCCGCCGCTCAGGTCTGTGGCCCGCTTTTCCGGCTGCCGGCAGGAACATAACCGCGTCGTTTGAGGCAATCCTGATAAAGGCTCTGTTCGCTTCGTTTGGCCCCGAACAGGCGCATCTGGCTGGTGTAGGCCCGGTTGATGTCATCATCGGTCGGACGCGCGATGCGGCTGGCCTCGGCATAATCCCTTTCCGCTTCTCGCCGGGCCCGGGATCGGCATTCGGCCCGGTCGACCTGCCACTGGTCCTCAGTGGCCGAGGGATGTTCCCAGTGTTTCACCGGCCGGTTGCAGGCAGTGGCGACGGTCAGGCAAAGGAGGAGTATCCACGCGCGGGTCATGGCTTATGGTAACCCGTCGGCGGCGGCGAGCAAATGGCGGAGTTCGTCCGGCGCTGCCGGGCGGCTGCATTTCTCAATCTTCATGCTGACGGCCTCGGTCTCCGCTTCCAACTTCTCGACGGCGAGACTGATCACCTGGCTGTCGTCTTTCCAGATGATACCGGTCAGCGCATCGAGACAGGCCTTGGCGATGTTGTCGGCGTCGATCCGGCGGGTCAGGTTCGGGCCTTCCATCCAGATATGCACGCGGTAGGGGCCGAAACTCGGCCGCATGGCCCGGTACTCCTTGCGGAAAAACGCTCCGATGTCGGCCTTGAGGCGGGTCTTCTTGGTCGACACGGTGCCAAATCGGATCAACAGGACCGCGCCCATCCGCGCCACGCGAAACCGTCCGCTGCCGCGCCATCCATGATCCGTCACACCGCCGTCCTTGTCCTTGCCTTGCCCGGAACCACCATGGTGGCAGGAATCGCCCCCGGAGCCAACATGACCGGTTGGAATACGGGACCGGATTCGCTATGACACGACGCCACGGGGCGGCCCGGACCATCCGGCCGCACGGGCGCCTGGAGAAATCGTCATGACCGTCGTCGAGCGGGCCGGCTTGTTCGTTGAGTCGCGCAAGGTGCAAAACGTCATCACCGGGTTGATCGTGCTCAATGCCATCACGCTCGGCCTCGAGACGTCGGAAGCGTTGAAGGACCGGTACGGCACGGTGCTCGCCGTGCTCGATCGCGCGGTGTTGGCCGTTTTCGTCATCGAGATCGCGACCAAGATGGTCTATAGGCGACTGGCCTTCTTCCGAAACGGCTGGAACGTCTTCGATTTCCTGGTCGTCGGCATAGCATTGTTTCCCGCCTCCGGTCCGCTCGCAGTGTTGCGGGCGCTGCGTATCCTCCGGGCCTTCCGGCTGATGTCCGTGGTGCCGCAAATGCGGACCGTGATTCAGGCGCTCTTCCAAGCAATCCCCGGATTGCTGTCCATCGTCGCCTTGATCACGCTGATCTTCTACGTCGGCGCCGTGCTCGCCACCAACCTGTTCGGCTCGGAGTTCGACTGTCAACGGCAACTTAAATTTCCCCATAATCGGCAACTTAAAATTCCCCGGTTTTG
>Ga0066187_1000296_pt1 | contig 18398 bp, 13 predicted proteins | sample WorMetexBAHAMAS1_FD_58706 | JGI IMG/M metagenome (GOLD analysis project Ga0066187, IMG submission 58706) | Marine gutless worms symbiont microbial communities from Max Planck institute for Marine Microbiology, Germany - Inanidrilus exumae... | ecosystem: Host-associated > Annelida > Digestive...
GCTACTGACACACAAGAATTTCTCAACACCCACATAATAATAAAATTGAAGTATGCGCCTTTTTCCAGGATTTTTCATATTCTTACGCACACCAGTGAATTACGCAACAACGCCCTTTCATCCCCCAAAAAAATTTTTAGAACCTTTGGCATTACTGTTACGTAATTTGGGAAGTTAAAGCTTAAAGTGCTACCAACCATAAGAAGGCGAATATTGATAGGCACACGCAGCAATCGAGAGGGACGGTCCAGAGGAGTACCAGCGCGATCAAGCATACGAGAAGAAAGCCCTGCACAGATTTCGATGATAAAACTGCCAGAAAGGTGGACGACACTCCTATGCGCGTCTCTGTTGCGGGTGGAGTGACGGTAGGCTGTGCGTTTCGAAGGTTAATAGTTGCACTCATCTCTCATATCCTCCTTACATTAAATTAGTTGCGCAAGCTCGATTGCGTGATCATTTTGCAGCACAGAACCTTTAGGCTAACAAATCACACACTTTTAAAATTTAATTTTACTACACTGGTTACATTATACTCAACTGTCTTCATAAGATAGTGAAAAAGGCGAAGCCCAGTACTATTTCAGTAACAGTAATTGTTAAGAGAAGTTCGGGGGAGGAGATGTCTGGGGAAGGATTACATATTAAGAGACTTTTTGCACACCATCCATATCACTAGCCTAAGGCTTGGGGGCGGCCAGACTCGAACTGGCGAAGACCGAAGTCGATGGATTTACAGTCCATTGCAATTGCCGCTATGCGACACCCCCACAGGAAGAACTGCTGGAGAAAGGAATCGAACCCTCAACCGTCCGATTACAAGTCGGATGCTCTACCAAGATTGAGCTACTCCAGCACACTAAGGCAATCCTTATATCAAATCAGCAGTTTAAGAGAAAGCCCCCCCATTTTTTTCTTAATTTGAAGAGACATACTACTCTCGTTCGGGTGGTTTCTTGGTATTACGCTTCTTAGATACATCGACACTCGTGGGTGCATCGACATGCGGGTCGTAAAATTTTTTTACCTCCCGCTTTCCGTCCTCCTTATTATCTAGCCCAATACTAGCACCTGAGGAACTGTTTTCAATGGTTTGAGACATTAAACCAATCACCTTTTGGACATGAGATTTATCCCCTTCCATTTTCTTATAGAAGTGGGGGCGCGCCGAAGGCGTGACGCCACAACATTTTTTATATTTCTTTCCCGATCCGCAAGGGCAAGGGTCGTTACGTTTAATTTCAGCCATACGCCACCCACACTACAGTGTATCGATTTTTCAAATTATAGGTCTAGTAATATTCCTCAACACCTTGAGATTAACACCTTTAATATACATCCATAAGCAGACGTCCTGTGCGACGCATTTGTCTGAGATACTTTTGGGCCACTTGCGTGGTGAAATTACCTTGGGTCTCAATGAGGGTGTGCAGGGTGGCGACCACACTCTTCGCCATGCGCCGCGCGTCACCACAGATGTAGATTGTACCCCCATTTTGGATTAATTTCCAGACATCGGCCCCCTCCTCAAGGAGCCTCTGTTGTACGTAAATTTTCTCTTTTTGGTCGCGAGAGAAGGCGAGGTCGAGACGGAGAAAGCCCTTGTTTTGCAAAGAGGTAAAAAATGGTTCGTAGTAAAAATCCGTATTTCTATTACGCTCGCCAAAAATGAGCCAATTTAAACCCGAAGCGCGGTCTCTATCGCGTTGTTGTAAAAAAGCACGATATGGAGCAACGCCCGTTCCTACACCAATCATGAGGACTGGTCTATTTGGGTCTGGAAGGGCAAAGTGGGGATTGGAGTGGCAAAATGTGTGTATTGGGGTTGTATGAGGGTGAGCAATTTCGGTCAAAAATGTTGAGGCTACCCCCTTTCTCTCCCTGTTTGCATGCCTATATGTAAAGGCCGCCACCAAAAGATCCACGCTGCTCGACAGAGGAGTGGGGGCGGAGGCCACGGAGTAGAGTCGAGGGAGCAGTGGTTTAAAGTAAGAGATGATCTCCTGAAGTGGTGCCTTAGGAGAGCACATACTAAATAGGTCGATTAAATCGTGGTTTTTAATGAACTGCAGGCGTCTCTTTTCATGCTTCTCGGTTAATATTGTCGGATCATCTTCCAAAAATGTGAGGAGTGGGGTAGTTAGGTGTGAAAGACTGGCTTTATACTTGAGAAAGTGTTGCAAAGTCATTTTTGCCCCCGAGCGAGGATCGACTACCTCCTCCTCGCCACTTCTGCTGAGAGCTGACAAAAGATCAGCAACTTGTTCCTTAGAATTTTCGGGAAAAATTCCGATGGAATCTCCCACTTTATAGGGGATGTTAGTATCAGCGAGATCAAGGGTAATGTGATAAGTTTTCTTTGAAGAGCCCTCTTTGCTCAGCACGTAGCGTTTGAGAATAGTTGAGATGAATACATTATCGGACCGGTGTGTAATCATATAAAATTAGATATGCTCTCACTTTAAGATGTCGTGGGAAACCACGCTTTCTGAAGTTCCCCCATTTTTTTGTTTGATATACCCCCTAGGAATGCGATGGCATTGAGCAGTCGTGCACGGGTATGCTCTTTTCCCAAGATGTCTACCGAGTCGAAAAGAGGGGGGCCATAATGTTTCCCAGTAATAGTAGCAAAAAGGATGGGCATGACCACTTTCTTATGGTTGACTTCAAAAAATTTGGCGGTATCCCTGGACGCTTTTTCAAACCCATCACGTCGCCAATCCCCTTGTTGTTCCATACTCCAGATCATACACTGTAAAATCTGGGCTGAAACTGCTTTATCCACTTTTTTAGGTGTGAGCAAGCCCTCGTCTAGTTCAATAGAATTGACAAAAAAGAACTTACAGAGCTCCATAAATTCACCAAAAGTCTCAATTCTGGTATGAATGAGCGATACAATTCTCTCCATGCGCTCATCAGAAAATCCCCACTCTTTAATCCTTTTCCACAAATCTTTTTCAGCTATTGAGTGGATCAAATAGTGTTGGTTGATCCAATTGAGTTTTTTAACATCAAAGAAAGCCCCAGAAACTCCTATGCGACCTGTGGAGAACTCTGCAATCATTTCCTCTAGTGAGTAAATCTCCCTATCTTTAGGCATGCTATATCCTGCTAGGGTGAGAAAATTCACGACGGCTTCTGGAAGATAGCCACTTGCCCGGTAATAACAGATCGATGTGGGATTTTTCCGTTTCGAAAGTTTCCTCCTATCCGCTCCAAGCAATAGGGGCATGTGGATCAATTTGGGCCTCTCCCATCCAAAAGCATCGTATAGAAGCATATGTTTGGGCGTAGAGGACATCCACTCATCCCCCCGAATGATATGAGTGATGCGCATCATATGATCATCAACGACATTGGCGAGATGGTAAGTAGGAAACCCATCTGATTTCAGAAGAATTTGATCGTCTACGTCGCTCCACGCACAGGTAATATGCCCTTTAATCATGTCTTCATATTCACACTTGCCAGTTAAAGGGACCTTTAAACGGATAGCATAGGGCTCACCATCCCTTTCACGCCTTTCAACTTCGGCAATACTCAAGTTACGGTAGCGCCGATCATATCCGACACGTTTCCCTCTACGCAGTGCAAACGTGCGCATCTCTTTAAGCTCTTCTGCAGTGGCGAAGCATCTGTAGGCTTTGCCATCATCCAACAGCTTTTGGCAGTATCTTTTATAAATATCTGTGCGCTCAGATTGACGGTAAGGGGAGAAAGGGCCCCCGATATCGGGCCCTTCATCCCATTGAATGTTAAGCCATTGCAGAGCTTTTAATAACCCTTCCTCATATTCGAGTTGACTGCGCAACCTATCAGTATCCTCGATACGTAGCAAGAATTTGCCTCCATAATGCTTGGCAAAGATCAGGTTAAATAGAGCCATGTAAGCGGTTCCAACATGTGGCTCACCGGTAGGCGAAGGAGCGATACGTGTGCGTACTTCCATAACCCTAAAGACAGAATCGAAGTAAGTTCAATCTCTCACCACTAAAAACAAACCTGGCCCCCGACTACGAGACGCTCTCACGAGCAGCCCAACATAACCAGTCATATTAGTCTAAATAAATAGATAAAATCTATAAAAATAGGTCAAAACTTCGAAGCTATTCCCCGCAGAACTTTTGCACACCATTACTGGCAGGGGGAGTATGCTCATTGGTTAAAAAGATCAGATCTTTCATGATACTGCAGGCCTCTTCCAACTGTAGGTCGTTCTGTCCATATTGTTCGATTGTCTCCACATCATCTTCCTTTCTAAGAAGCTCTTTAAGGAAAATTTGGTAATTGCGATTCTCCTTAATACGCATCTCGGAATTTTGTTTGAGTATCTCTAAGTAGGGAAGATATAGATGCTCTCGTTGTTGCAGATCTTGCCCGTAGTAACGCATCATTTTCATCCTGTGAAGAGGATGGACATCGGACAGAGCATCTGTAAAATTTGGGTTAATTTCATCCTTTTCTAAGGGAAATTTCGAATAGTTTTCCCCAACTTCGAGATATGCCAAATGACCTGGCACTTCTATATCTACCTCAGCCCCAGTTCCTTGAGGGCTCTTACCCGAAACCGTATAATAGATTCCACGGGTGACTTTGTACTCCCCCTGAGGATTGATCTGATACATATTGCCAGATTCGAGGGTAAAGGTTTGGTATGAGCCCTTTCCCCATGTGCGATGGTCACCAACCAAAATGGCACGGCAATAATCGCGTAGAGATTGAGCCACAATTTCAGCAGATGAAGCACTCTCTTTGTTGGTTAGAACAAGTAGTGGGCCCTCCCATGTCACCTTGCCATTGAAGTTGCGCAAGTGGTGCAACCCTCCACTGCTGTCTTTGACAGAAACCACAACCCCCTTTTTGATGAAAAGCCCCACGACCTCCACAGCTTGAGGGAGAACCCCCCCAGCGTTTCCCCTTAAATCTAATATGACTCCATGAAGAGGGTTTTCCTTCCTGATCTTTTCAATAGCATTTTTAATGTCGGAGGCAGAGGAGGAGCTTGTATTTTTATAGAACGAAGAGAGGCGAATATGGGCAATTACTCCGTCACCATAGGGAATATTTTCTGATTCAAAACAGCTCTCCTTGAGAAAAATTTCGTCGCGTATCACATCAATGTCCAACTTGTCACTTTCCCCTCCCTCATTCTCTCTTAAAATAGTGAGTGAGACACAGCTTCCCTTCGGACCACGGATCAGGTTAACCACTTCGATGATACTTATCCCAACAACGAGCTCGTGATTCACAGCAATAATTTTATCCCCTACTTTGAGTTTGCCTCCACGCATGGCTGGTCCCCCCTCGAGTAATCGCGTTAGGGTGAAACCATCAAGATTATCCTTTAGCTCGACCCCAATTCCCAAAAGGCATTGCTGTACTTGAGTTATAAATTGGTTAGCTTCAATAGGTGTGAAGTAGGTGGTATGATTATCTAAGGCCGAACTGAAGCTCTTTAAGAAATAGGCTAACATCTGCTTCGTTTGTGACGTCTTCTCCCCGCCTTGCACAATTTCTTGTTCTCTATTTAACCTCCTTTTAGTAAGGTGTTGAATTACACGACCTTTGCTTTCGAGTTCTAGTTGTTTTGTGGTTTCAATTTGAAGATGTCGGATGTGGAGGAGTCGTTTTTCGAGTTCATCTTCATCTTTTGCCCATCCGATGGTTTTAAAATCTGGGGCTTTGATGGTGACATGCTGAGCGACAGGGATGAGTGCAATTTTTTGCTCCAACCTCTCCCTCCGCTCAATGGCCGACAACATCACTCGATAGATATCTTCAAAATTGGTAAACTGCCTGCGTTTGTACTCTCCTCTTAAACCATCTACGAGCTCTTCAGAGGGATTTTCCCATTGAGATATCTCACCGATTAGAAAGTAGGTTTTCGTGGGATCCAGTTCGTTAACATAATTTTTTATGGTTCTTTTTGCAATTTCAGAAGAGAATTCCTTATGTATGACGTGAGCTTTGAGAATTTCTTCAGATTTTTTATGGGTGATAAAAGGGGTGAGTTCGGGGGGTTTAGCGTCGACGAAACAGGTGAGAATTACAAATATTACGCTAAGTATAAATGGGTTAAACATAGTTCGAACTACTTTTTTATATTTCATGAATTATTTAGTTTATGCTACAACAAATCAATGAGTTAAATCTATAAAACAAACGTTTTCTAACAAAACACCCTCAGTACTCACTAATATAATTGTTTAATTTTGTTTTAAACAAAAATGCAACAAAAAATCACGACAAAAAAACCCTCGATAAAACACAAAAAAAGTGGTTTATCAGATTTTTACGAAAAATTCAAGAAAATATGATTGATTTCAACTCGTTTTTTTGTAATAATAGAGTGCTTGAATGCATATAATATAGAACCGCTAAAACATAAAAGACATTAAAGTATGTAGGTAGGTCCAAATTTTTAGCACAAGTTAACCTCTAAAGACTTAATCGTTATGATCTTCTAGTGAAGCTAAGACTGAGTTTTTGGGGTCTATTATTGGATTAAGGAGGAATATAAATCTAATGAATGAGGAAACCAATCCTAAGCCTTCTGCGCAGCAGCAGAAGGTACCCAAGAAAGTCGTTTCTATCACAGAGGCAGCTCGTATCAATGGAGTGACAAGGCAAGCAATTTATGTCGCAATTAAACAAAATAAGTTGAAAGCGCATAAGCAGTATGCCCGATGGACTATCGATTTAGACGACTTAGAGGAATATCACCGAAATAAATACTCGAGGGCAAAGTCGACATATGAAGGAGATCTGCTTTTTAACAATGAAAAGGGATTTTATTCGGTGAATCAAGTGGCAAAAATGCTTAATGTTCCTGCACAAAAAATTTATTATGCAACGAGAATTGGAATGTTGAAAGCGTCACGTAAAGGAGCAGCTTGGGTAATTCACATCGACGATGTCAGAGAGTATCAGGAGAAGTTTTTGAGTCGGCAAGGCTTTACTAATGAGGCGATGTGATTAGAAAGCTTATGCCCGTATATAAGAAGAGATTCCGATTTTGTACGTCGCGCTTTGTTGTTGTGTTGCTTCTGTGAGTGTTTGTCTGTGTCTGGCATATGCTGTGGATAGAGTAATAAGCCTTGGGGCGCCTTTTTCAAAGAGAGAGCTCTCCAGTTTGTGAGCGACAGGAAGCCCTAGGGGGGGCATTTCGATTGTCCCTCCCATCTTTTGTCCCTCCTTTTCCAAAAGCGGTGGAGGTTTGTGGGTGCGTGTGTGTGCTGCCATCGATTGTGTGCAAGAAATGTGCTAAGCCTGTATGGCGAGTCTTCGCGTTGTCTGTTTTTACAGCGATTGCAATGGCTTTTTTCGTTCCCAGAAGCACTACCAGCCTTTTCCCACGGGTAATTCCGGTGTAGAGGAGGTTGCGGAAGAGAAGTTTAAAATGGGAGGTGTGCACGGGAATGATCACGCAGGGGCACTCGCTCCCTTGATATTTGTGTATCGAAACAGCATACGCTAGTGCCAGTTCGTCTATATCACAGAACGCGTAAGAGACATCTCTCTCATCAAAGAGGACCGACAATGTTTGATTTTCTAAGTTGATCTCCGTTATGCGCCCCACATCGCCGTTGTATACGTGCTTGTCGTAATTATTGCGGAGTTGCATTACTTTGTCGCTTAGATGGAAAGAGCGCCCCATGCGGATGAGATGGATGGCTTGTGGATTCAATGTTTTTTGCAAAACATAGTTGAGGTTATCTGTGCCAATCACGCCTCGTTTCATGGGGGAGAGTACCTGGATATCGTCGATGGCATTAAGATTCAGAAGATTGGGGATGTGATGTGTGATAAGCTCGACTATTTTATTGATGATGGCTTCTGGGTCGCTTATATCAAAGAAGACAAAATCACTCTTTTTTTGGTAATCGAGGAAGGGAAACTTCCCCGCATTGATCCTATGAGCATTTATCACAATATGAGAACCCCTTCCTTGCCTAAAAATTTGCTTCAGTCGTGTAATAGACAGCCTCTGAGAGGCAATCATATCTTTGAGAACATTGCCGGGGCCTACGCTGGGAAGCTGGTCAATATCTCCTATGAAAATGAGGCGCGTTTCGCTGGGAATAGCTTTGATCAAATGGTACATGAGTTGTGTGTCGATCATACTGCTCTCGTCTATAATCAACAGATGTGCATTCAGGGGCTTATTTCTATTCCTCCTAAAAGCGCCCTTACGGAAATCGAACTCGAGTAAGCTATGAATAGTAAATGCCTTCTTCCCACAGATTTCTCCCATCCGTTTTGCTGCACGTCCTGTTGGAGCTGCGAGGATAATTTTATCGGTAATTTGAGAGGTGATGGTGAGGATTGCTCGGACAATTGTACTCTTACCAGTTCCCGGACCTCCAGTAATAATATGAATCTTTTTTTCTAGGCTATGCGATATGGCAACATGTTGCTCTTTAGCAAAATGGATACTTTGCCTCTTTTGTGCCCAGTCGATCGCCTTATCAATAGAGATAGGGCGAATCTTGCTTGGAGCTTCCAGGATACGCTTTAATTCCCTCGCGACCCCAACCTCGGCTATGTAGAGTGGGCGTACCCAGATGACAGTGAGCTCTTGGATCACCAACTGTACTACATACCCCTCCTGTTCCAAACAATCGAGCTGATCTTCGATCAAATCGCCACAAACACCCAGAACTTCTGCCGCAGTTGGAATAAAATGTTTCCTGGGATAACACACATGCCCTTCAACGGAGAGTTCCCAGAGAACATGTTCGATGCCAGCGCGGATACGAATGGGGGAGTCGACAGATAGCCCCAACTCTTTTGCAAAATCATCTGCCGTTTTGAAACCAATCCCATAAACTTCTTGCGATAAGCGATATGGGTTCTCGATGATCTTGTCTATGCTCTCCTCACCGTAGGTTTTAAAAATCTTTTGAGCAAAAGAGGGGCGCACTTTATGAGATTGCAAGAAGATCATTACATTGCGTACAGCTTTTTGCTCGTTCCAACATTTTTTGATCCCATCTATCCTCTTCTCCCCAATGCCGGAGACATTTGAGAGGAGGTCGGGAGTTGTGTCTATAATGTCGAGTGTTTTAGCACCGAAAGTGTTGACAATGCGCTGCGCGTACACTGGACCTATTCCTTTAATCATCCCAGAAGCCAGATACTTTTGGATACCCAAAGGATCGACTGGCGCTGTCAACCTATAGCTTTGTATGCTGAACTGTTTGCCATGTTTTGCGTGATGTTTCCACACCCCTTGACAATGGATCGTTTCTCCAGAAGCTACCTCTGGCATAAATCCAATCACATTGATAGGTTCGGACTGTTTTGGAATCTTTAGCCGAGCCACTGTAAACCCGGTCTCCTCACTTACAAATAGGACGCTATCAATAAAACCACTTAACTGATCCATACCCTAGAGAGTGTATAGTATCGTCACTTTTAAGGTGGAATTCAATCACACCAGGAAGATTTAAGAGGATAATGTGCCTCGTAGATACACCTAGAACTTATTGTCATCTCGGCATTTTCTGAAAAAATTTCTCATCAGCTGTCGCGCACCTTCCTCCATCAGGCCCCCCTCGATGGATACTTTGTGTGTAGGGTGGTTAGCTGCAAAGATATCTAGGAAGCTTCCATGAGCTCCATGTCGCAGATCTGGCGCACCCCACACAAAACGCTTCACCCGCGCAAGCAAAGAGGCTCCAGCACACATGAGGCAAGGTTCCAGGGTGGAGTACAGAGTGCATCCGATAAGGCGCCAGTCTCGAATCAAGAGCGCCCCCTTTCGTATACACAAGAGCTCTGCGTGGGCGGAAGGGTCATTTAGAGACTCCACCTGATTATAACTACGGGCGATTACCTTTCTCTCCAGGACTAAAACAGCTCCCACAGGCACCTCACCGGAGTCAAATCCTTTTTTGGCCTCTATAAGAGCCTCTTTCATAAATTGTTGATCGCTATCGGTAAACATTATCTGTAGCTTTAGGACATTTATTGGGCTAAAGGGGGTTGTCTTCTAGAAGCTGCAAATCTCGATAGTATTTCATGAGATCACGAAAGTGCGCTGCATCCTCAAAATGTAGATCCTTGGCTGCCCTCTTCATATTTCGCTTGCACTCCTCTATCTTGGCAGACAACTCTCTATTAGTAAGAGTTATCTTGACCTGCTCTTCCTCTTTAAGTTTATATTCTGGGGGGGGTATCATGATACCTTGACTGATATTTTTAATAATTGTTTGAGGTTCAATTCCGTGAGTTTTGTTGTAGCTTTCCTGAATCTCCCGCCTCTTAAGAGTAATGAGAAGGGTCTTTTCGATAGATTTGGTCTGCTTATCAGCATACATGATCACCCTTCCCTCACTGTTTCTGGAAGCACGGCCACATGTCTGAATCAATGCCGTCTCACTGCGCAAAAACCCCTCCTTATCTGCGTCGAGAATTACCACCAAGGAGACTTCAGGGATGTCCAGCCCCTCCCTCAACAAGTTGATCCCAACGAGTACATCGAATATTCCCTCCCGTAGCTCCTTGATGATTGTCACCCTATCCAGGGTATCGATATCAGAGTGCAGATATTTCGCTTTCACACCGATCTCTGTAAGGTATGTGCTCAGGTTTTCCGCCAATTTTTTTGTTAGCGTAGTTACGAGTACGCGCCCCCCCTTCTTTGTTTCAATAGAAATTTCATCTAGGCAATCATCGACCTGATGCGTGGCTGGACGCAACTCGATGGTGGGGTCTAGGAGGCCAGTAGGTCGGATGACCTGTTCTACTATCTCCCCCTCTGCTTCATCCAATTCCCAGGGGCCGGGGGTCGCTGAGACATAGATCACTTGCGAGATATGTCGACAAAACTCTTCAAACTTAAGTGGGCGATTGTCATAAGCTGATGGTAGGCGAAAGCCAAAATCTACGAGCGACTTTTTCCTCGCTTGATCCCCATTGTACATTGCGCGGAGTTGTGGCAAAGTTTGGTGGGACTCATCCACAAAAAGCAAATAATCGTTTGGAAAGTAGTCCAGGAGGGATGCTGGAGGTTCTCCAGCCTTTCTATTTCCAAAGTGACGGGAGTAGTTTTCTATCCCCTTGCAGTAACCCATCTCCTTAATCATTTCTAGATCATAATTTGTGCGCTGTGTGATGCGCTGTTTTTCTACAAATAGTTCCCTATCACCAAAGTATCTCTTACGTTCCTCAAGCTCTCGATTAATCATCTCGATAGCATCCAGGCGTACTCTCTCTGGTGTCACATGGTGCGAGCTGGGATATATGGAAAATTCCTGCACCCTCTGCTTTACCTTTCCAGTCAATGGGTCGATTTTGCTGATCTGCTCCACTTCATCCCCAAAAAATTCGACACGAAAGGCGAGATCGTCTTCATATGCGGGGATAATTTCTAGCGTCCCTCCCCGCATGCGGAAATTTGAACGAGAAAGCTCAAAGTCATTGCGTTGGTATTGTAATTCGACCAGATGCAATAGTAGTTCGTCCCTTCTGTAGTTCTTTCCCTTTTTGAGGGTGAGTTTCATCTCACGAAAATATTCTGGAAGGCCCAACCCATAAATACATGACACCGAGGCGACGATGATCACATCATCCCTCTCTAAGAGGGAGCATGTCGCTCGCAGCCGCAATTTATCGATATGGTTGTTTATGGAAAGGTCCTTTTCAATGTAGGTATCGGTACGGGGAAGGTAGGCCTCTGGCTGGTAATAGTCGTAGTAAGAGACAAAATATTCTACAGCATTGTCGGGGAAAAGCACCTTAAATTCTTGGTAGAGTTGAGCGGCTAAAGTCTTGTTGTGTGCTACTATCAGGGCGGGTTTTTGCGTATTTGCGATCACATGCGCCATGGTAAAGGTTTTCCCAGATCCAGTAACGCCCAAGAGGACCTGACCTTTCTTTCCTTGGTGGATACCAGCAGTAAGCTTAGCAACCGCTTGACTTTGGTCACCCTTAAGCTTAAATGGGGAGGTGAGTTTAAACATGGTTTTGCAGATATGGTGAGAGGGCGGGGTTAAAATAACCCCATTTTTCAAATAGCTCGATTACGATAATAAATAGCGCAAATGCTATTACCAGAAGGATAAGCATTCTTCCCCAAAGGGTGGAGTAAAAACGGGGAGTTCTGAGTCTCCATGCCATCATTGCGGGCATAAAGATTAAGAGGATCGATACAAAAATTCCTCCATACTCTAAGGCGACTAAAAATCCCCTTTGATAATAGAAGACAAAAATAAGGGGTGGGACGAAGGTAAGTAAGCAGGCCAACAGGCGTCCCTCCCAAGTTTTTTTGATTTTAAATCCATCGATTAGAAAATCTGACAAACTCAGAGTTACCCCCAAAAATGATGTAACAATGGCAAAAAAGGAGAAGAGGTGGGCCCCAGTTTTGACCCACTCATTCTTAACAAGCTGTGTAAGAGGTTGTGTGACAGAAATTCCCTGACACCAAGCTTGTGCTAAACTCGCTTCCCCTCGGATTGGCACAATTCCCAACACCAGAACTTGCCACAGAGCATAAAAGAGCAGTGGAAGTAGACTTCCGATGATTAAAACCCACCTGAGCCCTTTGCGATCTTGATTCATATAGGTAGTTAAGCTTGGGATGATGATATGGTAGCCAAATGATGTGATACCCATCGGCAATATGATGAGGGAGGGAAGCCAGTCAGTATGGGTCCACAGATGCTTCTCCACATGTTCAGGCAAGAGGGCCGTCAACAATAAAAAAGAGATCCCCAATCCTATCATCATTACTCGGTTGATAACGTCTATTCCCGCCGTTCCCAAATAAACGCCTCCCCCGAAGAGCGCAGAGAGAATAAAGGGAAAAATCCACTCAGGCATTCTATAATTAATGATATAGGCAGTAGCAGAGGCAAATAGGGGGCTACTGGCCGCGATATAAGCGGCTGTAAGAGAATAGAGCAGCAGCAGATAAACTACCCAGCTTATGCTCTTGCCCCAAGCGCCTAGCGTCTGGTGAGCCATGGAGATTAGGTTGGGATCCCCCTTGACCTCGAGGGTTATATCCAAAAAAAAGAGCGCTGTCGCCAACATCGCGGCCCAGCAACAAAAAAATCCCAGGATCGAAGGGAAGAGGCCAGCGAAGGCGCTAACTACGGGAAGTGCTAACATCCCAGCCCCTATCGTTGTCCCGGAGACCAATAAAACCCCCCCCACGAAATGACCAGTTTTCATGAAACTTCCCACTCAGGCGGTCCATCCTAACAGCTCTCCCATTTTTAATCATCCCACATTTCAACATAGAAGAATTTTTTTGACGAAAACAAAATTTAAATTTACAGTTGTAGTAGGACAATAATTGAAACCACATGAAAAAGTTGAGGTATTATAATGATGTCATCTGAAGCTGCGCCATTTGGACCACTGCAAAGTCAAGAACTATTACCCACACCGGATTATTCCCAGGAGCCCTATTTATATGATCCAGAGAAGACGGTAAAACAAAATATTCGGGCGGTGCAAGCTTTTTGGAGGGAGTCGGCCTTTGATTCTGCAAATATTTCTGATTTTCAGTCACTTAAATCTAAATTCTTGGAAAAAAAAATCTCCATACAGAAAAATCCATTTTTTTCTTGCTCTCTTTATTCAGAATTCAGCAAAGCGGTAGATGAACAGCTAACAAGCATCATCTATCGGAAACGTCTCATAACTCATGAATTGGATTCAAAAGAGGGAAGATCTGATGAATTGGAGGCCCTCATAGGGCGGCATTTTACAACCCTTATCGCATTTAGTATAAATACAAACAAGTTTCTCGATATGTGCGATATCTCTTTTTCTCTAAGAAGGAAAATACATATATTAGATTGGACAGCAAGGATTTATGCAACATACAAAAAAGTTGTTCATGTAGAGAGCGGCGCTCTCGACACGCTTCATACGGATACATTAAAGCGATTGGAGGAGCACTGTTTTTGCGATTATTGGAATCTATACGCTCGGTCACAAGAATGTCTCTTACATATAAATCAGCTTTTAGCAAATGAAACGCCACTTTTTGAGACATCCAACTGGATAGAAAAGAGACCACTGTCCCAATGTAATGGTGTTAGAGAAAATGGCAAAAACTGTCCATGGGATTTGGGTCATTCGTTTGTATTTCTAAATGTAGTTAAAAAACGCGTTTGGGAAGATAAACAGGCTTTTTTTTTGTTTCTCCTTAAACATAAGGACTCTTCATTAAATATAGTTAACGGCCTTATTTTGAAGGGAATGATTCCTGGTGGTGCATTGTATGAAGAGATGGATATTTTGAGATCAAACAAATGCTTTCCTGCTATTTCGTATGCTTTAGGGAATCGAGGTTTCACCCTTCCTATACAGAGGACAGGGTCCAAGGATATATCCATCCCTCAGGGAGAGGGCTTACTTTTGTCCTACATCCCACAAGAGTACTTTATTGCATCATGGTACGATTTGCCTCGAAAAGCAGAAGCCCCATGTCCAGTACGCAGGCAACAAGCTCCGTTCGATACAAAAGTATATATTAAGGTAGGGCAAACTATCGTTGATGGAATATTACAACATATTTTGTGTACATCTTTGGAGCAAAAATTTTACATATTAATGGCGATGGAGTCTGATCGGCTTGCTATGGCCCAGGAGGCGGAAGCTAAGAGGGAATATGATGGATTAAAAGAATTTATAAAACACTTTTGGGAAGAGATAAAAACATTTTTTGATGAGCTTCACGCGTTATGTAGTGCAGGGTATACTTTCGGTCTGTCTATTGGACCTTCAGATGGTGCTATTTATAATGTTTATGAAAACACTCAAGTAGAGATCGAAAGGGCATTAGGAGAGGACAGACTGGATAACGCAATGACAGAAATTGGGCAGCTCATATCGCGTCTTAAGAAGGCACTTAGATCGCACGATTCTCAACCTAAATGTGCGGGCGTGTATACCTGGTTGATACGAAAAGTGGAGCAATATTCTATTCAAGAGGGAGAGGGCGCCTCATTAACAGAATTTCCTGAAGATAATTTTCGCAAAATACTCATTACACCACCGGGGTGTTCTCTTGCGTTTCAGATATTAATGATAAGTGTAGAAGCTTACATGAAGAAAATTGAGCAAGGAATTGCCAATAGCAAATTAGATAGTCCGTCTAATTTCGATTTCTATGTTCCATATTCTGTATTATATAAAGAAATTATCAATGTTATGCGGGATTTTAAATGTTTTTTAGAGGATAAAAAATCTAAATTTTCATCTCAACAATTAGAGATTTTAGAAAATATCACGAATGCAATTGATATCCTAAGCAAACTAACACAAATTGAGGATGAAGAAGAAAATGGTGGCAGCTCAATGGTAGACGATGAAATAGAAAGCACTCCGCCGGAGAGTGAGGCCCCTTCATCGATAGGCGTTAAAGTAAGTAGGCAAATAGAAAGGAGGAGAGGAAGAACAAGAGGTCAGCGAAAAAGAGAGTTGCCTTCTGCGCCCATTGCTATGATGGGCGAGGTAGGTCCAGGTAGCGCTTATGGAGGCGTTCCATCGACACTGAGAGAGATTACAGTGTCTGTACTTGATGAGGCAGATGATAATACTCCGCCCGCGGCACCTGATGAGACAGATGAGGTATACCTATATAGTCCCGATGCTTTGGAAGAGGATGATACTCCAGTCGCAGAGGCTTCGGTGCCTGGCGAGCCGCCCACAGCAGCAGCATCGCCAGAGTGGCAAAAGTTGGAAGAATTTTTAGATTTTTGTTTTGGCAGGGGTAGGGTCCCTGAAGTGCAAGCCATCTTAAACCACAAATACGTGAAAAATATACCTCAAAGTGTAGAACCAGCAAAGGGGGGTCACTTTAAGGTAACAGCAAAGGGGCATGTAAGCTTGCCTCGCGGCATGGTGGAAAGCCCAATAAAATACAAAATATTCGTAACGAAATTAGTAAGGTTTTTGTGTGATCAGATTGAAACATTTTCACAACAGGAAAAAGAGAGGCTGTTTAATCACCTGCACTCCCGGACTCGAGGTTGAATATTTCTATGATGTGTTGTTGCACTGATGAAGTTCTAGTTGAACACCTTTGCAACAATGGAGCCATTTCAAGTTTTGGTGTGAGAAAGTATCTATGGGCTACTCTATACTTGCGGAAAGTGTAGTGTTGTCCAATATAAAAGATGTCAAAGGCTAAAATTCTGGTTTTGATGGTTTAAGAGCGTACCCAGTAGCCTCCAAAGTGGTTATGAGAGAGTAGAATTTTACTTGAGAAATTAGGGTAGGGCCATTATCCTTGTCAATTTTAAGGTTTGAGGGATTTAAATGAATGAGGAGCTAAGGCCATTGCTCGATATTCAAGAGCTAGATATCAAGATGATTCGGCTCATGCGCATAAAAAAGCAGCGGCAAAGTGAGCTTAAACAGATTGAGGCGTTGCGTCTAGATCTCAATCAACAACTCGTTCTTAAGCAAGAGGAGGTAGATGAATTTGATAAGCAGATCAATGCATTAGAGCAGAAGCTTAAAGAGTTAACAGACAAATATAAAAAACTTGAATCTCAGCAGGCTGGTGTCAAAAAGGTCGAGGAGTTTAACGCTTTGACTCAGGAGATGTCTGTGTTAGAGAAAGAGAAGGTCGTTTTGGAGACTCAGACCTCCAATATTTTGGATAGGAAGGGTACTGAAGAAGAAATTCTAGAAAAAATTAAGGAGAGCCTCACGACGTCGGAAGCAAATAGCGAGGAGCTCGAAAAGGAAATTTTGTCGAGCATTGAAAAAATCAATATTGAGGGGCAGCAGCTTAAAGATAAAAGATTGTTTGCTGTCGGCACGGTCAACCCGAATACCTTGAAGATTTATGAGCGCCTCCTGCGTAATAAGAAGGATCGTGTGATCGTTCCGATCGAAAACCATACCTGTAGTGGGTGTCATATTGCCCTTACTCTTGACCATGAGGGACGTGTGCGTAAGGGGGAGGCTATAGTTTTTTGTGAACATTGTTCTCGAATTCATTTTTGGCAAGAAGATGAATCGAGGGGAGTAAGGGGTGGCGCCGCCAGACGGAGGCGGCGTCATAAGATGAAGACATAAATTTTGGAGGGAGGTGCAATCGCTGCTGCTAGGTTCTTAGGTAGCAGAGGAAAGTCTGGACTTCGTAGAAAAGGGTGCCAGTGAAATTCTGGGGGTCGTGAGGCTACGGAAAGTGTAACAGAAAACACACCGTCGGCGGTATGTCGTCGAGCAGGATGAAAAAGTTGGGCTGATGGCTTAACCCCTGTGCAGAGATGTAGTAGGAGATATAAACCCCACCCGAAGCAAGAGAAAAGAGCCTTGTTACTGTTTTTCGCAGGAGGGTTCTTCATGAGTCGCTCGAGGGCCTTAGTGATAGGGCTCCTAGATGGATGATTGCAGGTTCACTCTATATGGTGAGCAACAGAATCCGGCTTACACTCTTTCCAAAAATTTTGAGCATCGGTGTGTTTTGCATCGGTGCTTTTTTTATTAAGCAGTGTTACGCCAGGAGTTCTTAGTCTAAAAATCTGCAAGAATTATCTTCTATCAGGGGTCTTAAACAAGCATTTACCTGACAACTGTCAACTATCCGACATCTCCTTTTGTCAGATTCATTTCACACAGTATTTTGTTTTTTGTTAGATGCTTTGACTGTTGGAAAGTCTGCCATGGAGTCTTTCCATAACAATACTTCCCGCTAAGCCTGCTTTTCTATGGCAAAGGCAACTACAGCTTCTTCAACACACTGATCCACACTTAGAGAAATATCTCTCAGATCTTCTTCTACACTAGCCTCATATACTATTTTGAGACGATAAAAACTATCACTAGAATAATCCACAACTCTGCACGATTCTAGTACATTACCAAACGTTTTTGCAAACTTAAGAAGTCCAAGCTTATTTTTGATGCCTTTTCGTCTTTCTGGTATATTTGACGTTTCTGATACTACTTTTGGCTGATCGCTTAAAATCTTGCCTTGCTTTTGGAGGAGCAAGGCTTAAGTATTCGACGACCTAAATTGTTGTTGTGACATTCGTTATAACTGTCCGATTACCTCTTGCCTGTTACATATCAGGACTATAGATTATTATCTATATTTGATTTTGCAACAACTCTTGGAAATATATCATGACGAACCATTGAAACACTTGTTTTAAATACATGTTCTGTTTTCTCGGATCTTGTTCATTAATGGGATAGGGGGGGCTATGTGATTGTCTTTCTTTATAAGTAAAAATCAAGTGATCTCCCCTTCTCATACGATATTTGATTTTTAGATGGCGAAAACAGTGATGATTTATAATATCTCTGATACCACGTAAATTGGAAAAGATAGCTTCAAAATCTATGGAAATAGAGAGAGCAGCGGGGGGCCTTTCTTCTGTGATGCTTGTGCAGGTTTCAGTGGATGGAGGTCTCTT
>Ga0066187_1000297_pt1 | contig 18321 bp, 16 predicted proteins | sample WorMetexBAHAMAS1_FD_58706 | JGI IMG/M metagenome (GOLD analysis project Ga0066187, IMG submission 58706) | Marine gutless worms symbiont microbial communities from Max Planck institute for Marine Microbiology, Germany - Inanidrilus exumae... | ecosystem: Host-associated > Annelida > Digestive...
CGGCGTCATGACGCCGTCGGACATCGAGCAGGGCCTGGCCTATGACTGCGGGCTCCTCAAGTTCTTTCCCGCGGGTGCTGCTGGCGGCGTTCCCATGCTGAAGGCGCTGGCCGGTCCCTATGCGAGCTCCGGCGTCAAGTTCTGTCCGACAGGCGGCATCAACCTCGACAACATGATGGACTACCTGTCACTGCCCATCGTCGCCACCATCGGCGGCTCGTGGATCGCCACCAAGCAGCAGATCGCCGACAAGGACTGGACGGCCATCACCCGCCAGGCCCGGGAAGCGCTCGAACGGGCCGGGTGATCGACCAACCTGCCTTACGGCGGATACCGGCCCAGAGGGCCGCGCGTCAGACAGCAAGACCGGCCCGGCAAATTGCCCGAGTCCGGCGATTCTCGATCTCGCCGTCTGGTTAAACGGATCGTTAACGAAACAAAAATTTTCCATGTTTTCGGAACGTTCTTCGAACAGGATCGACTTAAGATGTTGTTTATAAACGAATTATTTTTATGGTTGATAAAAAAGAACAAAATGCGTACAAATACACGAATTGAAACGCAACAACCCTTGTGAAATAAGAGAGAGCGCATATGTCGAACGCAGCTTTACGTCTCGTGGAGAAAGACTCGGTGGATAAGAACAAGGCGCTGGACGCCGCCGTCAGCCAGATCGAACGGGCCTTCGGCAAGGGCTCGATCATGAAACTCGGGCAGCGCGAGGTCGTCGAGACGGATGTGGTCTCCACCGGTTCGCTCGGCCTCGACATCGGTCTCGGTATCGGCGGCCTGCCGAGGGGCCGTGTCGTCGAGATCTACGGACCGGAGAGTTCCGGCAAGACGACGTTGGCACTGCATGCCGTCGCCGAGGCGCAGAAGGCCGGCGGTACCTGCGCCTTCGTCGACGCCGAACATGCCCTCGACCCGGTTTACGCCAAGAAGCTCGGCGTCGATGTCGACGAATTGCTGATTTCGCAGCCGGACGCCGGCGAGCAGGCCCTCGAGATCGCCGATACCCTGGTCCGTTCCGGCGCCATCGACGTGCTGGTCGTCGACTCGGTAGCCGCCCTGGTGCCCAGGGCCGAGCTCGAAGGCGAGATGGGTGACACCCACGTCGGCCTGCAGGCGCGGCTGATGAGCCAGGCGCTGCGCAAGCTGACCTCCTCGGTTTCCAAGTCGAACACGCTGATCATCTTCATCAACCAGATCCGTATGAAGATCGGCGTCATGTTCGGCAATCCGGAAACGACATCGGGCGGCAACGCGCTTAAGTTCTATTCCTCCGTACGCATGGAGATTCGCCGTATCGGCGCCATCAAGGACCGCGACGAGGTGGTCGGCAACCAGACCCGGGTCAAGGTCGTCAAGAACAAGCTGGCGCCGCCGTTCAAGATGATCGAGTTCGACATCATGTACGGCGAGGGCGTCTCCAAGATGGGCGAACTCCTCGACCTCGGCATCAAGGCCGGCATCGTCGAGAAGTCCGGTTCCTGGTTCTCCTACGACAGCCAGCGTATCGGCCAGGGCCGCGAGAACGCCAAGTCGTTCCTGCGTGAGAACTCGGAAATCGCCGACGACATCGAGCAGAAGATCCGCCAGAACGCCGGGCTCATTTCGGAAGAGATGATGGTCGGACCGGGCGACCTGGCGGAGGACGCCGACGCCGCTTCCGAGACGGGTGACGGCGAGGCGGCCGGCGCCGAGTAACGCCGGGAAGAACACCGCTTTTCAATCGGTTGGGCAAAACCGCGCGGCCCCCGGAAACGGGGGCCGTGTTTTGCCGTGGATGGTCCCTTCGAAAGCGCCGTTGAAGGTGCTGTCGATGGCCGTCCATTCTCTCGCCACCTTCCTGGACAGGCCCCGGGAGAGCGGGTACAACCGACCGTTTGTTGGGGGATGGCGCCGGGCCGTTCGGCTGGCGCCGGAACAAGGCGAATCAACACGGGGTTGGAGAGGTCATGCAGACCGTCAACGATATACGCAAAGGGTTCCTCGATTTCTTCGCGGCCAACGGCCACGAGATCGTTGCCTCGAGCCCACTGGTGCCGCTCAACGACCCGACCCTGATGTTTACCAACGCCGGCATGGTGCAGTTCAAGAACGTCTTCACCGGGCTCGAGAAGCGCGACTACAACCGCGCCGTGACCTCGCAGAAATGCGTGCGCGCCGGCGGCAAGCACAACGACCTGGAGAACGTCGGCTACACGGCCCGCCATCACACGTTCTTCGAGATGCTCGGCAATTTCTCCTTCGGCGATTACTTCAAGGAACTGGCCATTGAGCTGTCGTGGAACCTGGTCACCAAGGAATATGGCCTGCCCGCGGACAAGCTCCTGGTCACCGTCCATTCGTCGGACGAGGATGCGGCGGCACTCTGGTGCAAGATCGCCGGTATTTCCGACGACAAGGTCATTCGCATCCCGACCTCGGATAACTTCTGGGCCATGGGCGACACCGGTCCCTGCGGGCCGTGCTCCGAAATCTTCTACGACCATGGCGATCACATCGAAGGCGGACCGCCGGGCTCGCCGGACGAGGACGGCGACCGTTTCATCGAGATCTGGAACCTGGTGTTCATGCAGTTCGAACAGGTGACGCCCGACGAGCGTGTCGATCTGCCAAAACCCTCGATCGACACCGGCATGGGCCTGGAGCGCATCGCCGCCGTCATGCAGGGCACCCACGACAACTACGAGATCGACCTGATGCGGGCCCTGATCGAGGCTTCGGCCGACGGGTCCAACACCGAGCCCGACGGCGAACACGCGGTGTCGCACCGGGTCATGGCCGATCACCTCAGGGCCTGTAGCTTCCTCATCGCCGACGGCGTACTGCCGTCGAACGAGGGCCGCGGTTACGTGCTCCGGCGCATCATGCGCCGGGCCATGCGCCACGCCCATCTGATGGGCTGCGAGGAGCCGCTGATGTGGCGCCTGGTGCCGTCGTTGGTCGACCAGATGGGCCACGCCTTCCCCGAACTGGTGCGGGCCGAGGCCCTGGTCACGGAAACCTTCAAACTCGAGGAAACGCGTTTCAAGAAATTGCTGGGCCGCGGCCTCAAACTCCTCGACGAGGCGACGGACGGCATGGAGGACGGCTCGTCGCTCGACGGCGAGACCGCGTTCCGCCTCTACGACACCTACGGCTTCCCCCTCGATTTGACGCAGGATGCGCTCCGGCCGCGGGGCATCGCCGTCGACACCGATAGCTTCGACGCCGCCATGGCCCGCCAGCGCGCGGAGGCCCGCAAGGCCTGGGCCGGCTCCGGCGACGCGGCGACCGAGGCCATCTGGTTCGACCTTCGCGAAGAGGTGGGAGCCACGGATTTTCTCGGCTATGAGACCGAATCCGCCGAAGGCCAGATCGTTGCCATGGTTAAGGACGGCGAACGGGTCGACCGGCTGACGGAAGGCGACAACGGTTACGTCGTTGTCAATCAGACACCGTTTTACGGCGAATCCGGCGGCCAGGTCGGAGATACCGGTGTTCTGGCGACCGGCGAAGACGCCGTGGCCCGCGTCGCCGACACCTTGAAAAAAGTCGGCGATCTGCATGTTCACGTCGTTCAAATCGAGCATGGCGGGTTCACCGTCGGAGACGACATTGCACTTCGCGTCGATGGCGACCGCCGCCGCCAACTGCGCGCCAACCACTCGGCGACCCACCTGCTGCACGAGGCCTTGCGCCGCCATTTGGGTAATCATGTGACGCAGAAGGGTTCACTCGTCGCACCGGATCGCCTGCGTTTCGATATCTCCCATCCGAAAGCGGTCGAGGCCCACGAAATCGCCCAGGTCGAGCACGACGTCAACGTCAAGGTTACCGCCAACACCGACGTGGTGACCCGCCTGATGGAACCGGACGCCGCGGTCGAGGCCGGCGCCATGGCGTTGTTCGGTGAAAAATACGGTGACGAGGTGCGCGTCGTATCGATGGGTGCCGATGACGAAAACGCCTATTCAACGGAGCTTTGCGGCGGCACCCACGTCAAACGCACCGGTGACATCGGGCCCTTCAAGATCATCTCGGAAAGCGCCGTCGCCGCTGGCGTCAGGCGCATCGAAGCCTTCACCGGCGACGGGGCGCTCGCCTACTTCACGGAAACCGAGCGGTCCCTCATGGAGGCCGCGTCGATCCTCAAGGCGCAGCCCGGCGACGTGCCGGGCCGCGTGCGGGCGCTGCTCGACGAGCGGCGCAAGCTCGAGCGCGATCTGGCCGAGGCGCGCCGGCAGATGGCGACGGGCGGTGGCGGCTCGTCGACCCAGTCGGAGACGAAAGACGTCGCCGGTATTTCTTTCGCGCCGAAATTGCTCGACGGCGTGCCGCCGAAGGAACTGAAAAGCCTGGCCGACGACCTGAAGACGCGTATCGGGTCCGGCGTCGTCGCCGTCGTCTCCAACACGGACGGCAAGGCGTCGCTGGTCGTCGGCGTCACCGACGACCTGACCGGACGCCTCAGCGCCATCGACCTGGTGCGCAGCGGCTCGGCCGCCGTCGGCGGCAAGGGCGGCGGCGGGCGCCCCGACATGGCGCAGGCCGGCGGACCCGACGGTGCCGGCGGGCAGGCGGCGCTCGACGCCATCGAGGCGGCGATCGCCGAAACCGGTTGAGCCTTACTCGGCGCCGGCCGGCTCGGCGAAGTACCGCCCGGGCGTTGTTCCCAACGATTTTCTGAACATGGAGATGAAGGCGCTCTGGCTGTCGTAGCCGAGGTCAAGGGCGACGGTGGTCACCGGATCGCCGTCGGCGAGCCGCGCCAGGGCTTCCAGAAGACGCACCTGTTGGCGCCATTGGCGGAAGGTCATGCCGGTTTCGGCGGCAAACAGACGTGTCAGGGTCCGTGAACTGGCGCCAGCGGTTTCGGCCCATTGCTCCAGAGAACGGGGATCGGCCGGGTTTTGAGTGAGCGTTTCGGCGATGATCCGCAAGCGGCCGTCGCCCGGCATCGGCAGATGCAGCGGCGTCTCCGGCAGGGTCTGGATCTGATCGAGCAGGACGCCGATCAACCGTCCGTCGGCGCCGTCTTCGTCGTAGTCGGTGGGTAGCGCCACGGCGGCTAGGATCAGCTGGCGCAGAAGTTCGGACACGGTGACGACGGCGCAGTCTTTGGGCATGTCGGGGACGATGGCCGGAGAGAAATACAAGCTGCGCAGCGACAAGGGGCTGCGCGCCAGCACCGCATGATCGACGAAAGCCGGGATCCACACGGCCCGTTGCGTCGGCACCACCCAGATTCCCTGGTCGGTCGATACCACCATGGTGCCGTTGGACGCGAACAACAGCTGGGCCCGGCGGTGGTGGTGGGCTTCGATCAACTGCCCTTGCGGCAAATCCCGCGCACGGCTGGCCACCGGCCGCGGTACGCGGTCGATGCCGCGGTCGTCGTCGGGGCGTCGCCGGGCGGGTCCGGTGGTCAGGAACCGATGGGATTGGGCCATGTCCGTTTACCGATATAAATTGTCTTTATTGCCCATATACGCCATTCGTTGCCTGCGGTAAAGTCCCCGACATCCACTAAGGTATCTGAAAGAACATCGATGAACGTCGCCAACAATCCAAAGCAGGGATGGAAAAGGGCAGAGGTTTTCCTGATCCTGACGGCCATCGCCATGCCGATCAGCTTCTCCACCTGGCAGGCGTTGTTCAACAACTTCGCTCACGACCAAATCGGCTCCGGGGCCTGGGAGGTGGGGCTGATCCAGAGCTTGCGTGAGGTCCCGGGTTTCCTGTCGTTCACGGTGATCTTCATTCTCCTGGCTTTCCGCGAACAGACCTTCGCGTTGCTGTCCCTGGCGCTTCTGGGCCTCGGCATCGCCATCACCGGGTTCTATCCGAGTTTCTGGGGGCTGATGCTGACCACCTTCCTGATGTCCGTCGGCTTCCATTATTTCGAGACCCTGCACCAGTCCCTGGCTCTGCAATGGACCGACAAGGCCAAGGCGCCGATGGTGCTCGGACGTATCATCAGCGCGCGATCCTTCGCGGCCCTGGTTTCCTTCGTGCTGGTCTATGTCGCCCTCGACATCGGCGGTTTCGAGTTGAAATGGGTCTATCTGATCGGCGGCGGCGTCACCCTGGCGATCGCGGTCTTCTGCTGGGTCGCCTATCCACGTTACGAGGCCAAGGTCGGACAGACCAAGAAGATCGTCCTCAAGAAACGCTACTGGTTGTGGTACGCGCTGACCTTCATGTCCGGGTCGCGGCGCCAGATCTTTGTCGTCTTCTCGCTGTTCCTGATGGTCGAGAAGTTCGGCTTCGACCCGGCGGCCATGAGCCTGATGTTCGTCGCCAGCACCGGCATCACCATGTTCGTGGCCCCGAAGATCGGCAAGCTGGTGGCGCGCTTCGGCGAGCGCCGCGCACTGATCTTCGAGTACGTGGGATTGATCGGCGTCTTCGCCGCCTATGCCTTCGTCGACACCGCCTGGATCGCCGTCGTGCTCTATGTCCTCGACCACCTGTTCTTCGCCTTCGCGCTGGCCATCAAGACCTATTTCCAGAAGATCGCCGACCCGGAAGACATCGCGTCTTCTTCGGGCGTCAGCTTCACCATCAGCCACATCGCCGCCGTCTTCATACCGGCGCTCTATGGCTACGTCTGGGTCCAGCACTCGGCTTCGGCGGTGTTCCTGTCGGCCGCCGCCATGGCCGGAGTTTCCCTTGTCCTCGCCTTTCTCGTCCCGCACAATCCGCGCATCGGAAACGAAACCGTTGTCGGCGGCACCGCTTTCCAGGCGGCGCCGGCGGAATGAGTGGACGGTCGGGCTTGAGGAAACGGACCCCATATGAGTTCAGGCAGGTTTGACGGAACCGAAACCTACGTTGCCACCGAGGACCTGAAGGTCGCGGTCAACGCCGCCGTCTCCCTGGAGCGGCCGTTGCTGGTCAAGGGCGAGCCGGGGACCGGCAAGACCGTGCTCGCCGAGGAGGTCGCCAAGGCCTTGGGCGCGCCGCTCCTGCAGTGGCACATCAAGTCGACGACAAAGGCGCAGCAGGGGCTCTATGAATACGACGCCGTGGCCCGGCTTCGCGACTCGCAACTGGGCGACGAGCGTGTCCACGACATCGCCAACTACATCGTCCGCGGCAAGCTGTGGGAGGCCTTCGAGGCGGAAACGCGCCCGGTGCTGCTGATCGACGAGATCGACAAGGCCGACATCGAGTTCCCCAACGACCTCCTGCTCGAACTCGACCGCATGGAGTTCCATGTCTACGAGACCCAGGAAACGGTCCTGGCCCGGGCGCGACCCATCGTCGTCATTACATCCAACAACGAGAAGGAACTGCCGGACGCCTTCCTCAGGCGCTGCTTCTTCCACTACATCCGGTTCCCCGACGAAGACACCATGCGCCGCATCATCCAGGTCCACTTCCCGGATATCCAGAAACGCCTGGTCTCCGAGGCGCTCAACGCTTTCTATGGGCTCCGCGATGTTCCGGGGCTGAAGAAGAAACCCTCCACGTCGGAACTGCTCGACTGGCTGAAGCTCTTGATGGTCGAAGACATCCCGCCGGAAGCGCTGAAGAGCGACGACGCCAAGGCCGTGATCCCGCCGCTCTATGGGGCGTTGCTCAAGAACGAACAGGATGTCCACCTGCTCGAACGCCTGGCATTCCTGCACCGCCGCGAGAAGGGATGAGGCCGGGTTCGCTGGCCGCCCGGTGGCGGGTTTCCGCCGGCCGCCGTTTGGCTCGCCCACGAAAAACGCCTATCCTGGTCACTCCGTTGGGGCAGTCGGCGTGAGGCTATGGGTATGAGGAAGGGCGCGTGATCAAATTCGACGACCTGACCGACCCCGCCAAGATCGAAGCCTGGGTTCGCCAGGTCTTCGCATGGCTCGATAGCAATGTCCTGGTTCTGTCCACGGTCGTGCAGGCGCTCATCGTCGTTACCGCGTTCCTGGTCGCCTGGGCGACGGCGGCCCAGGTCCGTGCTCTTATCGAAAAGGGGTGGGATGCGCCCTGGTACCGGAAATACGGAAAGCCGGTCGCCGACGCCCTGGCGCCCCTCAGCCTGCCGGTCGTGTGGCTGGTCCTGCAGTGGTTTTCCGTGTTCGCCGCGGCGGAGGCCGCCTGGCCCCATCACCTGATCGAGATCGTCGTCAGCCTGCTGACCGCCTGGGTGGTGATCCGCCTGGCCGCGACCTTGATCCGCGATCCGCAGTGGTCGCGGGCCGTGACCATCGCCGCCTGGGCCATTGCGGCGCTCAACATCACCGGCCTCCTGGAGCCGACCAGCGCCGTGCTCGACAGCATGGCCATGCAGATCGGCGAGGTTCGAATCTCGATCCTCAGCGTCATCAAGGCCGGCATGGCCTTGGCCGTATTGCTGTGGCTGGCCGGATTTTCGGCCCGGCTGCTGGAACGCCGGCTGGCCGCCATGCCGGCCGTGTCGCCGTCGGCCCAGGTGCTGTTCGGCAAGCTGTTCCGGGTCCTCGTCTTCACCGTCGCCGTCGTCATCGGCCTCGAATCCGTCGGCATCGACCTGACCGCTTTCGCCGTCTTTTCGGGCGCCGTCGGCCTCGGTGTCGGCTTCGGCCTGCAGAAGGTCATCTCCAACCTGATCAGCGGCATGATCCTGCTGATGGACAAGTCGGTGAAACCCGGCGACGTCATCTCGCTGGGCGAGACCGTCGGCGAGATCAAGACATTGAACGCGCGTTACGTGTCCGTCATCACGCGGGACGGCACCGAACACCTGATTCCCAACGAGGAACTGATCTCGCAGCGTGTCGAGAACTGGTCTTTCAGCCACCGCATGGTGCGCTTGCGCCTGCCGATCGGCATTTCCTACGGATCCGATGTCCGGCGCGCCATCGCGTTGGCGATCGAGGCGGCCGGCCAGACGGCCCGCGTCCTCGACAATCCCAAGCCGGTCTGCAGCCTGACCGGTTTCGGCGCCAGCTCCGTCGATCTCGAGCTTCGCATCTGGGTCGGCGATCCGCAGAACGGCCTCGGCAACGTCAAGAGCGCCACTCTGCTCCAGGTCCGGGATCTCTTCCGCAAGAACGGCATCGAATTCCCCTTTCCGCAACAGGATATCCATCTCAAGAGCGTGCCGCCGGAACTATTGGGCGACGTCGCCATGGAGCCGGAAACGCTCGACGACAGTGGAGCCGAGGAAGGCGCCGTCGCCCGGGTCACGGCCCGGGGTGCGGCCAACCCAGGTGGCGGGGAGTAGGGGCGTCCATGTTCATCGATTTCTTCTTCAAGCTGCGCGAGGCCCGCATCCCGGTATCGCTCCGCGAGTACCTGACCCTGATCGAGGCCGTCGAGGCCGGGTTGGCGGAGACGGACGTCGAGCGTTTCTACTATCTTTCGCGCAGCGCCCTGGTCAAGGACGAGACCAATCTCGACAAATTCGACCGGGTCTTCGGCGAGGTCTTCGAGGGGATCGACGCGGTGCCCGAGGGCGAGGCCTACGAGATTCCCGAAGACTGGCTGCGTAAGCTGGCCGAACGCTTCTTCACGGAGGAAGAGAAAAACGAGATCGAGGCCCTCGGCGGCTGGGAAAAGCTCATGGAAACCCTGAAAAAGCGCCTGGAGGAACAGGAAAAACGCCACCAGGGCGGATCGAAATGGATCGGTACCGGCGGCACCTCGCCCTTCGGCGCCTGGGGCTACAACCCGGAGGGCGTGCGCATCGGCCAGGACAACAACCGCCACAACCGGGCCGTCAAGGTCTGGGACAAGCGCGAGTTCCGCAATCTCGACGACGGCATCGAACTGGGCACGCGCAACATCAAGGTGGCGCTACGCAGGCTCAGGCGATTCGCCCGCGAGGGCGCGGCCACCGAGCTCGACCTCGACGACACCATCCGCTCGACCGCCAAGAAGGGCTGGCTCGACGTCAAGATGGTGCCGGAGCGCCACAACGCCGTGAAGGTTCTCCTGTTCCTCGACGTTGGCGGCTCCATGAACCCGCACGTCAAGACCATGGAGGAACTGTTCTCGGCGGCGCGCGCCGAGTTCAAGCACCTCGAATACTTCTACTTCCACAACTGTCTCTATGAGCGGGTGTGGCGCGACAACGTGCGCCGCCACAGCGAGGTCATGGCGACATGGGACGTGCTCCATACCTACCCCCACGACTACAAGGTGATCATCGTCGGTGATGCCTCCATGAGCCCCTACGAGATCGTCTATCCCGGTGGGTCCGTCGAGCATTGGAACGAGGAGGCCGGCGCCGTCTGGCTGGAACGCCTGCTCCATGTCTATTCGAAGGCGGTGTGGCTCAATCCGGTACCGGAGCGGTGGTGGAGCCACACGCAGTCGGTCGGCATGATCGAGCAGATCGTCGGCGGCCGCATGTTTCCGCTGACTCTCGAGGGGCTGGACGACGCGATCCGCGAACTGAGCCGTTGAAAATCGAACCGGTGATACTCAAGCCGGTGAAAATCCCGTGAACGGCCGGGCCGGCTCAATTCAGACGCTTCCCTAATAACCCTACTTTCCGTTAGGATATAGCCCTACCAGCAGTTCGAACCTGGGAGAGCAAAATGGAAAACAGAATAGGGATCTCGAAAGCGGCAAAAATGCTCGGGATCGGCAGGTCGGATCTGAACGAGCGCTTGTTGTCCGCCGGTATCGAGACCTTCGAGGGCGAGGTCGACTTCGAGAGCGTCAAGCGGATCGCCCCGTCCCTGAACCTGAGTGAATCGGAGATCCTGCAGAGGGTCCAGTTCATCCGTGAGAACTGCGCCAAATTGTCCGAACACAATCAGACCCGCTCGACGGAAGACGAGCTCGATTGCCAGGTTCAGAAACTGATGACGGAGTTGATGGTCGAAACGCGGCGCGGCGACCGGTATCGCCACATCATCGACGACGTCATCGGCAAGCTCGGCGAACTCCAGAAATCCGAGGACGAACGCACCCGCGAACTCGCCCTCGAACTGAGCAGCTGGCTGGTCGACGAGATCGAAGCGTAATCCGAGTTCGGATCAATTGACGTCAGCGGCGACCCGCATGGTGACGATGCGGTCGGGATCGTCGACGACGCCGTTGGCATTGGGGTCGCCGCGTTTCAGCATCGACACGAATTTCATGCCCTCGACCACACGGCCCCAGACCGTGTATTGGCCATCCAGCCAAGGCGACTTCTTGAAGACGATGAAGAACTGGGAATCGCCGCTGTTCGGATTTGACGACCGGGCCATGGAAACGATGCCCCGCACATGCGGTTCGCTCGAGAACTCGGCCGGGATGTTCTGCCCGGATCCGCCGGTGCCGTTGCCGTCCGGATCCCCTCCCTGCGCCATGAAACCGGCGATGACCCGGTGAAAGGTCAGACCGTCATAGAATTTCTGGCGCACCAGTTCCTTGATGCGCGCCACGTGTTTCGGCGCCAGGTCCGGGCGCATCTCGATGACCACGCGTCCGTGCTCGAGATCCATGTAAAGGGTGTTTTCGGGATCGCTCGCTTCGGCGGTTTCAGTCACGGCAAGGACTCCAATTAACAATAAGGCTGCGAACAGGTAACGGTGCAAGGCGGCTCTCCGCATTCGTCAGTCTCCGTTTGTCGGATCGTTGAAAAGGCGGGGCGAATTTACACCATCGGAAGGTCGGCGCACAGGCGCGATTTGCCGACGGAACGGAGAAGGCGCACGGCGATCTCGCGTCAGTCGAACAGCGCGTCGATGTCGTCCTGAGAGAGGCCTTCGCCTTCCAATTGCGGACCGTGCAGAAGCTCCTCGTCTGCCGTCTTTTCCTGGAGTTCTTGGACGACCACGTTCTCGATAACATGGCGTCCCCAGATATCGACGAGCGCGTCGACGCGGTCCTCGACGTAGGTCAACGATTTGACGAGTTTATTTACCCGCTGTCCGGTGATGTCTTGGAAGGAACAGGCCTGGAACACGTCGCCGGAATTGTTGGCGATTTCGTCCAATTTGGCGATGATTTCTGGGTCATCAGTTTTGTCGCGGATTTCCTGGAGGATGGCGTCATTTTTTTCGACCACCTCCATGATCGTATTGGTCGCCTCCTCGGTCGCCTTGACGATGGCGTCTAGCTGATCCCCCATCTTCTGGAAATTATGGGTTTCGTCGGCAGGGCGATCGATGGCGGCTATTTCATCTCGGACTTTGTTGAGGTAGCGGAGGAGGCCGTCTAATTCCCGCCTCAAATAGGCTTCAGAGCTTGATTCGGCCACCAGGGTATCCTCTCGTAGGTTGGCTCCGGATCGACTGCTGGGGCGTCTTGTTTGATCCTGATCCTAGCGCCTTTTTCGTCAGGGTTGAATAGCGATATTCCCAATAGTCCTTGTCCCCGGAGAAGCCTAATCGTCTTTGCAACCAAAGGCCGCGAGGATCTGTCGCGCGGCGTCGGCCGGGTTGACCGACCCCTCCTGGACGCGAACCTCGAGTTCCGGCAACAGGGCACCGACCTCAGCGTCGTCCGTCAAGCGCCGCGACAGGGCTTCGTGGACCTCGTCCCACATCCACGCCTTCGCCTGTTCGGCGCGCCTGGCGTCCAGCTTTCCGGTCGTGCTCATGGCATTGCGAAACGCCTCGGCGGTTTCCCAGACTTCGTCGATGGCTTCGCCGGTCATCGACGAGCATTTCAGAACCTTCGGCGTCCAAACGGTCGAATCGTGGCGGAGCAGGTGCAGGGCGGCCGCGTAGTCGCGCCGGGCTCGTTCGGCGGCTGGGATCAAGTCGCCATCGGCCTTGTTGACAACGATCAGTTCGGCCAGTTCGACGATGCCTTTCTTGAGACCTTGTAATTCATCACCGCCGCCCGGTGCGATCAGGAGCATGAACATGTCGACCAACCCGGCGACCGCCGTTTCCGACTGACCGACACCGACCGTTTCCACCAGAATGACATCGAACCCGGCCGCTTCCGTAGCCAGGATGACCTCGCGGGTGCGCCGGGCGACACCGCCGAGCGACCCGCCTGACGGCGACGGGCGGATGTAGGTGCTCGGGTGGCGCGCCAGCTTTTCCATGCGCGTCTTGTCGCCGAGGATCGAGCCGCCGCTGATCGGACTGGACGGGTCGACGGTGATCACCGCGACCCGATGTCCGCGGTCCACGATATGCAGACCGAAGGCCTCGATGAAGGTTGACTTGCCGACACCGGGTACACCGGAAATCCCGATGCGAACCGAGCGTCCCGTCGCCGGCAGCAATTCGGCGATCAGGCTTTCCGCTTGCGCCCGATGATCCGAGCGGGTCGATTCGATAAGCGTTATGGCGCGCGCCAGGGCACGGCGGTCGCCAGCCAGGATGGCGCCGGCATGTCGGTGTTCGCCGACGTCGTCAGTCGGTTGCCGGGCGGCCCTGTCCAATGTCACCGACCGCCCTTTTTGCCGTCGGGGTCGAGCGCATGCATGGCCAGGACTTTCAGTTTCTCACGCTGTTCCGGGTCCAACTCGTCGATGATATGCGATTTGGACCGGTGAATGGCCATGGCTTCGGCGATCAGCGCGCGCCGCCCCTTGGTCATGCGCCCCATGCGGGCCTGGCGGTCGAGCAGTTCCTTTTCGGCGGCATCCAGACTTTGCCGAATCAGTTCAGCCGGATCATCGACGATGTCGGGCCCGTCGGGTGCGCGCGGACGAGGCGGCGGTGTCCTCGCAAATTCCTGGGCCAGTTCGTCTTCTGGTACGGCGGGTTTATCGATGTCCGGCGCTGTTTCGGATCGTCTTTCCGCGTTGGCGGCCTGATTCCCGCGCTGCTTTTTCGCATCCCGGATAGCGCCGAGTTTGTCCCGGGCCTTTTTGTCCATGACCATGGATAGGAGCGCGTTTGAGACGATTTTCTTTAACATTTCTTTTCCGTCGGGAGGTCCGGAAACCGCATCCGAAATTCACGATAGATTCACATATTAAGGGCCTGATTATCTGCTAACAAGCTGGCGTTGAAACCTTTGACCGACGTCAATGGGGCTGGCCTAAATACCTGTGCAGCCTTATGGTTCCCGGCATGAGACGATTTAGAAACGCTAAGATCATCGCGACCCTCGGCCCAACGAGTTCAGACAGGGACGCGATCACCAACCTGTTCGAGGCGGGGACCGACGTATTCCGCCTGAACTTCTCTCACGGAACGCAGGAAGACCACAAGAAACGCTACGAAACCATTCGCGAACTGGAGGCGGAGTTCCATCGGCCGATCGGTGTTCTGGCCGACCTGCAGGGACCGAAACTCCGCGTCGGCCAATTCGACGGCGGAAAGATCAATCTGGAAGCCGGGCAGCCCTTTCGGCTCGACCTGGATTCGGCGCTCGGTGACGGATCGCGGGTTTCGCTCCCCCATCCGGAGATCTTCTCGGCGTTGGAACCGGGAACCAAGCTTCTCATGGACGACGGTCGGATCCGACTCCGCGTCCTCGACTGCGGAGAGGATTTTGCCGAAACCGAGGTCGTCGTCGGCGGAGACTTGTCCAACCAAAAGGGCGTCAATGTGCCCGACGTTGTCCTCGACCTGTCGCCGTTGACTGAAAAGGACCACGACGACCTGCGCTTTGCCCTGCAACTCGGTGTCGATTGGGTGGCGCTTTCCTTCGTGCAGCGCCCAGCCGACGTCGCGGAGGTACGCAAGATCATCGCCGGGCGGGCCGGCGTCATGGCCAAGATGGAAAAACCGCAGTGCATGCATCACCTCGACGAGATCGTCGACCTCGCCGACTCGATCATGGTGGCGCGCGGTGACCTTGGCGTCGAGTTGCCGCCGGAAGAGGTGCCCGGTTGTCAAAAGAGGATTGTTCGGGCCAGCCGCGAAGCCGGAAAACCCGTCGTCGTCGCGACCCAGATGCTGGAGTCGATGATCAACTCGCCGACGCCCACCCGCGCCGAAGCCTCCGACGTGGCGACGGCGATCTACGACGGCGCCGATGCGGTCATGCTGTCGGCTGAAACGGCGGTCGGGAAGTACGGGCCGGAAGCGGTCTCGATCATGGAGAGGATCATTCGCCAGGTCGAGTTGGACGATCACTATCGCAACATTACGGAAGCGGACCGCCATCTACCCGAGGCGACCGCCGCCGACGCCATTACGGCGGCCGCGCGACAGGTCGCGCGGACGATTTCCGCGGCCTGTATCGTCACCTTCTCGTCGACCGGTTCGACGACCTTGCGTGCCTCTCGCGAACGCCCGACCGTGCCGATCCTCGGTCTCACGGCGCGAACGGATACGGCGCGGCGGCTGGCCCTGGTTTGGGGCGTGCACTCCGTCGAGACCACCGAATGCCAGACCTTCCGTGATATGGTGTCAAACGCCATCCGCGACGCCCGCGAGGAGGGCTTCGCCAGTACCGGCGACGCGCTGGTCATCACCGCGGGTGTTCCCTTCGGCACGCCCGGCGCCACCAATATCCTGCGCATCGCCTGGGTTGAGTAGCCCTTGTCGGCGGGTGGTAAGCCGGCGCCCGGTCATGCCGGCGGCGCCTTCTTCGCTATTGCGGCGTTCGGCTTGTGGGGCGTTTTTCCGCTCTATTTCATGGCGGTTGACCACATACCCGTTGCCGAGGTCCTGGCCCATCGCATCTTGTGGTCGGCGGCGCTCGTCGCCTTGGCGCTGGGGTTGCGCGGCCGCCTCGTCGGCATTTGGCCCCTGCTTCGCGACAGGGCGGTGGCCATCCGTTTGGCTGCATCGGCGACCTTCGTCGGCTTCAACTGGACGGTTTACATTTGGGCCGTGACCCATGGCCATGTGCTTGAGTCGAGCCTCGGGTACTTCATCAATCCGCTCGTCAACGTGTTGCTGGGGACCGTTTTCCTTGGTGAACGCCATAATCGGCTGCAATGGATCGCCATCACCGTCGCGGCAATCGGTGTGCTCAACCAGATCGCCTTTGTTGGCAGTTTTCCCTGGATCGCCTTGTCCCTTGCATTCAGTTTTGGTTTCTACGGCCTCATCCGCAAGACGGCCCCGGTCGAGGCGATGAGCGGGCTCTTATTTGAGACGGCCGTCTACACCCCACTGGCGGTTGCGTTCATCGCCTTTTTGGCGCACCGGGGAACCGGGCATTTCGGCGCCGGATGGCAAGACACGGCACTCCTCCTTCTGGCCGGTGCCGTGACCGCGGTGCCGCTCTACCTGTTTACCGAGGCGGCGCGCCGCTTGCGCCTGGCGACACTGGGCCTCTTCCAATACATCGCGCCGACCCTTCAGTTCGCGCTCGGTGTCACCGTGTTCGGCGAACCACTTGGCCCCTCCTTTCTCATCACCTTTGCCTTGATCTGGTCGGCCTTGGCGCTTTACTCCTTTTCCGCCTTCCGCACCGGAAAAGAGAAGGAAGCGACACCATGATCGCCCAGATCTTCGCCGTCATCGCGCCCATGTTCATTTGTGCCGGCATCGGGTTCGTCTGGGTCAAGCGCGGCTTGCCCTACGAGCCGGTCTTCGTGTCGAAATTGGTGATGATCGTTGGTTTTCCGTGTCTGGTCTTCGCCTCCCTCGTTCAGTCGGAACTGGATGCCAGTGCTTTGGCCGAGATGGGTTTGGCCGCCGTCGTTACTCTCAGCGCTTTCGCCGCCGTTGGTTATCCGGTGCTGAGATTGGCGGACCAGGAGATCCGCGCCTTCCTGCCGCCCATGATGCTGGCTAATACCGGAAACATGGGTTTGCCGCTCTGCCTGTTGGCTTTCGGCGATACGGGCCTGGCCCTGGGTATCGGCTATTTCACGGTCAACGGCCTGCTTGCCTTCATCGTCGGCCCGACGATCGTATCCGGCTCTTCAAACCTGATGAACGTCCTGAAACTGCCGCTCATTTGGGCGACGCTTCTGGCATTGGTCTTCAAGTTCGGTGACATCCCGGTCCCCGATTGGGCCCTCAACACGCTCACCATTATCGGCGGTTTTCCCATACCGTTGATGTTGATCACGCTCGGCACGTCGCTGGCCGAACTCCACATCACGACACTCGGTCGCAGCACGGCGCTCGCCGTCTTGAGGCTGGCCATGGGGTTTGCTGTCGGTGTCGGCGCTGCTCACCTGCTCGGACTCGAAGGTATCGCCCGAGGCGTCGTCATCGTCGAATGCGCCATGCCCGCGGCCGTTTTCAACTACCTGTTTGCCCAAACCTACGACCGCCGGCCGGCCGAAGTGGCGGGCGTCGTCGTCATTTCGACCGCCTTGTCCTTCGCCACCCTGCCGTTCCTGATCTGGTACGTGCTGCCCGGTTGACGGCGTTGCGAGGACGCGTCGCGAAATTGTCATCATAGCAAGTTTCGGAATGCGGGATGGAGGCTGAAGCCTCATATTTGTCGGATCGAACGATCTACGAACCGTCTGCCCGGAACATTCGTCTATGACCCATCCGACTGCGCCCGCCCGACAAGCCCCGCAAATGACCGCCGCCACCTGGGGGATGCTCATGGTGCTGGGTATTGTCTGGGGCGGGTCGTTTTTCTTTGCCGGCTATGCGGTGCGCGAGGTCGGTCCGTTGACCCTGACGGCGCTCAGGGTCGGGATCGCGGCCGTTGCCTTGTGGATCTGGGTAGGCGCGACGGGGCTCCGGGTTCCGTTCGACGCCCGCTTGTGGGGCGCCTTCGCCGTGATGGGGATGCTCAACAACGCCATCCCCTTCAGTCTCATCTTTTGGGGACAAACGGAAATTTCCAGCGGGCTTGCCTCAATCCTCAACGCGACGACGCCGCTGTTTACCGTCGTCCTGGCGCACGGCTTGACGACCGACGAGAAGATAACGGTGGGGAAGGTCGGTGGCGTTCTGTTCGGGTTGGTTGGCGTCGCCGTCATCATGGGGCCGGACGCCGTCGCTGGCCTGGGCGCCGCGTTCTTGGCGCAGGCCGCGATCCTGGGCGCGGCTTTGTCCTATGCGTTCGCCGGCATCTTCGGGCGTCGTTTCAGGGAACGGCCACCGGCGGTCACGGCCTGCGGCCAAGTCATCATGTCGAGCCTGATGATGGTGCCCGTCGCTCTCGTCGCCGAGGACCCTCTCTCCGGCGCCATGCCGGGATTCATGACCTGGGCCGCCATCGTCGCCCTCGGTATCGTTTCCACGGCCTTCGCCTACATCCTCTATTTCCACATCCTCAAAGTCGCCGGCGCCACCAACGTCCTGGTCGTCACCTTCCTGGTGCCGGTCAGTGCTATCGTCCTCGGTGTTCTGTTCCTCGACGAAGTCCTTCTGGTCCGTCATTTGGCCGGCATGCTCCTGATCGGCCTCGGCCTCGCCGTCATGGACGGACGGTTGACGCGGCGGTTCGCATCCGGAATTCCATGGGGCGCTAAAAATACTTAGGTAATCGGTCGAATATCGGCTGATTTATTACAATAATATGGCGCCCACAGGTCAAGTCCGACTCTTGCTGGATAAATTCGTAGGCTTGGCGACCTTCGAGGCGCTG
>Ga0066187_1000298_pt1 | contig 18296 bp, 13 predicted proteins | sample WorMetexBAHAMAS1_FD_58706 | JGI IMG/M metagenome (GOLD analysis project Ga0066187, IMG submission 58706) | Marine gutless worms symbiont microbial communities from Max Planck institute for Marine Microbiology, Germany - Inanidrilus exumae... | ecosystem: Host-associated > Annelida > Digestive...
GTCCGCCACCATCTTGGCGATCACCGAAGTCAGCGGCGTCGCAACGCTGGCGTCTTCCGGCGCCAGCAGCAGCCCTTCGAAGGCGAGCCCCGTGGAAACGTCCGTGCCACCGAACATCACGATGTTGCCGGTGCCGCCGACCAGGCTGAAATTGCCCTCGACATCGGAGGTGACGGAAACCTCGCCCGCATCCAGCACAGCGTCGTTGTCGCTGTCTCGGAACACCGTCGCACCCGAAATGTACCCGTCTGCGACGTTGCCGTTGACCACGTCGTTGACGGCAATTGTGAATGTCTCGTCGTGGCTGGCGCCGCCGCTGTCGGTCACCCGCACGGTGATGTCGACGGTGGGCTCGGTGCTGGTATCGAAGGTGGCGCCGTTGCTGACGACGACCTCGTTCCGTTCGGTGTTCAGTTCGAACCGGCCGCCGGCATCGTCGACCAGGCTGAACGAAAACGTGTCGCCGCTGTCCACGTCGACCACGTCCTGCAAATTGCCGATCACGGTGCCCGCGTCGACGATCTCGTCGACGTCGATCGTGCTGTCGGAGGAATCCACCAGGTCGAAGTCGGTCGGCGCGTCGTTGGTGTTCGCCACCGTCAGATCGAAGGTGTCGCTGACGGTCGCGTCGCCGTCATTGGCCGTCACCGTCACCGAGATGGTCCCGACATTGGCGTTGGCCGGCGTGCCGGAGAAGACGCCCGTCACCGTGTTGAACGACAGCCATGCGGGCAGCGCACCGCCCCCCGCCAGGGTCGCCGAATAGCTCAGCGTGTCGCCCAGGTCCGCGTCCGAGAAGTTGGCCGACGCGTCGTAGGAGTAGACGGCGTCCTCGTTCGTCGTCTGGTCGGCGGTGGCGACGGCCGGGCCGTCATTTTGCCCGGCAACGGTGATCGTGGCCGTCCGGTCCACCGAAGCCGTGCCGTCGCTGACGGTGTATTCGAAACTCAGCGTGCGGGTTTCACCCGGGTTCAGGTCCTGCAGAGTGCTGTCGGCTGTGAAGGTGAACGTGCCGTCGGTATTGATCACCATCGTGCCTTGCGGCACGCCGGCCAAGTTCGGCGCGGTCTCCAGGCTGTAGGTCAGTCCGCCCGCCTCCACGTCCACATCGGTGGCCACCAACTGGCCGCTGAGCGGCACATCCTCGTCGGCACCGGTAATGGCGGCGGTCACCGCGACCGGCGCGTCGTTCGCGCCGCTGACGATCAGTTCCGCGGTCTTCTGGACCGTCGCGACACCGTCGGAAACGCTGTAGACGAAGGACAGCGTCACGGATTCGCCCTGGTCCAGGCCTTCGAAGGCACCTGCAGGATCGTAGGAGAACTGGCCGGTCGCGGCGTTGGTGACGCTGAGTGTTCCCTTGGCCGGCTGGCTGACGATGGCAAAGGTCAGGCTGGCGCCGTCGTCGACGTCCGATCCCGGCAGCGAGAAGGACGAGGCGCCGTCCTCCACCGCCGTGCGGGTGACGGTGGCGGCGCTGGTGACCGGTGCATCGTTGGTGCCGGTGACGGTGATCGTCGCGGTCTGGACGTGTGTCGCATCGCCGTCCGTGACGCTGTACTGGAAGGTGACCGTCTCGGTTGCCGCAGCCGCCAGGCTGTCGAAATCGGTGCCCGGGTCGAAGCTGTAGGTCCCGTTCGCGGCGATCGACAGCGCGCCCTTTGTCGGCCCGCTGCCTGGGACCAGGGCGAATGTGAGGCTTTCGACGTCCAGGTCGGTCGCGTCGAGCGTGCCTGTCACCACCCCGTTTTCACCCGCCTGGATCGCGGTCGTCACACCCTGGGGCGCATCGTTGACGCCGGTGACGATCAGCGTGGCGTTCCGTTGCACGGTTGTCCCCAAACCGTTCTGGTCGGTCACGCTGTAGGTGAACTCCAGCAGCGTCGATTCGCCGGTGTCGAGACCTTGATAGGATGTGCCCGGATCGAAGCTGTAACTGCCGTTGCCGGCGATGGACAGCCCAGCCGGTCCGCTGACGAGCGCAAAAACCAGCGTGTCGTTCGAATCCGCATCGCTGACGGTACCGGTCAGCGTCCCGGACAGCGTGCTGTCTTCGTTGGTGGTCAGCGACACGACGGACTGGATCACCGGCGCAGCGTTGGTGCCGGTGACCGTGATCGTTACCGTCTCGGTATCGGTGCCGCCGTTGCCGTCGGAAACCGTATAGGTGAAGGTGACGGCCTCGCTCTCGCCCGCGCCCAGGCTGTTGAAATCCGACCCGGGATCGAAGGTGAATATGCCGTCCGCGCCCAGGGTCAGTGTGCCCTTGGACGGCGCGGTCGCTACCTGGAAGGTGAGCGTGTCGTTGGCGTCGTCGTCCGTCGCCTGAAGCTGGCCGGTGATGCTGGTCTGTTCGGGCGTCGAGACCGATGCCGCCGCCGCGTCGGGCGCGTCGTTCCGGCCGATGACGGTCAGCGTTGCTGCCTGGTCGACCTCGACCTTCCCGTCGCTGACAGTGTAGGTGAAATCAAGCGTCTCGCTTTCGCCGGCGCCAAGCGTCTCGAAGGCCCCGCCCGGCACGAAGCTGTAGCTGCCGTCCTGATTGAGGGTCATCAGGCCCTTCGGCGTGCCGCCCAGGTTCGGCGGTGTCTTCAGCGTGAAAGTCAGCGTGTCCGAAGCATCGGCATCGCTTGCCGCCAAGGTTCCGGACACGCTTATGTCTTCGTCGCCGGAGATGTCGGTCGTTCCGGGGACGGGCTCGGCGTTCGCCCGGATCAGGCCGGTGTTTGCCGCCAGCCACAGCTCGCTGGGTGCGACGCCCTTGATGGTGGCCAGAACCGTCGCACCGGCCCGCACCTGGGTGTCGGCACCGGACTGGACCAGGGACAGCGTGGTGCCGGCGGCCACGAAGGCGGACATGTCGACCACGTCGCCGGCCGCGAAGTCCTGGATCACGTCGGCCTGTTCGCCCGGGGCGATGACGAAGGTGTCGTTGCCGTCGCCGCCGGTCAGGTCGTCGTTGCCGGCGCCGCCTTCCAGCGTGTCGTCGCCCAGGCCGCCGATCAGGCGGTCGTCGCCCGCGCCGCCGATCAGGACATCCGCCCCGGCGCCACCCTCGATCACGTCGTCGCTGCTGCCGCCGGTCAAGGTCTCGTTGGCCGAGGTGCCGATGGTTGCGCCGTCAACGTCGCCCACATCGGCTGTGTTGATCTTGGTGTCCAGCGCGGTGCCGGAATACTCCGTCTTTGCGGTATTCAGGCCTGTGGTCAGATCGCCCACATCGCCCGACTGCTCGACGGCGGACAGTGCGTCGTTCAACGACTGTGCGGCGGCGTTCTGGGCGATATAGGCCGCCTGCGCCAGATCGGTCAGCAGCACCGAGCCGTCCGTGGACAGGCCGCTGATGTGGCTGTTCCCGTCGACGATGACGTCAGCGGAATCGGATGCGGCCAGCAGCACATAGGTCTGCGAGGTCTCGTCCAGGCCCAGGCTGGCGTCATCGACCACGTCTTCGATCAGCGTCTGGATGTTGGCCGTGCTGTCGATGTCGAAGGTTCCGCCCGCGCCAACGATGTCGCTTGCCAGGTTGCTGTAGACGGCGGACGTGATCGTGCCCGTGACGGCCGTCGATGCGCCCGCGCCTTCCAGGACACCGGCGGTCTGCACGATGGTGTTCTGCACCTTGATGGCGGCGGACATGACGTCGCTGGCACCGGCCACGCCGTTGAGGACGCCGTTGACGGGATCGAAGGAGGTGAGGTCGATGTCGCCGGACAGGCTGAACGCGGTCTTCACCGCCTGTTCGGCGGCAGTCGTATCGGCGGCAAGGCCGTCTTCGATCATCGACTGCATCAAGGTCGTCAGAGGCGTGACCACCGTCGATCCGGACGGCGCGGTCAGCGTGCCCTGGAAGGCAAGCCCGGTGGACACGTCGGTGCCGCCGGTCAGGACCAGCGGGCCGTCGCCCTCCGCGATCGTGAACAGGCCATTGGCGCCGGTGGTGGTGAAGACCTCGCCTGCATCGCGGACACCGTCCCGGTCACTGTCGCGGAACACCGTCGCGCCGACGATATACCCGTCGATCGCCTGGCCGGTGATTGTGACCACCACGTCGACCGTGGCCCCTGCGGACGGCGTCTCGGCCTCGGGCGGATCGCTTTCGAGCCGCGCCAGGAAAAGGACACCGTCGTCAACCTCTGTCCGCAACACCGCCGCCCCGCCGGCAAAACTCGGCCCTAGCACTTGCGCAATCAGCGTCGCATCCGGCCGGTCGGGGACCTGATCCGTTTCGAGACCGCTCATTTCGCGGCTGTTCGAGACCGCTCATTTCGCGGCTGTCGCGGACATGAGAGGGGCGCAGTGCGCTGCTTGGCGGCGTGGGTTCGGGGGGGCTCGGCGGGGAAGGACCGTCTGCAGGCGCAATGTCGCTCAGGATTTGCGCAGTGTCCGCGAAACCCACCTCCTCGCCGGAGGTTTCGTCGACGATGGTCAATTCCGTGTCTTCATCGCCGAGATAAAGCGCGAAATCCTTGAGGACCAAGGTTTCCTGGGGGGAGCCCGGGGTCGCGGGCAGAACAAGCACCACGTCGCCGCCCACGATCTGCGGACGGACGCTCTGGCCGTCGGGTGTGATCACCCTGACTTTGTCCCCCGGCTGGATCTGCGGGATTTCCACACCGCTATCCAGCTCAAGCTCGAGGCGCACACCCGATGCGCGCTCGATCACCAGCTCACCCATGTCGTCCCCAGGCCTTTCACGCCGCTTACCCGACGGGGCGGACGCGGTGTGTGTGTGTTTTGTTCGTCTAGTGCCGCCGAAGAACTCCGGCCGCTTGCGTGGCAGCCGGTTCACCCCCTGACAGCGATTGACCGCCGCTTCTTTCTGGGGAGCTCAAGGCCGTCGTTTCGGGCCGCGATACGGTGCCCCAGTCACCCTTTTCTGACTCCGTTATACAACCCTAGTTGAGTTGGGCCTTATATTAAACTTGTATAATGAAGTATACACTGCACGGTAAGGGAGTAGTTAATTGGTTAACAAAAAAAGAGCAACGACACCATCCAGATGAATCAACGGAGGCAACATACCGCCCCAGGTTCGCGAGTCGCCATCCTGCTGCCCGATTCGGGGGGCGCAAACGCGGGTTTTGCAACCATTCCGCGTGCGACTTCGGGGCCAATCCTCCTTGAAGCGCAGTGGAGGCCCGCACAGGCTGCCCAAATTGGCTTCCGTTATCGCATATGATAACGTGAAGCAGGTGCCTGGGATTGATCCCCGAAACCTCGGTACACGCCGTTCGCTCATGGCGTCATTTAGGTACGAAGTCCTTCATTTTCAAGCATTATCAGGGTTTTGTGATTGAATCGCTTGAAACGAAATACACGGAAAGATAGGGTGCCTACCGGCAATTGCCTCGTGATCGACGAATCACAACATGCAGTGTTGCGAGGCGGCCCCACGGGAGAAATGAAGGCGCGCACCGCGCCTGGGGACTGCAAACGAGAATTGTATTTCTGATGCTTCCGCCCGGATCCTTCGTTTGGCGGACGTAGCGGGGAAGGTGCTTCGATGGGGATGAGCCAAGCCGGCGATACCAGGCAAATCCGAAGCTTTGCTGTTGCCGTCGCCGTGGTCGGAACCGTGTTTGCCGTCCACGCGCCCGCTGCCGCCGAAACGCTCTCGGAAGTGGTTGAAACGGCGCTGTCGACCCATCCGCTCGTCGCCGGATCCAAAGCCGGATTCCAGGCCGCAAAAGAGGACATCGACCGGGAACGTTCGGGTCTTCTGCCGCAGCTCAGCTCCACCCTGGATTCGGGATACCAGCGCACCCGGCGGATCGACAGCCCGGACAACAAAAAGCACGCCTGGCGCAACACCCAGCGGCTTGCGATGACGCAGTTGTTGTTCGACGGGTTTGAGACCATCAACCGCACGGACTCCGCCAAGGCCAGCGCGGAATCGGCGCGGTATGTGCTTTTGTCGTCCGCAACCCAGATCGCGCAGCGCGCGGTGAACGCTTATCTCAGCGTGGGGCGCGACCGGGAGAGAGTGCAGTCGTCGCTGGAGAACATCCTCTATCATCGGGAAATGCTGGAGAACGTGACCGAGGCGGCAGTGCAGGGCGGCGGGTCGACCTCGGAAGTTGCACAGGTCAGGACCCGCTTGCTCAACGCCCGGTCCCAGCGCCGCGAACTGGAGGCGGTACTGCGCAATTTGATCGAAGACTATATCGAGGCGGTGGGGCAGTCGCCCGGCGACGTGGAGGTCCCCGACTTGCTGATCGGCCAGATCCCGCTGTCGATCGACGATGCGATGCCGGTTGCGCGCGAGAACAGTTTCGACCTTCTGGCATCGGAGGAACGGGAAAGGGCTGCGGGCTTCAACGCAGAATCGACTCTGGGCCGTTTCTTCCCCACCGTGGACCTGGAACTTGCGGGCGAGCGGCGCGACAACCGGGACGGAAACCGGGGCCACGAGACCGACTACACGGCGCTGGTGCGCATGTCCTGGGACATCTATGCGGGCGGGCGTGACGCCGCGACGCGCAGGCAGGCGCTGGAGGAAGAAAGCCAGGCCAAGTTCCAGGTGCGCGAGATCGACCGGCTCCTGCGCGAAAGCCTGGCCACGGCGCTGAACGACTACGAGGCGGCGCGTGACCGGGTCGCCCTGCAGCAGGACCGGCTGCGGACCGCGATCCAGGTGCGGGAAGCCTATCAGGAGCAGTTCCGGCTGGCCCAGCGGACCCTCCTGGACCTGCTCAATTCGCGCCAGGAGCAATTCGAGGCGGAGATCGATCTGATCGCGGTGCGTTACGAGCTGCTTGCGACCTCCTACGACATCTTCGCGATCAGCGGCACGCTGCTGGACAATCTCGACGTGGAAGTGCCATCGGACGCGGCCACCGCCGTCCAATAGGCCTCGCCGCCGTCGCCGCGCGGATGGTGCGGACAATCTTTCTTGGATTCAGTCTCCGCGCGCAGCCCGGGCACGCGCCATAGAATCCGCGGCCCGTTCCGGGTCGACCGGGTTCCAGGTATTACCGTCAACTTTCAGCGACGACCCCACGATGCAGCCGTCGGCGACCCGCAGCACGTCGGCGACCGTATCGTGTTTGACGCCGGTGTTGGCCAGCACCGGCGTCTCCGGCAGCGCCGCCTTGACCGCCTCCAGGTCCGACAGGGCGGCCGCCTCGCCGGTGATCTGGCCGGAGACCAGCACCGCATCGGGGATGCTGGAGAAGACGGCGCTGCGCGCCCGGTCGGGCAGCGGCCGACGGTCCAGAGAGTCGGCGAATTCCGCGCACACGTTGAACAGCATGGCGAGGTCGGGGCGTCCCAGCCGGTCGCGGTAGCGGTAGGCCTTGCCGGCATCGGGCGTCCAGGGACCCATGTCCGAGACATAGGCGCCGGTCAGGATCTCGCGCACGAAATCGGCGCCGGTGGCAGCGGCCAGCGCTACCGTGCTGGTCGCGTCCCACAACACGTTGACGCCGAACGGCACCGTGATCCGGTCCTTGAGGCGTCCGATGATCATCGCCATGGTGGCCAGCGAGGCGCGGTCCACGTCGAACTCGTAGGGCCGGTCGTTCTCGTTGCCGAACATGACCGCATCGAAGCCGGCAGCCTGCAGCGCGGCCAGGTCGGCCGCTGCGCACGCGACCAGGCGGTCGAGCCCGCCCGCGGCGTCGTAAAGCGGCGATCCGGGCAGGGCGCCGAAATGCACCATCCCGATAACCGGCTTGCCCGCGCCGAAAACCCGCCTGAACTTCTCCGTCATCGCGTCCGCTTCCCCGCTTTTCGCCAGTCTAGAAGCCGGCCCCTGCGCTGGCAAATCGGTGCCGCTGGTTTGTGCCGTGCCGAAGCGGGCTCTACACTCGTGCCTGCTTGGCGGTCCCTGGACGGGCGGGTGAGGCGCGGATGATGGATGCAGACGACCATGAACAGTTGGGCACCCTGTGCAACGCGCTCGGCGGCACCGATCCGGGCGCCTACGTGCGGGCGCTGAGGGTGTTGCACAGGCAGCCGCAAACCTTCGAGAAGGCGAAACCCGTGATCCTGGAGGCCATGTCCGGCGCCGAAGGCAACCGGCGTTTCGACCTGGCGTTCGCCCTGGCGGCGTTGGGCTCGCGCGATCCGGCCGTCCTGGGGGCGCTTGCCGAGACGGCGGCGCCGCTGGGTGCGCTCGACGCGTTGGAGCCGTTCTGTGCGGAACCCCGCGTCGAGCGCGCCCGGCTGACCGCCGGCTCGCAGGTCACCGGCCAGCTGGTGGTGGATGCCATGGGAACCCCGTTTCTGACTCCGGAAGAAGACGATCGCGGCGGCGGCATGGGCGCGATCCGTCTGGTTGCCTGGAGCCACGATGCAAGCGGCCACCGTCGCGGCGATGCGGTCAAGGTCACGGGCTACTTCAAGGCCGACCTGGGACTGCTGGTGGACGAGATGCTGCCTGCGGACTGACCGGCAACGGACCGCAATCAAGCTGTCACACATCGGTCATACGGTTGCGCGCAGGTGCCACGGATCACATCCGAGAAATGGGGAGCGCATCCATGAAAAAACGGTTTGGCCGGACAGCCGTTGCTGCCGGCGTCGTCGCGACAGCGGTTGCCATGCCTGCTACCGCAGACGTCTTTCAACGCCAGGCGACCTGGCCCGTCTACAGCAACCTTCCGGCGGGAACGGCGCCGGAGACCGAAACGGCCGCCGAGATCCTGTCGGCGACGGCCGATGGCCGGACACTTGTCTACACGGATTCCGAACTGGGCGTGCTCGGCCTGGTGGACATCTCCGACCCGGCCGGACCCCGGGCAGCCGGAAGGATCGAATTGGGTGGCGAGCCCACCTCGGCCGCGGTGGTCGACGGTCTTGCGCTGGTGGGCGTCAACACGTCGGAGAGTTTCGTGAGCCCGTCGGGCCACGTCGCCGTCGTCGACCTGCGAACCTCGACAGTCATGGCGCGCTGTGACGTCAAGGGTCAGCCCGATTCCGTCGCGGTCAGCCCAAGCCGCGCCTATCTCGCGGTTGCGGTTGAGAACGAACGCGACGAGGACCTGAACGACGGCGCGATCCCGCAGCTGCCGGCCGGTCACCTGGCGGTGTTCGACCTGGGCGCGGACGGCCGGCCGACCAACTGCGACGCGGCACGCATCGTCGATATGACGGGCCTGGCCGAGGTGGCGCCCAGCGATCCCGAACCGGAATACGTCTCCATCAACACTGCCGACATGGCCGTGGTGACCCTGCAGGAGAACAACCACATTGTCATCGTCGACCTGAAGGCCGGCACGGTGGCGACGCATTTCTCGGCCGGCACGGTCGATCTTGCAGCGATCGATTCCGTGGAAGACAAGGTGATCAACCTGACCGACGCGCTGAGCGATGTCCCGCGCGAGCCCGATGCGGTTGCCTGGCTTGACGAAAACCGTTTCGTCACCGCCAACGAGGGCGATTTCGCGGGCGGCAGCCGCGGCTTCAGCATCTTCGACAAGGACGGCGCCGTGCTCTACGACAGCGGTGCCGACCTGGAACACCTCGCGGCACGCGTCGGGCATTTCCCCGAGAAACGGGCGGACGCCAAAGGCAACGAGCCCGAAGGGGTCGCCGTTGGCTCCTTCGGTGAGGACCGCCTGATTTTTGTCGGCAGCGAACGGGCGAACTTCATCGCGGTCTATACGGACAAGCCGTCGGGTCCGGAACTGGTCCAGGTCTTGCCCGTGGGCGTGGGGCCGGAGGGCATCCTGCCGATCCCGGCGCGCGGCCTCGTTGTCGTGGCGAGCGAGGTGGACTCCGCGGAAGACGGTGTGCGGTCGACCATTGCGGTCTTCGCGCTGGCGGACGGAGAGCCGGCCTATCCGGACATCGTTTCCGAGCTCGACGCGGCCAAGGGCGGCGTTCCCATCACCTGGGGCGCGCTGTCGGGCCTGGCCGGCGATCCCAACGACCCGGCCCGGGTCTATGCCGTGCATGACAGCTTCTACGGCGATTCCCGGATCTATACCGTGGATGTCAGCAGCCGTCCCGCCCGCATCGTGGCGGAACTGCCCCTGAAAAAGGACGGGTCCTCGGTCGCCTACGATCTGGAGGGCATCTCCGTGGCGGCCGACGGCGGGTTCTGGCTGGTGTCGGAAGGTCACCCCGGCAGGGAGCTCGACAATCTCCTGGTCAAGGTCGCGCCCGACGGTACCATCGAACGCGAAATCACCCTTCCGGACGCCATCGCCGGACGCGCCGTCCGCTTCGGCTTCGAAGGGGTGGCGGAAGTGGGCATCGGTGCGGACGCGCGGGTCTTCGTGGCCGTGCAGCGCACCTGGAACGATGACCCCGAGAACCACGCGCGCATCGCCGTCTACGACCCGGCGAGCGACAGCTGGGGCTTCCTGTTCTATCCGCTGGACGAACCGGAATCGCCGGCCGGCGGCTGGGTGGGCCTCAGCGAAATCGTCGCCGTCAAGGGCTCGAAGCTTGCCATCCTGGAACGCGACAACAAGGGCGGGCCGGATGCGGCCATCAAGCGGGTCTATCTGGTGGACGTCGCGGGCCTGACCCCGGCATCCCCTGATGCGGAGCCGCCGGTGGTGAACAAGACGCTGGCCATGGACATGCTGCCGGCAATGGCCGCCAAGGCCGGCTGGGTGCCCGACAAGCCCGAAGGCCTGACGATCACCGCAGACGGGACGGTCTACATGGTGACCGACAATGACGGCGTCGACGATGCCAGCGGCGAGACGCTGCTGATCAGGCTGGGCACCGTGGACGAGGTGTTCGGCGCGCAGTAGCGGCCCGGTTTCCTCCCGGCGCGGGGCGCGGGGGCGGGACCCCGTCAGATCCGGTAGAAGTGCTGTGCTGTCCCGCCGAACACGCGCGCGCGGTCGTCGGCCGACAGCACCTCCAGGATCTCTTCGTATGCCGCGAAGAGCCGCGCATAAGTGGAGCTGAGGCTGTCGACCGGGAAGTTCGACCCGAACATGCAGCGCTCGGGACCGAAGGCCTCCAGGCAGTCGAGCACGATGGGGCGGATGGCGTCGGTCGACCAGGCATGGTCGAACATGCCGAGGCCCGAGAGCTTGCATTGCATGTTGGGCAGGACCGCCAGCTTGCGGAGCTCGCCGCGCCAGTATTCGAGCCCACGGTCGCTGCGGTCGTGCGGCGAGCCGGCATGGCAGAGCACCACCGGCAGCTCCGGAACCTCTGCGAACACCGCCGCGGCGGTATCCATCAGTTCGGGGATGAGCTGCAGGTCGAAGGTGAGCCGGCGCGCGGCGAGTTCCCGAAGGCCTTGCAGGAAATCGGACGACTGCAGCAGGGCCGCGGTTCCGGTCGCCGCGTCCTCGACGGGCGCCCGACCGACGATCTGGCGGATGCCGCGCACCGTGGACAGCGACGTCAGCCGATCGTGCCGGTCCGACCGGTCGGCCGCGGTCAGGTCGCAGAAGGCGACCTGGGCGGCCGGCCAGCCGGGATTGGCGTCGGCCTGCGCCTGGACCCAGCGCGCCTCGGCCTCGCCGTCGGCGGCGCCGACCTGGATATGCACCGAGGCTTCGATGCCGTGGCTGGACGCGTCCGCCTTGAACTCGGCCACCGTATAGTCGCGCTGGATCGGCGTCGGGTCGCCGAAGAAACGATGCGCCCCGCGTTCCATCAGCCAGGGGTAGTGGACGGCGGAGAGGTCCCAAAGATGGTGGTGGGCGTCGATTTTCATTGTGTTTGGGGCTTTCGAGAACCGAGTGAAACGGCAGCCAGACTCCCTTCGACAAGCTCAGGACAGGCTTTCGAGACAGCCACGCTCCGCGGCTTCCTCAGGGTGAGGATTTGGGCTTTGACCTCATGCTGAGGAGCAGAGTGCAGCGCCGCTTCTCGCAGCACATGGCTGAAGCCGAGCCCGGATGCTTTCATGCTGTTCATTCCATCTCCGCCGCCCGGTCCAAGAGGTCGATGCCCATCTGGTCGAACAGGTCCAGATAGTCGAGCAGCACCCAGTTCTCCATGATCCTGCCGCCGGCGCAACGGTAGAAGTCCATGACCCGGAGCGTCAGCGCCTTGTTGGTGGCTGCAACACCCAGATAGTCACCCTTGTGCGTCATGGTCATCGACGGCCAGCCGCTGACGGCCGCATAGTCGCCGTCGCCGATCCGGCAATAGTGGTTGCCGCCCTTGCGGTCGGGAAAGGCGATCAGGAACGGTTCGCGATGGTCGTCCACGAAACCGGCCCAGCGGTAGTTGGACCCGATGCCGCCCGGCCCGTACCACAGCATGTCTTCGTGCCAGTAGCCGGATTGGCCGGTCTGGCCCTCGGACAGGAAGGTCTCCGGATCGTAATGGGTGAGGTCTTTCAGCATCGCCTCGACCAGGTCGAGCGTCTCCGGCCCTCGGTCGCGGTTTGCGGGCAACACCCCGTCATGGGTCGCCGGGCCGGGGAACAGCATCTCCGTGCCCAGCATGTGGGGCAGGGGGAACCGGCCGACCTGGCGCAGCAGGTCGAGGAAATCGACGATCAGCTTCGCCTCGACGATGCGGCCGTCCTGGATCCGGTAGAATTCGCCCGACCGCAGGAACACCAGCCGGTCGTTCGGCGCGATGCCCACCAGGTTCTCGTTGAAGGTGCCCAGATAGTGGGTGACGGATGCCACCCATTCGCCGGTGCCGCGCCGGTTGGTGCCGCCGATGAAAATCTCGTCGCGCCGCCGCGCGTGGGACAGCGCCAGACGCAGGGGCAGGATGAACCCCTCAAGCACCGCGTTGCGCCCTTCCAGCCGGTTGATCGGAAAGGCAACGTCCCACACCGTGTCCGGCGTCAACACCGCATCGGCCAGCAGGCGCAACTCAGCCTCGGGCGCGGCGATCAGTCCGTTCAGCAGGCCGTGCGCCACGGCGCGAAAATCGCTCATGCCGGTGAATCCCCCTGGCCGACCGTTTTGCATACGATTGCAAAAATGCTTGCCAAATCGGCGAGCCCGCGTCTAGAGTTTTTGCAATCGTATGCACAAAATCTGTTCCCAACACAAGGCAGGGGGGAACCATGGCCGAAATCCAGCTTCGTAACGTGTCGAAGAGGTGGGGGGATTTCGTCGGGGTCGACAGTTTCGACCTGACGATCGCGGACCGGGAGTTCCTGGTTTTGTTGGGCCCGTCGGGCTGCGGCAAGACCACCACCATGCGCATGATCGCCGGCCTGGAGGACGCGACGGACGGCGAGATCCGCATCGGCGAACGGGTCGTCAACGACCTGGACCCCAAGGACCGGGACGTCGCCATGGTGTTTCAGTCCTACGGCCTTTATCCCAACATGAACGTCTACGAGAACATCCGTTTTCCGCTCAAGGTGCGGAAGGTGCCGGCGGGCGAGCATGACGACCGGGTGATGCGCGCGGCCGACATGGTGGAACTGCGCGAGTTCCTGCACCGCAAGCCGGCGGAGCTGTCCGGCGGCCAGCGGCAGCGCGTGGCCCTGGCCCGCGCCATCGTGCGCCAGCCGACGGTGTTCCTGATGGACGAGCCGCTGTCCAACTTGGATGCGAAGCTCAGGGTCTCGACGCGGGCGCAGATCAAGAACCTGCAGCACGAGCTGAAGGTGACGACGATCTACGTGACCCACGACCAGATCGAGGCGATGACCCTGGCCGACCGGGTCGTGGTGATGAACAAGGGCATCGTCCAGCAGGTTGGCACACCCACCGACATCTATGACAGTCCGGCCAACACCTTCGTCGCCGGCTTTATCGGCTCGCCGGCAATGAACCTGTTGGAAGGCACGCTCGCGGGCGGCGTGTTCACCGGCAACAATGTGCGGATCGCCGGGCTAACCGGCCCGGACGGGCCAGTTACGCTGGGCCTGCGGGCCGAGGACGCCTCGGTCGCGGATGGCAGCGGCGAAATCAATGCCAAAGTCTACACCATGGAACTGTTGGGCGACGCGACCATGATCACGGTCCGTGCGGGCGGGGCGCTGGTGTCGGTGAAGGCCAGCAAGGATTACCGGGTTGAGATCGGCGAGCAGGTTTCGATCTCCGTGCCCCCGGCCATCTGCCACATCTTCGACAGCGAGACGGGTGCGCGGATCGGCGGAACTGCGTGAAACCAGCAAGGGCGTGCGCGACGGCGTGCGTCTTCGGATAACAGGAGGCTTCCAATGAACATGAGAACGATCATTCTGGCAGGGGCAGTGTCGCTGTTGTCGACCGGCGCCTATGCCGCGTGCGATTTCGATAACACTGTTCCGGTCAAGTCGCTGAGCGCCGGGTTCGAGGCCTGGAAGGCGGCAACCGCGGCGATGGCAGAGTGCGGCAATTTCGAAGCCGAGCTTGACCAGGAGTTCCGCACCAAGCAGCCCGCGGCGTTCGCGGCGAACCCGTCGCTTTACCAGATCGGCGGCGTCGCCAACGGCACGTTGGTTCCGCTTCTGAACGATGGCACGGTCCGGCCGCTGGACGACCTGGTTGCGAAGTACGGCCAGAACCTGACCCCGAACCAGCTGATCAGGATCGACGGCCAGGTCATGGCGGTCGCTATGATGGTGAACACGCAGCACCTGATGTACCGCGAGGACATCCTCAAAGACCTGGGGATCGCGGTGCCGAAAACCTATGACGAGGTGCTGGCGGCAGCCGAGAAGATCAAGGCCGCCGGCGTCGTCGACTATCCCCTGGGCGCCACCTACAAGACCGGCTGGAACCTGGCCCAGGACTTCGTGAACATGTACATCGGCTTTGGCGGCACCTTCTTCGCCGACGGCAGCAGGCCCGCGATCAACAACGACCAGGGGGTCGCGGCGCTGGAGATGATGAAGAAGCTGACCGCCTACATGGACCCGGAGTTCCTGGTCTCCGATTCCACCTACGTTCAACAGCAGTTCCAGCAGGGCAAGATCGCGATGGCCAACCTGTGGGCCAGCCGCGCCGGCGCCATGAACGATGAGGCAGAAAGCCAGGTTGTCGGCAAGGTCATCATGGCCTCGGCCCCGGCCGCGATCCCCGGCGAAAAGCCGGCCTCGACCCTGTGGTGGGACGGCATCGTGATCGCAAAGAACAACACCGACGAAGAGGCCGACGCCGCCTTCCGGGTGGCCATGGCCGGCCTCAGCAAGGAAATGGTCCAGTCCAACAGCGACATCGCGGTCTGGCTGGTCGACGGGTTCGAACCCGGACCGCTGGCCCAGGGGGCGGTGGAAACCGCCATGAACGGCACGGTCCCCTATCCGGCGAGCTCGGAGATGGGACTGATGCACACCGCGTTGGGTAACGGCGTTTCCGACTTCCTGACCGGTGCCAAGGACGCCAAGACCACCTTGGCCGACATCGAAGCCGCCTACCTGACCGCTGCCAAGGAGGCGGGCCTGGTCAAGTAAGGACCCGAACCGGAGGGCCTTCCGGGCCCTCCGGCCCTTCAGGCACATCGAGGAGCCGGGCTCATGAGATTCAAGACATTCGCGGCCTTTGTCGGTCCGTCGGTGTTTCTCATGTTTCTATTCATCGCTGCACCGCTGATCAGCGTGTTCATGCAAAGCTTCTACCTGACCCAGCCGATTGTGGAGACGGTGGAAGTGGAGACTTGCACGCCCGGCTTCCTCAAGCAGACCTGTGTGACGGAGACCAAGACCCAGCCGGTCCTGGACGAGAACGGCAAGGTCGTTACCCAGACGACCTTCGTCGGCCTGGAAAGCTATCGCAACGTGCTGGAGCCGGGTCGGGCCTGGGCGGCGCTCAGCAACGGGGGCATCCGCGAGTTCCTGACCATCGATTTCTGGAAGGCGCTGCGGTTCACCCTGACCTTCACGTTGATCACCCTGCCGCTGGTGATCGGCGTGGGGCTGGCGATCGCGGTGGTGGTGAACAACACGGTCCGGTCCATCCGCGGCCCGGTCATCTTCATCTCGCTGTTGCCCTTCATCATCACGCCGGTGATCGGCGCGCTGTCGATCCGCTGGCTTTTCATCGGCGACGGCATCATGACCGCCTTCCTGGAATGGTGGCTTGAACGCGACATCGCGATGTTCGCGCAAGCCTGGACGATCGAGATCCTGATGCTGTTCTACCGGGTCTGGCACGTGGCGCCGTTCGCCTTCGTGGTCTTCTACGCCGGCTTGCAGACCGTCAACCAGGACACCCTGGAAAGCGCGATCATCGACGGGGCCAGCCGCTGGGAACGCCTGCGTTACGTGGTCATTCCCCACATCATGCCGTTGATGATTTTCATCTCGCTGATCCACCTGATGGACGCCTATCGGGTGTTCGAGGAGATCATCGGCTTCACCAGCCAGGGGCACGTGATCTCGCTTCAGTGGCTGACCTACGATTTCCTGACGCCGGATGACAGCGGCAACCGCTCGATCTCGCGCGCCTCGGCCAGCGCCATGCTGACGATGATCGGGATCGTGATCCTGCTGATCCCGCTGTTGAGGCGGACCTGGCGCGACCACAGGGGAGGCAGCCGATGAGCACGCCAAGAGCCATGCGCCAGCCGCTCGCGCTGCGCCTCACCTCGGCCGGATTCCTGATCTTCTGGTGCCTGGTGGCGGCGTTCCCGCTGTTCTGGGTCGCGGTGATGAGCTTCAAGGTGCCGGTCGATTCCTTCGCCGCCAATCCGCTGTCGGTTATCTTCGGGCCGGAGACCCGGGCCGACGGCAAGGGCCTGTCGATCGTGGACATCGTCGTCGGCATCGTCGTGCTTTGGTACACCGTGCGCTTCGCGATCCGCTGGCTGACGGCGTTAGTGGAGCATTACGCGCCCTGGGGCCAGATCTGGCTGGGCTGGATCGTGGGATCGCTTTTGTTCGGGTTTGCTTTCGTTGTGGCCTTTTTTGGCATCCTGCCGCCGATCCTGGGCGTGGTGAATTCCGTGCTGGGGCCGCTGGGCAGCCCCATCCTGGGGCTGACCACCGAGCACTACCAGGCGGTGTGGGTCGACAACGAGTTCTACCGGAACTTCATCAACTCGCTGATCGTCACGACGGGCGTGGTGACCGTTTCGCTGACGGTGGGCACGCTGGCCGGATACGGCCTGGCGCGGTCGGGCTCTCAGCTGGCCTTCTGGATCCTGATCATCGGGCTGGTCTTCCGGGCGCTGCCGCACTCGGTCCTGGTCGCGGGTTACCTGCCGCCCTTCATCAACTCCGCCGAGATCCTGCGGCCGTTCCTGGGCGACGCGGCGCCGACCCTTTACGGCAAACCCTGGGCGGTGATCGCGGTCCTGGTGTCGATCAACCAGCCCTTCACCATCTGGATGCTGCGGTCCTTCTTCCAGAGCATTCCCATGGACCTGGACGAGGCGGCACGGGTCGACGGCTGCACCCACTTCCAGGCCTTTCGCTGGGTGATCATGCCGGTGATGTGGCCGGGCGTGATCACGACCGGCCTGTTCAGCTTCCTGTTGGCCTACAACGACTACCTGGTGACCTCGCTGCTGCTCGACGCCCAGAACCAGACGATGGTCCCGGCCATTGCCAGTTATTTCAACCGTGAGACGACGACCACCGACCAGGTCGAGGCTGTTGCCGCGGCGGTCTCCATCACCGCGCCGCTGTTCCTGCTGGTCATGGTGTTCCAGCGCCAGATCGTCGGCGGCCTGACGGCGGGGGCAGTGAAGGGATGAACGAGATGATGAAAGGCATGGGCGTCGATCACGGCCACCTCAGCCGTGACACGGACATGACCAAGACCGAAGACACCCGCCGGGTGATCGAAGGCATGGTCGATGCCTTGAACGAGCATCGCATCGAAGGCATCGGCGAGTTCTTCGCGGAGGACTTCGTCTGGCGCGGCAACACGGGATGCGGCACCAAGCACGGCGTCAAGGAGTTCCAGAACAACTGGCAGCGCCCCTTCCAGGCGGCGTTCTCCGACAAGATCGCGATCGACGAGGCCCGGCTCTACATGGGCGAGTGGGCCGCCTGCTTCGGCGCGCAGCATGCTGTGCATTCGGGCCCCTTTATGGGGGTGCAGGCGACCGGCAAGCGGGTCGAAATCCGTTACATGGATTTCTGGAAGGTGGTGGACGGCAAGATCGTCGAGAACTGGGTGACGGTCGATTTCGGCCATGTCCTGGCCCAGCTGGGCGTCGACGTGTTCGACGGCGAAGGCTGGGAGAACTTCGACACCGGCGCCAAGGAACCGCCGCGTCCAGGCGGGGAGGCGGCGTGATGGGAACGACCGGCAACGCCGTGCCGCTGGCAGCCACGCCCTTCGAGACGGCCGCTACGAGGCCTCCTCAGGGTGAGGGTCTTTTGGCTTCCCTCATGCTGAGGAGCGGCGCGCAGCGACGCGTCTCGAAGCAGATGGCAGATGGAACGCGCGGTGCAACCGGCATCCGAACCCCTTGTGTCTTGGGAATCCTGTAGATGAAGAGGTGCCGCCCGGGTGGTGCATGCA
>Ga0066187_1000299_pt1 | contig 18181 bp, 18 predicted proteins | sample WorMetexBAHAMAS1_FD_58706 | JGI IMG/M metagenome (GOLD analysis project Ga0066187, IMG submission 58706) | Marine gutless worms symbiont microbial communities from Max Planck institute for Marine Microbiology, Germany - Inanidrilus exumae... | ecosystem: Host-associated > Annelida > Digestive...
GAGATGCTGAGAGTCGTGGATGCGCTGCAGTTTTCGGAGGAATACGGAGAGGTGTGTCCGGCCGGCTGGCAAAAGGGAGAGGACGGAATGAAACCCACCACCGAAGGTGTCGCATCCTACCTTTCAAGTAATGCTGAGAAACTATAACTGAATTCCGAAATGACCGGTTTTATGGATAGGGACGAAAACCGGTCATTTCGCCATTGGCAGTCGCATCATCGTGAGACAATGTGTCTCAAAATATCTGCTTCTGAGACACTCGCCGCGGTTGCGACCGATCTTAACCCGTACGAGGCAAAAACCATGGATAATCAGAAAGTTACCCTGTTTACGCCTTACCCCTTTCATGAGGGCCAGAAAATCAACATACAGGAAGGGCCCCGTAAAGGGGATTGGGAGGTCGTTGGGATCACCGAGCGAAAAGTGACCCTTCGCTGCCCCATCAGCCAAAAAGAGTTCCAATGGAACCGTTTCTGCTATGCGGTTAACGAGCTCACAGATGCAAAATGGCCCAACGAGGACTAAACTCGGGAAGGTGTCGGATTTGGGTTGCCCCTTAAAAGGGCTTGATGCGCTGCACGTTGCCGGTACTGATAAATGTCGAGCGGCGAAATTAAGCTTAAGTGCCTAAATTTTCAAGCATCGCTTCGCTTCGACGTTCCCATTTAAACGGCGACATGCTTTAAATAGAGTCAATCGATTCAGCGCCAGAATCATTAGGACCAAACGCCATGAAAAGGGACACCCATAAGACCCAAATACCGGCAAGCGACCCGTCCCAGTGGGTGGATCGCTACGGTGACTATTTGTACGGGTATGCCCTCCGGCGGGTGCCGGATCCCTCCCTGGCCCAGGATCTGGTGCAGGAAACCTTTCTCGCAGCTTTAAAATCCAAAGATAACTTCAGGGGGCGATCCTCCGAAAAGACATGGATGACCGGCATTTTAAAACACAAGCTCATGGATCATCTCCGGAAAAAATACCGGGAAACGACTTGGGAGAACCCAGATGCGGCATTGAAAAAAGAAAGGCCGATCTTCGCCGCCGACGGCAAGTGGGAGACAAAACCGGTGAAATGGGCGACCAACCCCCATGATCTCTATGAGCAGAAAGCGTTTATGGAGGCCGTTTACCAGTGTATCCACACGCTCCCCCGTCGCCTGGGGGATGCTTTTACGCTCAGGGAACTGGAGGGATCGTCGACAAATCAAATTTGTAAGATACTCGGGATCAGTGCGACCAACTGCTATGTCATACTTCACCGAGCCCGTTCGATGATCAGAGGCTGCCTGGAAAAAAGCTGGTTCAATGGCAAGGAATCAACATGAAGCTCTGGATGTTCAATTGTGAAGATGTGAGCCTGCGGGTATCCCAATCGATGGACCGGCGATTGGCCATATGGGAACGGTTGGGTATCCGGTTTCACATCATGATGTGTCACCTTTGCGCCAGGTATCGCCGGCAGCTGTTGTTTCTGCGGCGCGTGCTACGTAACAATGAGGCGCGTGTTGATGCGGCGGAGCCCTCGGCGGTGCTGCCCGAAGCGGCAAAACGCAAAATGAAGCAAAAACTGATAGGGATAGACAGTACCGCTGTTTGAAATTCGCTCTGTAAGGTTTGCCATTTCCGGACGACTCATCATCATTGGCAGCCCCGGATCCCTTCAGCCGGCTAGCGGCGTGAGGACGCCGGATACATGTATCACCGGCGGCGGGCGACACAACCAGAACCCTCGTTTCTGGAGGACAAGATGATGAACCGATTTAAAATGTTTACTATAATTTTGGCGGCGGCCGCCTGCACACTGGTGGTGCAAGCAGCCCTGGCCAGAGTGGTGCATAGAGACGGAAAGACCTTTATCCTCGACCGGACCGGCCGACAGTGGGATGTCAGCCAGGCAAAGGAATTGGGGTTCAGGCCCGAAGGATTTCAATTTGGTATCGGCATGAACGCCTTTACCCCGCTGGCCGACACCGATCTATCAGATGGGAAGCGCGTGGGGGCGTCGAACCGACGGGTGATCGGCGTGGCCGACGGCGATACTGCGCATGCTTATGCGATTGATAAACTGCGGCACCATGAAATCGCCAACACCTCCATCGGATCCGATCCCATTACGGTGGGATACTGACCCCTCGTGAATTTAGCGGCTGTGTACAGCCGCCGAATCGACGACACCGACCTGACCCTGGCCCCATCGGGTTGGACCTATAACTTCACGTTCGTCCTTTACGACAAGGAATCGGAAACCCTTTGGTATCCCTATAAAAAAGGGTTGATGGGGATACAGGGAAAGTACTTCAAGCGTTGGCTTCCCGTGGTGCCTTCCACCGATACCAAATGGAATAAATGGCAAAAACGGCACCCGGCCTCGCTGATAATGGAATAAAATATGATCTGGATGAATGCCACCGCATATGCCATGGGACTGATGTTGACCCCGCTCTTTCTGACGGTATTCGGGAACACGCTGGGGCAGGCCGGAATAATATTCCTGGCCTGGGTGTTGGCGGCCGGAATATTCCAGATTTTCAATGCCCGCCTCTATCATCAGGCCCTCGCGCGAAACACCGGCGTCAGGGGCGAAAACGAACTGATCAATCAGGCATTAGGGCCTGCCGCAAGTTTTATTTTTCCGCTTTGCGCCAGACTGGTATTGTCGGTGGCACTAACGACCAGTCTGCTGGCAACCAGCGGCTTTGTGTTCAACGAAGTGTTTGCCTACTGGTTTCCCAATTTCGGATTCGCCTTTTTTCTGCTTTGCACCCTTTTTGCAATCAACCTTGTCGGTCAAAAAGCGGCAGACATTTTTCAGATCGGGTTTGTCTTGGTTGCAGCATCAGGATTGCTGCTTCTTTCGATCCTGGGATTTATCAAAGAGAGCACCATATCGAATCATATCTCTTTTACGGCAGCCCTCCCCTCACTGCAAAGCGCTTTTCTCGCCCTACTACTGTTTACCGGTTTTGAGCTTTCCCACCTTGAGATATCGACACCCGGTCGTCGCATGGGGCTTTTTACAATGGTCCTGGCGGTGACCCTGGCAGCCGGCCTGTTTCTACTATGGGGAATGGCCACATTGCGGCATACACCGATGGAAAGTCTGGCCACCACGACAGTCCCTTACATGAGGGCCGCGCGCCATATCCTGGGTCAGGAGGGACGCCTGATCATGGGAAGCGTTTTGATCGCCGGGACTTGTGCTGCCGTCAATTCCATATTCGTGCGTATCGGCCGATATCTGACCGGGCATCCGGGGCTGCTCAATTGGAGCGAGAGCGGCTCTGGACGCCAGCAGCATCTTTTTTCTCTTCTGCTGCTGGCAGGTATGCCCGCCCTGCTGATGCTGATCGGTGCGGCCGGAAGTCCGTGGCTGGAATTATTCGTCCGCGCGGGTCTCGTATTCTGGATCCTGCATTACGCGGTGGTCCATCTTTCTGCATGGTCGGAAGCAAAACGAGATTCCGCGACGAAAGGTGGCTCCCTGCATCTGCTTTTTTCGATCCTTCTGGCCACGGGATGTCTGGTGCTGATCCGCATCGACGACCGGAGTCTTACTTTAACCCTGACCATGGCGGCGATTTTCGCCGCCGTGTCTTTGCTCGCCTTTTTCCGGTTCCGGATCCGGTCCGGATTTTCAACACCGGCGAAGGCAAATACTGAATCATGAATAAAAGGAGATCGACATGAAACAATATAGAGGTTCAAAACGTTTGCTGGCATGGAGCCTGGCAGTCCTTCTGGCATCCATAGTGGTGATCGGTACTGCCTGGGCGGATGTGCCGAAAATGAATATCGACACGCTAAAAAAGAATTTGACGGACCCGGAATATGTGATCGTGGACGCACGGGGAGGGTCCGACTGGAGTTCCAGCGAGTTCAAGATCCAAGGGGCGGTCCGTGCCAATCCCTCCGATTTCTCGTCCTGGGCCTCCAAATTCCCGAAAGACAAAACGCTTGTGCTTTACTGCGCCTGACCCAATGAAGGGACCAGTGCCAGTCTGGCACAAAAACTGTTAAAAAACGGATATACGAAAGTCTACGCTTTAAAGGGGGGCTGGCGGGAATGGTTCCGGTCGAAATACCCCGTAGAGGAGAAATAGGTTGTACTTTGGATTCAACTATCTTATAACATGTTATTGTAATTGATAAATATTTCAAATTCACCCCAATATCCCCTGCGACAATTCCGGATTGTCATCCGGCGGCATCGGGGTCCGCCATTGGGTCTCCCAACCGGCCGTAGCAGGGAGATATGGATGCGGGAAATAGCGGTCCCGGTTGGAAACACCTGACAACCGGGACCCGCTCCAACGAACGTCCGGAATCCTTCTTGAGCGCATCGGATGACCGATCTCTGCATAACTGGAAAAGGAGCACGCGCAATGGATACCTACTACAAACCGGAAGATCTTCCCAAATTTGAACAGATCGGAAAGGAAGCGCCTGAACTGGCCTAAAAGTTCTTCGATTACTACGGTGCCGTCTTCGCAGAAGGGGAGCTGACAGAGCGGGAAAAAGCTTTGATCGCGCTGGCCGTGGCGCACACCGTCCAGTGTCCATACTGTATCGATGCCTACACCCAGGCATGCCTGGAAAAGGGTTCCAACCTCGCTGAAATGACCGAGGCGATCCACGTGGTGACGGCGATTCGGGGCGGGGCCTCTCTGGTTCATGGCGTTCAGATGCGTTCCATTGCCGAGAAACTGTCCATGTAAGCAAGAGGACGCCATGCTGGAAAAACGTGATTTGAAAACTGCCGTGGGACGGGATGAAGCGGAAAAGGGACACAGCATCGATCCCTTCAACCTCACCTTGTCCAGCCATGGTTTGAAATTGAAACGGGACGTCACACGGACGCTTCAGATAAATGTGGGTTCGCTCTGCAACCAGGTTTGCAAACACTGCCATCTGGACGCCGGCCCGGGGCGAACGGAAGTGATGGGGCCAGATACTGTGGAAGCAGTGGTCGCATATGCCAGGCGGAATCGATTCGAAGCGATCGACGTCACCGGGGGTGCACCGGAGATGAATCCTCAGATCCAGCGCATCCTTGAAAATCTCGCCCCCCTGACATCTCGGCTGATGCTGCGATCCAATCTGACCGCACTGCATCGTGAGGAAAGAAAACCGCTTCTGGATCTGATCGCCTCAAAGCGTGTGGTGATCGTGGCTTCCCTGCCCTCTTTGAACCACACCCAGACAGACGCACAACGCGGCAAGGGGGTGTTTGATGATAATATCGAGATGCTGAAAACGTTGAACCGGATGGGTTACGGCCGTAGTGACGGCCTGGAGCTGGACTTGGTTTCCAATCCCACAGGGGCTTTCATGGCACCCGACCAGGTACAGACCGAAGAACGCTTTCGCAGAATTCTCAAAAGCAGATACGGCATCGTTTTCAACAATCTTTACAATTTCGCCAACGTACCCTTGGGCCGATTCCGGAAATGGCTCATCGCAACCGGCAATCTAAACCGCTATCTCGAGAAATTGGCGTCGGCCTTCAACCCCTGTTCGGTGGACGGAGTGATGTGCCGGAGTCTGCTGTCCGTATCCTGGAACGGGCTTCTCTACGACTGCGATTTTAATCTGGCAAGAGGTCTACCCATGGGCGGGAAGCAGATGCATATCGACGACATGAAGGGTATGCCGAAAGCAGGCAGCCCCATTGCAACCGCAGACCATTGCTACACCTGCACCGCGGGTGCAGGGTTTACATGAGGAGGCGCCATCGACGCCTGAGTTCAGGCAATCCATAATCATCGTCTCGCGTCGTGCTTCACTCCCGGTATTTGTCAAACTCCCGTCGTTTCATACCGGTCAGCGGGAGGGTTTCCGATGATTATTATGGATCGATTCACTGGCACTGGATATGGAACAGCAGATCCAATTTGACAACCCGGCAGGTGAAGTGCTGGCCGGAACCCTCCATAGACCTGAAACGCCCGGAGAACGAGGGGTGTTGCTGGCGCACTGTTTCACCTGTTCCCGGCACACCACCCTTCTTCGGCAGATCGGCCGAGATTTATCGGCCGCCGGGATCTGGGTGCTGCGTTTCGATTTTTCCGGCAACGGCCAAAGCGGGGGGGAATTTGCCCGATCCACCCACTCCAAACAGATCTCAGAAATGGCTGTTGCCGCCGATGTTCTGTTCCGTGAAGGCGTCCGGTGGCTGGGATTGGCGGGCCACAGCATGGGGGCCGTGGTCGCCGTGCTGTCGGCATCGCGACTCGAAAGGGTACAAAGGGTATGCTGCATGGCGGGCCGCCTGTCGGGCATGGATGCCGCCCGCTATCTGACCCTCGATCAGAGGATCGAGCTGTCGCAGACCGGTCGGACCACATTTGTCAGTAGGGGCAGGGAGCTTATGATGACCCGCGAGTTCTTCAGCGATGCCGAAAGGTTCGACCTGAAAAATGAAATCGCGGGACTCGAGCCATCCCTTTTGATCGTCCACGGGGATGCGGACGAAATCGTACCGGTGGCAGAAGCCTATGAAGCCCGCTCCCGAAAGCCGGAAGGATCGGAACTTTTCATCGCTGCGGATGCCGACCACATGTTCAGCAACCCGACCCACCAGGAGAGCGTCAGTAGAAAGGTTGTGAAATGGTTCACCCATTGAAGGAGGGGGAACGCGTTAACTTGTCTTGAGAATGGAGCTTTAGGATGGAAATTCCCGAAAGTTTGAATGACCAGTATATCGATGCGCAGTACAGGCGCTGGAAACAGGACCCCGACTCTGTTTCCAGGGACTGGCAGTTTTTTTTCAAGGGGTTTGACCTGGCCGGAACGGGCGCTGCACCCGGCGAAGATGAAACACCGGAAGCCCGGTCACCGAAGCAGGCCCGGGTGGAGGCCCTTGTCTACCGGTACCGGAACATCGGCCACCTGCTGGCCTGTATGGACCCCCTCAGCGCCTGTCCCACGGAACACCCCCTCCTCGATCTGGATCAATTTGACCTGACAATTGAGGATCTCGCTCGCGAATTTACCCGCAGGTCTCCTTCAGGGGACCAAACAGTCCCTTTGAAAGAGATCATACAGTCCTTGAAGGAGACCTATTGCCGGAGCGTTGCCGTGGAATACATGCACCTTCAGGATCCCACGGAAAGGGAGTGGCTCATGCAGAAAATGGAGCCAACCCGGAACCGTCCCGATCTGAAGTCCCGGGAGAAAAAAGGAATCCTAAAAGATCTCATTCGTTCGGCCCGGTTTGAAGCGTTTCTGAACAAAAAGTACGTGGGGGTCACCCGGTTTTCCCTGGAGGGGGGGGACGCCCTTATCCCATTGCTGCATGCGCTGTTTGACCGGTCGGCCCAGGGCGGCTGCAGGGAAGTGATCCTGGGCATGGCCCACCGGGGGAGACTCAACGTTCAGGCCAATGTATTGGAGCGTCCCTTGGAGGAGATTTTTTCAGAGTTCGAAAGTTGCTATGAGCCGGATCAGCTGTTGGGTGCCGGGGATGTAAAATACCACAACGGGTATTTGAATCGTCTGGAACTCGCAGAAGGCAGGCGCATGCAGGTGGTGCTGGTGAACAACCCCAGCCACCTGGAGGCGGTGAACCCAGTAGTAGAGGGAATGGCCCGCGCGAGAATCGACCTGGCCGGTGGCGATATCCTGTCCGTGATGCCGGTTTTGATCCACGGGGACGCGGCGTTTGCCGGACAGGGAGTGGTCGCGGAAACGCTCAACATGTCCCAGCTCGCAGGTTATAAGACGGGTGGCACGGTCCATATCATTATCAACAATCAGATCGGGTATACCACCCTGCCGGAGGATGCCAGATCCACCCGTTACTCCACCGATGTGGCCAAAATGCTGATGGTTCCAATCTTCCATGTCCATGGCGAGGATCCCGATGCCGTGGTCCAGGCGGCCCGGTTGGCCGCCGCTTACCGGCGTAAATTTGCAAAGGATGTGGTGATCGATCTGGTCTGCTATCGCAGATACGGTCACAACGAGGGAGACGAACCCTATTTTACCCAACCCACCATGTATGCCCGCATCAGAAAGCGACCGACCCTGGACAAGATCTATGCCGAAAGCTTGACGGGGCAGCAGCTGGTTTCGGCGGAAGAGATCGCGGCCATGGAGGAAGAGGTCCAACAGGCCCTCGAGGGCACCTTCGACGAAGTGCATAATTCCGCTTGCCCATTCCCGGAAAACCGATACTTCCCTGAGTGGGACGGCATCCAGGCACAGTATTCCCACCAGCCGGTCCGGACCCAGGTCGGCAAAGCCGAGATCACCCGACTGGCCAAGAACCTGAGCCGGCTGCCGAAAGGATTTTCCCCTCACCCACGACTGAAGACCCTCCTGGACAAGCGCTTGCAGGCGGTGGAAGCGGGAAGCGGTATCGACTGGGCCAATGCCGAAGCCCTTGCCTTCGCTTCCCTTCTGACGGAAGGGACCCCCATCCGCCTCAGCGGCCAGGATGTCGGGCGGGGCACTTTCAGCCACCGGCACAGCGTTTTAACAGATCATAAAACCGGTGAGACGCATGTACCCTTAAACGCCCTTGGAAAGAAACAGGCCCCATTCGAGGTCTATAACAGCCTCTTGGCCGAGTTCGGGGTATTGGGTTTTGAATACGGATACTCGGTCACCCGACCCGAGGTACTGACCATCTGGGAGGCCCAGTTCGGCGATTTTGTCAACAACGCCCAATCGGTGATTGACCTTTTCATTGCAAGCGGAGAGTCCAAGTGGCAGCGGCTGTCTGGCCTTACGCTGATGCTGCCACACGGATGGGAGGGATTGGGGCCGGAACATTCCAGCGCCCGGCTGGAACGTTTCCTGCAACTCTGCGCAGAGGACAATATCCAGGTCTGCAACCTTACCACACCCGCTCAGTACTTTCATCTCCTGCGCCGCCAGGCAAAATCTGAATATCGAAAGCCTCTGGTGCTGATGACGCCCAAAAGTCTTTTGCGACACCCCATGGCGGTTTCCAAATTGGCCGAGATGACCCGAGGCACTTTCAAACCGGTGATAGACGACGATCATAAAGCGGTAAAATCAGTCAAGAAGGTGATCTGTTGCAGCGGAAAGATTTACTATCAGCTTTCCCAACGTCGGAAAGAGCTCAAGAACCGGCAGATCGCCCTGGTACGGCTGGAACAATTTCATCCTTTTCCGGAATCTGAGATCAAGCGGTTGGCGACCAAATACAAAAAGGTCGACCGGTGGCAGTGGGTCCAGGAGGAACCGGAGAACATGGGGGCGTGGCAGTTTATCAAACCGCGACTGGAATCGGCCACCGGTAAAAAAGTCTCCTACGTGGGACGAAAGCCGTCGGCCAGTCCGGCGACCGGTTTTCCCCGCATCTACAAACAGCAACAGGAGGCGATTTCGGACGAGGCCATCGGCATCCTGGCCTCTCCGTCGGTTTCCTGAATGACCGGCAAACGGCACCAATACCCGTAATTCGTACAACCAGAAGAGGAGCAATCATGGCCGTAGAAATCAAAGTCCCAGGTGTGGGAGAATCGGTACAGGAAGCGGTCCTTGCGGAGTGGTTCAAACAGGACGGCGATCCGGTCGAAAAAGATGAACCATTGTTCGTCATCGAAACCGACAAGGTCACCCTGGAAGTCGTGGCGGAAACCGCTGGAATTTTAAAAATCCTGGTACAGGCGGGAGAGACAGTCGCCATCGGGGCCGTCGTCGGAACCATCGACCCCTCCGGACAGGCGGCGGCCATCCCATCCAAAAAGCCGGAAGCTGCGGCCGAACCACCGGAGATGACACCTCCGATAGCGCCGCCCCCTGAACCATCTGTGCCTGCCGTAGCCTCGCCGCCGCCATCGGACGGACTTTCCCGATTCGATCTGGCACCTTCGGTGCGCCGTCTGGTGGCTGAGAAAAATCTTGATCCAGCCAGCATTCCCGGAACCGGTCCCGGGGGACGCATCAGCAAGGGGGATGTGCTTTTATATCTGGAAAAAGCCCCTGCCGGAATCCCCGAACCTGTCGAAGCGCAGCCGGTCTGCGACGGATCTGCCCTTGCCAATGATGTGGCCCTTGAGGTGAGAAAACCCATGACCCCCATCCGGCGCCGCATCGCCGAACGCCTGCTCCAATCAAAACAGAATTCCGCCATGCTGACCACCTTCAACGAAATCGACATGCTGCAGGCCATGACCATTCGAGGACGGTACAAGGAACCGTTCTTGAAAAAACACGGCGTGTCCCTTGGATTCATGTCCTTTTTCATCAAGGCGTGCGTAGAAGCGTTGAAAGAGATTCCGGAGATCAATGCCTTTATTGAAGGCGACGATATCATTTATCACAACTATCAGCATATCGGTGTGGCCATCGGATCCGACCGGGGGCTGGTGGTGCCGGTGATACGGCACGCGGAAAAGCTTTCCTTTGCGGAGGTCGAGGATGCCATCGTCCGGTATGTTAAAAAAATCAAGGACAACCGGTTGGAACTGGCCGATCTCGAGGGGGGCACTTTTACAGTGAGCAACGGCGGAGTCTACGGTTCCCTTTTGAGTACCCCCATCCTCAACATGCCCCAGAGCGGCATCCTGGGGATGCATAAGATCGAAAAACGCCCGGTGGTCATCGGCGACGAGATCGTAATCCGGCCCATGATGTACGTGGCCCTGAGTTACGACCACCGAATCGTGGACGGGAAAGGGGCTGTGACCTTCCTCAAACGTGTCAAGGAATTTGTCGAAAACCCAGAGCGCATTTTGTTGGAGGTTTGAAAATGACGTCAAAAGATGCTTACGACCTGATCATCATCGGCTCCGGTCCCGGCGGTTATGTGGCTGCGGTGCGGGCATCCCAGCTGGGAATGAAAACCGCGTGTATCGAAAAAGAAGCGCGTCTGGGTGGGGTGTGCCTGAACGTGGGGTGTATCCCCAGCAAAGCCCTTCTGGACTCGAGCGAATATTATCATCTGGCCAGGGAACAGCTTGCCGGACACGGCATCAAGACCGGAAAGGTCGGTTTGGACCTACCGGTGATGATGTCCCGCAAGGAGCAGGTGGTGGAGGATCTGACCACCAATGTCCGCCGCCTGCTGGAAGGCCACAACATCGATATCATCCATGGGCACGCGACGGTAACGTCCCCTTCAACAGTCCGTGTCAAAGAGGGGCGTCGAAAGCCGGTTGAGATTAGGGGAACCCGGATTTTGCTGGCCACGGGAAGCGAACCGGTGGAGGTGCCCGGTCTGCCCTTTGACGGCAGTCGCATCCTCGATTCCACCCAAGTGCTGGCCCTTACCAAGGTGCCCCGTACCCTGGGCGTGGTGGGAGGCGGATATATCGGTCTTGAACTGGGCTCGGTGTGGTCGCGCCTGGGAGCTGAAGTCACCGTCGTTGAGATGCTACCCAAAATCGCCACCACACTGGACGGTCAGGTGGGCCGGAAGCTGGAGCGATTGCTGAAAAAGCAGGGACTCCGTTTTCACCTCAATACGAAGGTGGCGGATGCCAAGGTCGGCGCCCGTTCGGTGAAGGTCAAGCTGGAGGGGCCCAAAGGAGGGGAATCGATTACCCTCGAACAACTGCTGGTGGCGGTGGGTAGACGCCCCCTCACCCGGGGACTGGGTCTCGAAGAATTGGGGGTGGATACCGATCCTATGACCGGGAGTATCCGGGTGGATGGGGCCTACCAGACATCGGTCCCTGGAATTTACGCCATCGGGGATCTGGTGCCGGGCCCCATGCTGGCCCACAAGGCTTCGGCCGAGGGAATCGCCGCCGTAGAGTCCATGGCCGGCCATGCCGGAGAGGTGAACTACGACACCATTCCGTCGGTGGTATACACCTGGCCGGAGGTGGCATCGGTGGGTCTTACCGAGGATCAGGTCAAAGCACAGAACGTTCCCTACTGCAAGGGCACCTATCCTTTTTTAGGGGCCGGACGCGCCCGGTGCATGGGCGAAACCGACGGCTTGGTCAAGGTGCTCGCCCACGGCAAGACAGACCGGGTCTTAGGGATTCACATCATCGGCCCCCGGGCGGCTGACATGATAGCGGAATGCGTCTTGGCCATGGAGTTCGGCGCCAGCTCCGAGGATATCGCCCGGACGGTCCATGGCCACCCCACTTTTTCGGAAGCGCTTCAGGAAGCGGCCATGGCCATTCGTAAATGCGCCATCTATAGCTCATGAGAAACGGTTTGGTTTTAAAGCCTCCCAATGGAGCGGTAAGTATCCCATGCTCATCGCTCCATTTTGCATCCATCATGTAGGGTCTTTCAGAATGAATTGCCGTTTCAATTCAACCGCCATAATCGAAAATTATAGTAAACCGATCGGTCGGGTACCACCTTTAGATTGGATTCGGCACATCCATGAAGTACCTAAAACTCTCATGTACCACAATGTCTTACCTATCGTTCCATTTTAATATCGAATAGTTAAAATAATTTAAAAATTAACTTCACGGCCCCACTATTTTTCCCTTGACAAGTCCTATTAAAGTGGTAGGAAAGTTTCCTACTATACTGGTAGGATATGGTCTGGTAGCCGGTACCCCTATGCACACAGTGGACCAGACTTAATCAATTGCCGATGAAATAAACCGGATGTCGAACTCAACCAGAGGATGGAACCATGGCAAATACATCATCTTTATTAGGACGGGCGGGAGTGGTTCTGGCCGTTCTTCTGATCTCAACAACGATCTGCCTCGCCGGCACAGGCGGCAATGCCGGATCCGGATCCTTGAGATCCGATATCATCAGCATCGATCTGCCGCCCATCCCGGGGGGCGAAAAGATGCCGGCGGTTCAGTTCCTCCACGACCGCCATACCCAGGCGATCGGGGTTAAAAAGGACTGCAGCGAGTGCCATCTGAAGAAGGAAGACAAAATTGTCTTCAAATTCAAAAGAACCCAGGATGGTGATACGGAGTCCGACATGGAGATCTATCACGACGGCTGCATCGGCTGCCACTTGGAGACAAAGGGTGCAGGAAAGCCGAGCGGACCGCTGGCCGGGGACTGCCGTTCCTGTCACAGCACCAAACCGGAAAAGGTCTCGTCGTGGCAACCCATCGCCTTTGACAGATCCCTTCACTTCCGGCATGAGGTGTCCGGTGTTATCAAACCCACGGAAAAAAACCTGAAGGTCAACTGCGGCGCATGCCATCACAAATACGACAAAGCAGCCGAAAAAACAGTTTACGAAAAAGGAGAGGAGGAGTCCTGCGCCTACTGCCACCTGAAAGAGACCACCAAGGAGGCCAGCTCCCTTCAGAACGCATCCCATGCCGCCTGTGTCAACTGCCACCGGTCTTTCGCCGGCACCTCCGAAAAGGCGGGCCCGGTCAACTGTTCCGGATGCCACGACCCGGCCGAGCAGAAAAAGATCGAAGTCATCCAATCGGTTCCCCGCCTGGAAAGAAACCAGCCGGATGCCACCCTTCTGGCCAGCTGGATGGCCTGGCCCTTCCAGACCCAAAAATCCCTGGAAAAACATGTGAAACCGGTGGCATTCAATCACAAGGTGCACGAGGGAAAGGTATCAAGCTGCAAAACCTGCCACCATGCCAGCCTTGCCAGGTGCGGAGAATGTCACACCGAAACGGGTTCGGAAAAGGGCGGCTATATCAGGCTGGAACAGGCAATGCACAACTTCAATAGCGAAGCGAGCTGTATGGGTTGTCACCAACAGGCCCAGAAGGCGACAAACTGCGCCGGGTGCCATGCGTTGATGCCGGAAAAAACCTTCAACAACACGGACTGCGCGCAATGCCACCGGGTGGATAAAAAGGCGATCGTGAAAATCCCCCTGTCCAGGGCGGAAAGGACCCAGCTGGCCGAAAAGACCCTAGCTTCGGTTTCCATGCGGTCTGCGATGATACCGGACAGGGAGATTCCCGAAATGGTCAAAATCGATGCCATGGCGGATCAGTACAAACCCGCCGTATTCCCCCACCGGCAGATCGTAAGAAAACTCGCCGATTTGATGAAAGACGACAAAATGGCCGATTTTTTCCATGGGAAGGAGGCCACCACCTTGTGCGCCGGATGCCACCACAACAGCCCCGCCACGACCCAACCGCCCAAGTGCGCTTCCTGCCACGGGGAGTCGTTCAAAACCGACACGGACGGACGTCCCGGGCTCATGGGGGCCTACCACGGGCAGTGCATCTCCTGCCATCAGTTGATGAAGATCGAAAAACCGGCCGCAACCGACTGCATCGGTTGCCACGAAAAAAAAGGATAACCCGTTAGCGGAAATAAAACTGAATTGAGGTGGAATTATGGGGATCACCCGGAGAAAATTCCTTGGCTGGATGGGGGCGGCAACTGCCGCGACCCACACCCTGGGCCAGACGGCCAATGCAGCATCGAACAAGCATTTTGAGGGATATCCCGGCAGTTTCGGGGTGCTGCACGACACCACGCTGTGTATCGGTTGCCGAAAATGCGAAGAGGCCTGCAACAGCGTGAACAAGCTGCCAGAACCGGATACGGCCTTTGATGACCTGGCCCTTCTCGCGGATCGCCGTCGACCGGACGCCAAGACGTTTACCGTGGTCAACCGATTCGGTGGCCAAAACGGGAATGCGCCTGTCTTTGTCAAAAAGCAGTGCAACCATTGCCTGGAACCGGCGTGCGCTTCCGCCTGTTTCGTCAAGGCGCTGCGCAAGGTAAAATCCGGCGCCGTTGTATACGATGCCTCCTTGTGCGTGGGGTGCCGCTACTGCATGATCGCCTGTCCGTTCAACATCCCTGCCTACGAATATGACGAACCGCTGACCCCCCGGGTGATGAAATGCCACATGTGTCAGTTCCGCATCGAAAAAGGGGAACTCCCCGGTTGTGTGGAGATATGCCCCCGGGAATCGCTGGTGTTCGGCACACGGGAACGCCTGCTCAGGATTGCCCGTAATCGGATCGCAAAATTTCCGGACCGGTACACCGATCACATCTACGGTGAACAGGAGATGGGGGGAACCAGCTGGCTCTATCTGGCCGGCCGCGCCTTTGACGAGATCGGCCTGAGGGAGGATCTCGGCGTCAAACCGGCCTCCGATTTCACGGCAGGGCCCCTGGCCTCGGTCCCCATCATCGTGGGGCTCTGGCCGGTCCTGCTCACCGGTATCTATGCGGTTACCAAAAGGAAGGACAAAATCGCGGCGGAGGAACAGGCGGCAGCCGTGGCATCAACGGTGGAGGACAAAAACCAGGAAATGGAGACCAAGCTGGCGGAGTTGAGGGAAAAGATGACCCGCGAAAAAGAGGCCGCCGTTAATCTTGAAGTGAAAAAAGCGCTCGAAGAAGCCGCCAGAGCGGCAGAAGCCGCGGATGAAGACGCATCCGACGACATGCCGAAGGAGGAAAAATAGATGTCACAAGAATCGACCCTTGATGCCAGATCGTTGATGTCACCGTTCAATATCGTATCGGGCATCATCATACTTGTGGGGTTGGTACTCACCGTGCTTCGGTTTACCGGAGGACTCGGGGCGGTGACCAACCTGGATGACAACAACCCCTGGGGCATCTGGATCGGGTTTGACCTGCTGTGTGGTGTCGCCCTTGCAGCTGGCGGATATGTGACTTCCGCAGCCTGCTACATATTTGGGCTCAAACGCTTTCATTCCGCAGTCCGGCCCGCCATCCTCACCGCCTTTCTTGGGTATGCCCTTGTGGTGTTTGCACTTCACTACGATGTGGGAAGGCCATGGCGCCTGCCCTACCCCGTTTTTCTATCGCAAGGTACCACCTCCCTTCTATTTGAAGTGGGCCTGTGCGTTTTTCTCTATCTCACGGTGTTGTTCATCGAATACAGCCCAGTGGCGTTGGAATGGCTGGGATTCAAAAAGGTCCGGGATCTCATCGTCCGGTTAACCCTTCTTCTGACCATTTTCGGTGTCGTGCTCTCGACGCTTCATCAATCGTCTCTTGGGGCGCTGTTCATGATCGCGCCTTCCAAGCTGCATCCCCTCTGGTACTCGAGCTACCTGCCGGTCTACTTTTTCGTCTCCAGCATATTTGCAGGCATGTCCATGGTCATCTTCGAGGGCTCCCTGGCGCACCGGTTTTTGCACCATAAGATGGACGAGACCCACCTGAATGAAAGCGAGGGCGTCGTGTTGGGTTTTTCCAAGGCGGCTGCCTTTGTCATGGCGGGGTACGTGGCCATCAAGCTGGTGGGCATCGCCATGGACAACAACTGGCACTATCTTGCCAGCAATATGGGATTGTGGTTCCTGCTGGAACTTCTAGGTTTCGTACTTTTGCCTGCCTTCATCTTTGCGCTGGCCGCCCGGGAGAAAAGCATCCGGCTGGCCAAATGGGCGGCGGTAATGGGGGTGCTGGGCGTCATGCTCAACCGGCTCAATGTGTCGCTGATCGCCTTCAACTGGCACCTGCCATCGGCGGACCGATATTTCCCGAGCATAGCGGAGATCGGCACCTCCATATTCATCGTTACCATCGGCGTGGTGGTTTATCGATTTATCACCACCCGAATGCCGGTGCTGTATGAACATCCCGATTACCGGCATGAACATTAATTGTCGGTGAATTTCAACCGACCGCAAAAAGAGGACACATGGATACTCTATTTTACACGCTGCATGATTTTTTACTGCATACGAAAAATATTACCTATCTCCTGCTGGCCGGGATATTGATCGCCTTTCCCCTTTTCTGGCGTTTTTTAACCGGCAGGGATGAGAAAAAGAGAACTTACTGAGAAGCTTGGATTCCGGCGCCGGCCTGACATCGCCGGTCCCAACCCATGTTATAGGATAAAGGGAGGCATCAATGTACGAATTTCTAACCGGCCCCATGTTTTGGCTGTCCATCGGCATCTTCCTGATCGGCATGATCGTCCGCGTCGTTCGGTATATCAAAGGGCTGCACTGGCAGATGGATCGGGTCGCTTACCGGGCATATCCACAGGAGGGGCTAAAAGGGGCCCTGAACTCCATCATCTCCTGGCTGATACCCTTCGGCACCGCGGGATGGAGGCGGCAGCCGTTCATGACCGTCATGTTTTTCGGATTCCACATTGGAGCGGTCCTGGTGCCTGTTTTTCTTTTGGCCCATAACCTGTTTCTAGAGGAAAAGATCGGCATCTCCCTTTTCACGCTCAACCCGACCCTGGCGGATATTCTAACCTGGGCGGTGGTCATCAGCGCCATCGGCCTTACCATCCGCCGGATCGCTTTGCCGGAGGTTCGCATCCTCACCACCGCCTATGATTATCTCATCCTTCTGATCTCCGTGGCGCCTTTCGTCACCGGACTTGTGGCACGGTATGAGCTGGGAGATTACAATTTCTGGCTGGCCATGCATATATTTTGCGGAGAAGTACTCCTGATCGCCGCCCCCTTTACCAAATTGTCGCATATCGTTCTGTTCTTTGCTTCCCGGGCACAGCTCGGTATGGACTACGGCATCAAAAGAGGCGGGATGAAAGGAAGCAGAATGGCCTGGTAGAAAGATCGGCCATCGACATCAACCAGTTAAGGAGAGCACACCATGCCTGAAGGGACCCTTTGCAACAAGAAACCGATCGAAACCGAAGAGGAGCTGAAAGCGCTACTTTCCGATACCGGTGGGCGACAATACTACGAAGAGATGAAACAGCTGGAGGTCGACAGCGACCTGCTCTGGAAAACCATACAGAATACGTTGAAGTCCCGTCTGAGAACCTGGCTTGAAATCTGCGCCCATTGCGGGCTTTGCGCCAATAGCTGTTTTCTCTACCTGATCAACGACCGCGACCCCAAACAGGTACCCGCTTACAAGATCCAGTCAACCCTCGGTGAGATCGTTCGCCGCAAAGGGAAGGTGGACAACGACTTCATGCACATGTGCATGGAAACGGCCTGGGCGAAGTGCACCTGCTGCAACCGCTGCGGCATGTACTGCCCCCACGGCATCGACATGGGGATCATGTTCGGCTACACCCGAGGACTTCTGTACGCGCAGGGCTTTGTTCCCTGGGAGATGAAGATCGGCGCGGGCATGCACCGCGTCTACCGGGCCCAAATGGACGTGACGGACGTGGATTTTGTAGAAACTTTCGAGTGGATGGTAGAGGAGTACGAGGAGGATTACCCCGGTCTCACGGTACCCGTTGATAAGGAGGGAGCGGATATCCTCTACACGGTCAATGCAAGGGAGGTCAAACACTACCCCGAGGATCTGGCTGAGGCCGCCATCCTTTTCCACCTGGCCGGCGAAA
>Ga0066187_1000300_pt1 | contig 18059 bp, 13 predicted proteins | sample WorMetexBAHAMAS1_FD_58706 | JGI IMG/M metagenome (GOLD analysis project Ga0066187, IMG submission 58706) | Marine gutless worms symbiont microbial communities from Max Planck institute for Marine Microbiology, Germany - Inanidrilus exumae... | ecosystem: Host-associated > Annelida > Digestive...
GGGTTATTCCTCTACGTCGCCCCTAGAGTGCAGACAAATATCGAATGGAGCTTCCTCTCCACCAAAAGCAATCAAATTCATACGCCAAAAATCGAAATATACCTAGGAGAGGAAGCACACCTCACCATCAGGTCGCATGTGAGTGGAGAAGAACAATATTGGCATAACGAGAGTCTCTCTATCTCTCTAGCTAGGGGGGCGCGCCTCTTTCTGGAGGAGAGGCTCTCCCACCCCCACGATGCCTGGGGCTTCCATACAAAGCGCGTACGACTCAAGGAGGGGGCAAGGTTCCAGTGTAAAACCCTCTCCAGAGGAGCGAAAGTAGAGCGCCACGACATCGAGGTGATCCTCGCGGGGGAGGGGAGCGAAGTAGATCTAAAAGGGCTCTCCCTCATCGCTAAAAGATCAGAAATTCATCACCACCTTTTTGTAAAACATGAAAAACCACACACTCTCTCAAATCAGCACTACAAAACAGTCCTGCAAGATAGTGCGCACTCAAGTTTCGAGGGGAAGATCTATGTGGCAAAAATGGCCCAAAAGACGAAGGCCTATCAACTGAACAATAATTTACTGCTTAGCCCCAAGGCGCGGGCAAGGAGTAACCCAAACTTAGAAATTATGGCAGATGATGTCAAGGCAACTCATGGCGCCACCTCTACGCAACCCAAAGCGGATGAGATATTTTACTTTATGTCGCGAGGATTGAACAAAAAAGAGGCTAAATGTCACCTGATTAAGGGCTTTTGTCGTGAGCTTTTTAGTGATGAGGCAATAGATGCAAATTTTTGACGTGTGGAAGATAAGGGAGAATTTCCCTATACTAAAGAAGACAATGAACGGCCGGCCACTAGTCTATCTAGATTCTGCGGCAACAACGCAGAAGCCACAGGTGGTGATAGATATGATCAGACGCTTTTATGAAGAGTTCTATGCTACCGTCTACCGCTCCACCTACGCGCTCGCCACCCAAGCCACGGAGCTCTACAACGTAGTGCGCGAGAAAACCCGGAAGTTCATCAATGCCTCTACAGAGGAAGAGGTGATCTTCACCCGTGGCACCACAGAATCTATTAACTTGGTTGCCCACTCTTTCGGAAAAACTTTTATCGCACAAGGGGACGAGATCATCATTTCTGAGATGGAACACCATTCCAACATCGTGCCCTGGCAGTTGCTCTGTAAAGAGAATGGGGCGCAGCTAAGAACGATCCCGATCGATGATAGGGGAGAACTACGTCTCGACCTTTTTAGCCAGATGTTAAACGAAAAGACCAAACTTGTAAGCCTTGCACATGTCACAAATGTAACGGGAACGATTAATCCCATAAAATTTGTGATCCAAAAAGCGCATCACTACGGAGCTAAAGTCTTGATTGATGGGGCACAGGCAGCTTCCCACATTCCCATCGACGTACAGGATCTCGACACCGACTTCTACGCTTTTTCAGGCCATAAGATGTATGGGCCAATGGGGATTGGCATTTTGTATGGAAAAAAAGAACTCCTGGAGGCGATGCCGCCATTCATGGGTGGAGGAGATATGATTGATGAAGTTTCCCTGGATCATTCCACATTTCAAGCTGCTCCCTTCAAGTTTGAGGCCGGCACCCCCCCCGTTGCGGAGGTGCTAGGCCTGGGCGTGGCAATCGACTATATTGAATCGATTGGTAAGGGGGCTATCGGTGCTTGGCAGGACGAATTGCTGAGACATGCCACGGAAAAACTCCTCGAATTTAACGGAGTACGACTGATTGGAACAGCCGCGAAAAAGACCTCTATTCTAAGTTTTATATTGGAGGACTTACATCCTCTAGACTTAGGAACGCTTTTATCTCTCAAGGGAATTGCTGTGCGTACAGGCCATCTCTGTGCTCAGCCCACACTGCGTCGCTTCGGGGCTCACACACTAACAAGGCTCTCCCTCGGCCTCTACAACACCTATGAAGAGATCGATCTCTGTCTTCATGCCATCAAAGAGGCCGCGACCTTCTTACAACCTAAACTCACCCATTAAACAAGGGTGTGCAGACAGCTTTTCCTCCCTATTCCCCATCTCTTTAAACTTAAAAATTTTTTGACATACTTCAGACGATAATATACAATGATATCTTGAATGAGCCAGGTGTGGGGTGTGTAATCATGGACGTTATAGGAATAGATTTATTTGGAATGCGCGTAACTCCTTCAGGGAAAAAAGTTTGTGAGGCTCTTTCCAATGCGCGAGACTCTGAACAAAGGGTATTGTTTGTGATGCATATGGTGGGGGTAGTGGTCCTCTCTCTCTTAAATAGCCCAATATATCTTGGAGATGCCTGCACTAGAGGCTTGTATATCGGTTGCTTCGGGAGAAGGCAAAGGGGTTGGGAACATTTTTTACAGCAAGGATCGAACTGTTGTGATGCGCTTAAGTGCTGCGTGTTGGGAGTCTGTGTGCTAATAATAGGCCTTTTGACAGGAGTTGCGGCCGCCCAACACATCACCATACCGCTGTCGTCACTCAAAAGCTTACTTCATACTCAGCTTGAAGAATGTTCCTGGCCACCTCAGGCAGCCCCCTGTTTAAATGATTCGAAGATCCTCTCAGCGCATCTTTTACGCATGGAGATAATAAAACTAACGGGAGCGGGAAATTTTGAAGAGGCATTGCTCCGCATGTCACCACGTGATGCGAAACATTTTATGATAAAAGCAACTTTCTTCGATAATTCTGAGGTAGATGATAATGAACTTCTATCTCTTATTAAGAATGAACTTCAACCTTATATAGATTTGGATTCCACTGACTGGGCTCAGCAAAAAGAGTTTTTGAAGGCTATGAGCGCATGTGTTGAAGTTCTGAAGAGAGCGCTAGGAGACATCATAAAAGATTACATTGAAGGAGGGTGGTTACCCTATCTGCGGGGTATTGAGCTAGAAGGTAGTAATGAGCTGCTACCCAGTAAATATGCGCACATTACGCATGCTGATAACGAGCTTAATCGTGCTTACAAAGCAGGAGAACTACACTCAACCTGTCTGCCGGATAGGGTTAAGAGCGCCTTGACCACTGTTTTGGGGAGAGAAGATATAACTGATGCGCAGAGTAGTGTCAAATATTTATTGGGAATGACCATCGGGAACGGCTGCTCACGCACGATAACTGCGATAAGGGGGCGCATCAAAGAGGTTTCTCAGAAGGTTCAGGAGCTGTTAAGTAAAACACCACCCCCAGATCACAAAGATCCAAGTTTTCGCATTGATCAACAACTCGCGAATGATCTTTTGCAAAGGTGTGATGGGCTTCTTAGACCCCAATTAAAGAGCATTGATGAGTGGTGTCAAGAGGGCGCAAAGCATCTCGAAGCAACGAAAGCCCTGCAGGTTGCGGCAAGCACATTGCTAAAAATATTTGAATTATATTTCGTGAACGAAACTACTGTGATTCTCCACATAATGACAGACGCTTATTTTTTACGCACCTCCACGAGAGATCCTGTCGTCCCCGACTGTTTAAGGAGGGAGATTATCTCCTGGGCGACGTCAACGGGAGAGAGAAGGGAGGAGGGGTCTTCTTGAGGAAAGTTTTGCCTGCGCATAGAGGATGCCGTCCTCTGTGGGATCACAGCATTGACGTATAGCTGTGGATGTTCTTCGGCAAGTCCTTGTGTAAAGTTAACCACGGCAGCTTTAGCCGCAGAATAGAGGACATAGGCCTTACGCCCCCGAGAGAAGGCGGAGGAGGAGAGGTTGACGATATGGCCTCCCTTTTTTAACTTTACGCAGCGACAGCTGTAGACCAAGGCGTGTAGATTGGTCATTAAGATGTGGTTGATCTCCTCGGGCATAAGCGTCTGAAAAAGCTTGAGAGAGAGTGCGCCTACACAGTTTATCAGGCCATCTATGGGGCCATGTTTTTCACTTATATCATCAAAAAGACTTTTGGTCTCTTCGTAGTTGGTGAGGTTAGCAGAAAAAGCGGGTGAAGACCTCGAAATGACGAGGGGGCAAGCCCCCTCTACTCTCAGTAATTGAACAGCAGCAGAACCAATTCCCCCCGTTCCCCCCGTAATCGCATAAATTTTCCCCTTTAGAGATGCTGGAGTGGGGCTCTCTTCGACAGCAACCCTCCTCAGGCGTATGAGTTGCTCGGACAAAAACAGATCGAGTTCATTAGTAATTTTAATATTATTCTCTGAACCAGGGACAATATACAGATCGTATCCGAGGTCTGCAACGAGGCTGCAGTCATCAGAAGCATCACGTACAAGCGCTTTTTCATGGGCCTTGAGAATCAGCGGATAAGAGAAACTCTGAGGAGTTTGCCCACGGAGATATCGGGCGCGCTGAGGGATGGAGGAGATATGATTAATAGTCTCTGCATACACGATGGTATCGGTTGATGGGATGCAGGTGTCGACAGCCCGATATTTCTTGAGGGCATCGAGGTTGTCTCTAATGATCTTTTTTGAGACGAAGGGGCGCGCAGCATCGTGAATCATCACATAGCGAGTCTTCTCCCCGCACGCAACCAGGCCTCGATATGAGGAGTCTTGACGGCTATCTCCCCCCTCAATGACGCGAATACGGGGATCGCCAGGCACCTCAACACGAACACGATCTATCCAGCCCTTATGACAGACTAAAAGAATCTGAGAAAATTCAGAAAAAGAGAGAAAGGTCTTTAGGGAATATAGATAAATTTTCTCTCCAGAGAGATTGAGAAATTGCTTGGGTGTGTCGCTCTCAAAGCGGCGCCCCCTCCCCCCCATCAAAAGTATCGCCACAACATGCATTTTGAAAGACATATTCCTAAGTAGGGGATTGTGACGGAGTTACAGGTTCATCGAAATCTGTTTAAACTCCTGCTTCAAAGAGTGCGCCCTCCTACAAGATATCTGCTCATTCGAGACTTCTCCACCATACAACCACTCAAGATGGGCGAGACGCACCTCGAAAAAAATCCTATTCATCTCCCCATCACTGAGACCAGAAACCCATTTTAGATCAATTCCTAGTTTAATGAAACTCAAAGCAGAGAGAGCCTCCTCTATTTCAATTTGATGAGAGTGTTTGAGAAGACCGATAGCACGACTTACCTTGTTAACTATTAAAGAATTAGGGGATTCCATAAGCTCTTTTCTAAGCGCCCTTTCCAGTGCTATCAGACGAGTGGCAGCGCCGTGTACCCCCTCTAAAATGTGGTCTTCCGTAAGGCCAAGAGTGCATCGATTGTGAATGACGACGAAGTCTCCGACACAATCATCCCCTGTCAAACCACTCACTACAATCTCCTCCTTCAACTCTTTATAGGAGAGGTCATCCATTTGATCTAGATGGATGAGGCTCGGCAAGTGAAGAAAGGCCCTTACCCTCAAGGCAGTGCCGGCCTCGCTGAGTTTAGATGTAAGATATCCGAACTTAGGAGAGTAAGCAAATGCGTAGCATTTAGCGAGTTCTCCCTCAACTTTGGAGAGCTTACTCCAAGAGCGATTCCAATTAGATTGATTGTCGATCGCATGAAGGATGAGGTGCTCCGATCCATTAATTATCACAAAAAATGCCCCAGATCCGTCAACAATCATCCCAGATCTGCGCTCGCCCTCGCCCACGTCATGGGTAATAAAGAAATGTTCGAATAAAAACTCTTTCTCCCAGGGTTTAATTTTGCTCATTTCATAAAACCTTGGGGCATCAAGCTCTTTTACTTTCATAACGCCCTCTTTGAGCAGGGCCAACGTAATCTCAGATTCGTGATGGTTCATTTTTGCTGGGAAACGATGTGCAGAGAGATTGCGACACAAAGAGAAGTTTGACGCCACCCAAATGGGAGAGCTGCTTCCCTCCCAGGGATTCTTCTCCTCTAGTGCTTTAAAGGGGCTAGGCTCTTTCATTCAATTTTTCCATAAGCACGTGAATCTGATCTCTCAGCCAAGCAGCTTCTTCATAATTCTCCGTCTTTAGAGCTTCACTTAACGCCTCATTGAGATCTTGTACACGCGACGCTTCAGAGGGTTTGCCATCGTCAGGAGCCTTTCCGACATGTAGTGTCGAGATACGGTCGGATGGGTTAACCCTCAACTTGGAAGAGAGCTGATATGTTTCGATGAACCGATCAATTAAAATATCTTGAAATGCTTGGTAACAATCTTTACATCCCACCAGCCCCCCCATTGCTATCGATTCCCATGAAGTGTGGCACCAAGCACACCGTGGAGCTTTATCCACTTCGGCAGCCCCAATGCCACCTTTAGCCTTCCCCTTTAACTTGGAATATAGAGCAGGACAATCATGGCACATCTCCCATGTGGTAACCTCACCCTCCACTATCTCTTTATATAATACGTCCGCCCTCTTTCTACACTGGCTACACTCTAAAGGTCTCTCTTCCATGACCTCATCCTAGCTTTACCACATATATTTTTGTCAAAGTTCTTTTTGCGAGGTGTTGAAAAATAGACTCCATCCCATTAAACGGGAAGTACGGTATTTGTCCCACCCCCGCCTCGAGTGCGATAGAACTCCCAGCTTGCCTCTTGCCATCGTCGACCTTCCTCTTCTTCATCCAAGTTGTCCGGGGAGGAGTTTCTTAGGGTAGTGACTAGGCGTCCCTCAAAACCTTCAGCAAGGTTGAACCGCCTTCCCTTCGCGAGGGGGGCACCCAAACCACGCCTCTTCATATATTTTAAGACCTTCCATTCCGGCATCTCTCTTATGTGGCACAATCTGCTCTTTGAAACGTTTCGAAAGCTATGTTTTGCAATATAATACATCAAATATTTTGATGTCATCTCGCCTACATCCGGAGTCACAAAAGAAAAAGCACGTTTAGTAGCCTTCTCTCTAGACTTTACCGGTTGGCGTTCGATGCACTCTAAAACCCTCGAGGAAAAAACACAAAGAAACTTATAGCTGCGCTTAACATCAGGCTCATCCCTCTCAAACGCCTCCTTCGAAGACAGAATCAAAAGAAAGGCTTTAAAACAAAGCGCCTTTCGTAACATGCTCCTCATTTCATTAAGCTATAACCAAATGACATTTTCAAACAAACGAGCAATATGTTGAAGAAAGAGCAGGTTAAAATCAACAAAAAAGTGATAATTCACCCTAACATGGTGCTATAGAAGAAAATCGATCCCCTTCTGTAATGGATGGAGAGGACTACTTTTTCTGTGGGCTTTTTGTTTTTGTAGAATTTTTCGTGAGTGGCAACTTCGAATTCACACCTCTTTGGAGTGGGATTTTGGAGGGCCGAGGAGTGTGTGAAGATATCATTTCAAACTTAAATAGGGCGTGGCTAATTTTCAGCTTGAGCTCTCTGGTGAAGCGACCAAAATGGGTGAAAGCCTCATGCTTAAACTCGAGCAGAGGGTCCTTTTGTCCAACCACACGCATGTTAACCTCCGTGCGAAGATGGTCGATTGCAAGCAGATGTTCTTTCCAGAGGGTATCGATGTTGCGTAGGAGTAAGCTATATATAACCTCTTTTAATATCGGCAGAGGATCTGTCTCTTTCTCGGAACTCCTTTGAAAGGTGGCGATAGCCTCTTTCTCCAAGTCCAATTTATACCTAAATGCCTGAAGAACTTTTTGTACGACGATCTCTTCAATCTGTTCTATAGTTAAGTATTCATCATCAAAAACACCCTCGTCAAAAGTCACAGGGAAATGTGTCATAAGCCACTCTAGATAACTCTGAGAATTCCACCCACCCTCCACCGTTTGAGAGGCAAAAAATTCCCTCGCCTTCTGGCTCAGTATATCTTCGAGAAGATCTTCTGCTATTTTTATTACATCTTCTTCGTGAAGGACCTTATCTCTAAAGGCATAGATCTCCTGCCGTTGTTGGTTTATCACATCATCATATTGAAGGGTATGTTTACGGATGGAATAGTTGCGTTGTTCTATCCTTTTTTGTGCCGCCTCAATCGAGCGATTCAATATTCTCTCAGAGATCGATTCCCCCTCAGGTAGCCTGAAGCGTTGGAGGCATGCAGTGAGCTTAGGTGAGGCGAAAAGGCGAATGAGTTGATCTTCGAGAGAGATATAAAATTTGGAGGAGCCTAGATCACCTTGACGCGCACAGCGACCGCGCAGCTGTCTATCAATACGCCGTGATTGGTGGCGCGTCGTTCCGATGACATGAAGTCCCCCACGTCGTGCGATCCCCTCACCGAGTTTAATGTCAGTCCCTCTCCCCGCCATATTTGTGGCAACGGTAATGGCCCCCTCTTGCCCAGCTTGAGCAATAATTTCGGCCTCTTTTGCATGGTTTTTTGCGTTAAGAATGGTGTGTTTGAGCTTTTTTTGAGTCAAGATACGTGAGAGTATCTCCGAGATTTCAACGGATTCGGTGCCGATCAAAATAGGGCGTCCCTGCTCATGAATCTCAACGATGTCTCTGATGAGTGCATTATATTTTTCCCTCTCGCTCATGTAAATTTCGTCATTGAAATCCTCGCGTATACATTTTTTGTAGGTTGGAATTTCTAAAACATTTAATTTATAAATCTCTTTGAATTCATCTGCTTCTGTCATCGCTGTGCCTGTCATTCCAGAAAGTTTATCATACATACGAAAATAGTTTTGCAATGTGATGGTTGCGTAAGTCTGCGTCTCCCTCTGAATAGGAACGGATTCCTTAGCTTCGATCGATTGGTGCAACCCATCAGAGAAGCGACGACCAGGCTGAGGGCGTCCCGTATTTTCATCGATGATGATGATCCTTTGGTCTTGCACAATATAATCGACATTTTTTTCCATCAAGAGGTGTGCACGAAAGAGTTGGCGCAAATTATGTGAACGCTCCTTACGCAGTGCGTCCTCTTCGGCTACATCCATCTTCTTTTGCATTTTTTCTTGCTCAGAGAGGGTGGAATCTTTGTCGATTTTTGCATATTCATGCCCCAAGTCAAGCATAACGAAATCATGCTCTGCCTTACTATCTCTTTCTGTCCAGATTTGGATGCCTTTGTCGGTGAGTTCATATTCATTGGCCCGTTCGTCGACGATGATGTGGAGTGTGGAAAGCATCTCATGTCGCTCATTTTTATTGGGTTCTGCATAAAAATATGTTTCCCATTTTTCTATTTCTGACCGAACATCGGGACTCTCTTTCAAAGACCTGAGAATCTTATTCTGTGGAGCTCCCTTGCCAACTAACCACAACTTGCGAAAGGCCTCTTCCCCCTTTTTAACCTCCCCTTTTGAAAGCTTTTCTTTGATTTGTCCTCCCTCCCCAAGTAAGCCTAACGTATCGAGAATTTTTCGCGCCTCTAAAGCAAAATCATTACACTGAGCGAGTTGAAGTTGAATGATGTGTGAGACAGGCTTTTTGAGTGTGTCATACATTTGGTATGACTGCGCAGCAGGCCCCGAAATGATGAGGGGAGTGCGCGCTTCGTCGATTAGAATAGAATCCACCTCATCGATGATCGCAAAATAGTAGCCTCTTTGGCACTGTTCTTCGGGAGAACAGGCCATGGAGTTGTCGCGCAGATAATCAAATCCAAATTCGGAGGCCGTGCCGTAGACAATGTCAGATTGATAGATTAATTTTCTCTCCTGGAGGGGGGTTTGATTGACTAACGCTTTGACTGTCAGCCCCAACCACCGAAAAATTTCTCCAATCCACTCACAATCACGACCCGCTAAGTAATCATTCACAGTGATGAGATGGACAGGTTTCCCCGTCAGCGCGTTTAAAAAGAGTGGCATTGCTGCAGTCAAAGTTTTCCCCTCTCCTGTCATCATCTCCGCGATAGATCCGTAATGCATTGCGATAGCACCAATAATTTGGACATCGTAAGGGATCATATCCCATTTCTGATCATATCCTGAGACGTGAATGCGTGTGCCGATTAAACGCCGACAAGTATTTTTCACAAGGGCATATGCCTCCGGAAGGATGTCTTCGACGCTCTCTCCTTCCACAAGTCGTGAGCGGAATAGAGCGACCTTCCCTCTTATTTCCTCATCTGAAAAGGAGCGGTACCCCTCCTCTATGGCGTTGATTTGGCTTACGACCTTTTGGTAACGTGCAATCTGACGGCTTTGTGCCGTGCCAAAGACCTTTTTGAGCAAACCAAACATATGTCTCTAATTTTAATTCTTACCACTGTGGTTTTTCTCTAATGCACTGACCCGTTGTACCAGCTTTTTTACTAGTGCAAAAAGCCCCTCCAATTTGTAGAAAAAAGCGTACGCCCTCCTTTGCTTGCCCCAAGGCATGCTTGGAGCTCCGCCATATACTCCAGGCTCTTTAATAGTGCTCATTACCCCGGAACGGGCCGCAAGTGTTACGTTATCGCCCACAGATATATGACCAGCAACACCCACCTGCCCCCCCATGCAGACGTTGTTGCCGATTTCTGTGGAGCCAGCAATGCCAGTTTGGGCGACGATGACGGTATTTTCCCCAATGCGCACGTTGTGGGCAATCTGTACGAGGTTGTCGATCTTGGTGCCAGAACGGATAAGGGTATGTCCAAAACGAGCCCGATCGATGGCGGCATTGGCACCAACTTCTACGCCATCTTCTATGATCACATCCCCCATTTGTTCAAGTTTGGTATGACATCCAGTCTTAGGATCCGTGGATAGGCCAAATCCACAAGAGCCGATGATAGCTCCCGGCTGGAGGATAACCTCGTCCCCCAGGCAACACCCCTCTCGAATAGTCACTCCGGAGTATAGAGTACATCTTTTCCCAATCTTCACATTCGGTCCTACAGAGACAAAGGGGAAGACCTGCGTGTGCTCTCCCACCTCTGAGTGGGCATCGATAACGACATATGGGTGAACGGTTACCTCCTTTCCGATTTTTGCGGAGGGGTGAATAACAGCGGAGGGATGCACTCCCTGAAAGCCTGAAGAGGGGTAAGTAGCCCCTCTCAATGTCTTAATGATTAACTGGAAGGTCTGAGAGGGATCACGAGATATGAGAAAATTTTTCCCTGGAATAGGCTCAGTGCCGTAACCGATACAGACCACACCAGCATTAGAGGTTCTCAATTTGCCCTTGTAGAGAGGACGAGCCAAAAAAGAGGCATCCTGCTCAGATGCCAACTCCAAGCTATTGACATTTGACACCTTCGCATCTGGATCCCCGACGAGTTCCGCTTCGGTAATTTCAGAAAGTTCTGAGAGTGAAAATTGCCGTGACATTAAAGGAGCTTACTCTGTTGCTGGCGGGATAGTGCTTGGATTGTCTTCATCAAAGATTTTATCCATCTCTTTAATCACCTCAATGGTGATATCACAGGATGGGTTATAAAACAAACAAGCATCCTCACGCACAACCATAGATAGGTCCATCTGTTTGGCGATGGCCTGAGACGCCGTAATCACGTGAGCATGCATCGTTTGGAAGAGGTTCATGTTGGCCTGCTGCACAATTTGGATATATTGATTCTGATAGCGATCCCGTTCCTCTTGAAGAGTTTGGTGCTTGGCGTGGAGCTCTCTTTCAGCATCTGGAGAGAGGCCATCGACAAATTCTGGATCCTGAAGTTTGCTAGAGACATCATCAATCTGTTTCTCTATATCACCTATTATGGTGACCATTTGAGATTTGATAGTCTCGAAAGTTTCTTGTTCCCGTTTGCCATATTTTGACTCGACCACACAGGTTGAAAAATTGACAATCCCGTATGAAAAGTCGTGAGAAAAACCCTTAAATGGAACAAGGCAAGAGAGAAACATACAAAAAATAAAGACGCATCGTGTTTTCATACAACAACTCCTTAAGAAGGATTCTTCAGATATTAGTCCGGAGCATAACATAGTGTAGATATTATAATGAAATGAATTTGAAATAGAATGTGGAAAATGTGTGGAAGATCAGCAAGAGGGAACCTCTAGAACTGTCCCCCCATCGCAATAAAAAACCTGCTGATATCGCGCTTGTTTTTAGGGTTGATGGGAAAGCCAAACCCGAAAACCACGGGGATTCGGTTGGCAAGTTCAATCTGGGTCCCTATTCCATAACTCATTCGGAGCTTTGCAATTTCCAGTCTTCTCATAGAGATAGAACCCCCATCAAAAAAGACGAACAGATCCAGCATAGGCAGGACATGTTGCCTGTACTCGACAGATAATAGAGCAGAGGATACCCCTCCCATTGGAGTATCTTCCCGCTGCCTACCTGTCTCGTCAGAAAATTTAGGGCCGAGAATATAGGTCCTATATCCTCGCACAGAAGTCTCTCCACCTAAAAAGAAACGCTCACTTAATGGGATGAGGTTGGGTTTCCCGCTACCTAGGGGACATAGGAACTTAAAATCCCAAGTGACCTTTATAGTTCCTCTGCTGCACAGGGGATAATAGTACTTATTTAAATAGGCAAAGCGCCAGTAAGGGAAACTCTTTTTCTCACTCGCATGACGGTATATTACCCCCATTTCCATCTCTAAGGTTGAATGAAAGCCTCGGTGAGGTTTAAAGGCATTATCCGTGGAGTCGAATATGAGAGAACTGCCAATTCCTCCTACCAGGCCACTGTTATCCCGTTCCCTTTTCGCCTCCATGCTCTCTATTTTCCCAGGAAGAATGTACACGTTTGAGTCTTGAACTCTCCACTTCCAGCCATATGTCCAGTAAGAGGTAAGGGGATAACTTCCAAAAAGAGCTCCCCCTAAGGAGCGAATGTTATAATTATTAGATTGAAGCTGGACCTTTGCATAGTTGAGTTCAACTCCAAAACGCCACAACGAATCCCTAAAATAGGGGTCCATCCACGCCATCGTATAGTATTGTTGTTTTTTGCCAATCTGCAGGCGAGCGTGGGCATATTCGCCAGCACCGCGCAAAGAGGAGAGCCCCGTACGCCAAAAATCAGTCAACCCACGACAATTAAAATTATTTTCACCCAAGTCAATCCCCCCAAAAATATCTTCGACTGAACTGAATCCTAAGAAAAGGCTGAGGCTGCCAGTTGTGCTCTCTTCCACCTCTATAATAACATCCCGATAATTTTCTCCAATTTGTTGGTCTTCAGGTGTTTTTGTTGCGTAAACGTTGACAGATTTAAAATACCCCATGCCTTCTAAACGTTTTTGAGTAGCCTCTAAACGCCTCAAATCAAATACTTCGCCAGGAACTAAGAGAGACTCGCGCAGAATGACATTTTTATTGGTAGAGCTATTACCCAAAATATTGATCATGCCAATGTGGAATCGCTCTCCTTCATTGATTGTGATTGCAATGTGGTAAACAGGTGAGTAACTTTCTGGATTTAGAGTATAATGTACGTTTGCCTCAATGTACCCATCCTTTCCATATAGTTTTTTGATATTTTCAATGCTGTCGCGCAATTTTTCCGGGGAGAAGACAGACCCCTCCTTAATAACCATTGCCCTCTTGATTTGATCTACAGTAAGCAGGTTGTTTCCCAAAATATCGATCGCTCCAAAGTGGAAGATCTCCCCCTTAACGACATGGATGTAGATCTCTAACTTTCCCTCCTGGTTCTGTTCGGCCTGGATATGTGTTTGAGCGTTTGCGTATCCCAGATTTTGAAGATAGTTGCCAATAAGTAGCTTGTCATGTTCTAAAATTTCTTCATGATAGGTGCCCGCACCTGTCATCCAACTCGTAAAGAAATTATACTTCTTGGTATTAATCATCTTTAGGATCGCTCTTTCGTCTGTTCTGCTCAGCCCTGAGAAGTGGATTCTGCTTATATATCCAGACTGTCCTTCAAGAATGGTGATTTCGATATCTACTCCGTTGGTGTTTGGGTGTGGAATGAGTTTGTATTCCAATTGGGAGTCAAAGTATCCCTTTTTGAGGTAGTGCTCTTTGAGTTTGTTAAAGGCTTGATTGAACTCCTCCCTGTTAAACACTGTATGAGCCGCAATACCGAGTTCTTTTTTAAGGGTAGAAGTTTTGATATGGACGTTCCCTCTATAAGTGATCGCGCGGACAATGGGTCTTCTCCACAGCTTGATTGTGATGCAAAGCTCCCCCTGCCGCATTTCGAGTGTGGGCTCCACACGATCATATTCTTGAGAAAGAGCCTTCAGATCTTGATCAAATGTGAGATGGGAAAAGGGGTCTCCAACCTTGACGCTTAACTTTGAAAGCACATGCTCTTGATTAAACGTAGCATTAGCAGGTAAATTTTCCACCACAACAGTGATCTTTGCAACACGTTTATTTTCGTCAATATCGGTGGCCGCAAACAGAACAATTAGCGGTAAAAAAACCCCCAGGATTACGATCAGCTTTCTACACATTATTGTCCGTCTTTAAATTTTTTCAATTATAAAAGCGATAGAAAATAAAAGCAAGCTAGAACCCTTTTCTGCCCGAAAAGGCCCGTGAGAGTGTCCCCTCATCCACAAAATCTAAGGAGCTGCCAACGGGGATCCCTAAAGCTAACCGCGAGATATAAACATGGGGGAGTTGTTCTCTGATGAATAGGGCCGTGGCATCACCCTCTATTGTGGAATCAAAGGCTAAGATAAGCTCTTGAATTTCTAAATGTGTGATCCGCTCCTTTAGCAAGGGTAGGTTAAGAACCTCGGGTGGCCTGCCATCGATCGGGGAAAGTAGAGATCCTAGAACATGGTAGATCCCCTGGAAAACGTGGGTCTCTTCAATGGCGTAGACATCACGAGGATTCTCTGTGACGCACATGATGTGATGGTTGCGATTGGGTGACTCACAAAAGGGACAACGCCCTCCATCCATCAGACATCCGCACTTTCCACATGTTCGAATGCACTCCTTGAATTGACTGAATAGCTTCGCAAGATTGCACAGCTCTCCATTTTCCCAGCTCAAAAACTCAAAAGCAAACCTCTCCGCACTCCTCTTACCCACTCCGGGAAGTTTTTTGAGGTAAGCGATCAAACACAGTAGCTCTTTAGGGTATCTCAGCATGATAAGGGGCAGGGTACATATTCCGTCCTATTAATTTCTATTGAAAACCGCATTTTAACGGGGCCATGTCGGGAGAATAATGACACCCCAAAGGGGGAGAATCTGACTTGATTTTTAAGCGGGGGTTATATACGCTACCGCCACATGAGATATAGAACGGGAATCGGTCAGGATAGCCACCTCTTTCTTGCTAAGAAGGGAGGGGGGGGGTGTGTCGTTGCGGGTCTCGAATTCGAAGATGCTCCACCTCTTGATGCTGACTCTGATGGTGATGTTGTTTTTCACGCTATCTGCAATGCTATTACCTCTCTAACACACATGCCAATTTTGGGGGAAGTCGCACCTAAGCTATGCCATGAAAAAGGGATCACAGACAGCCGCTTCTATCTCAACAAGGCCTTAGAATCTCTAGAAAATAATAGAGTGGAGCATGTGGCCCTCACTATTGAGGGAAGGCGACCCAAATTTCAAAAGCGTGTAGGGGAAATTAGGGAAAGCGTCGCCTCAGCGATGCACCTGTCTATCGATCAAGTGGGAATTACCTTCACTTCCGGGGATGGAATAACCCCGTTTGGCCGCGGCGAGGGTCTCATGTGCTTTTGTGTTATTACCACTTCAGAGCTGGCAGAACCTAAATAGAAGAGGTTATCTGACCGATATAATGCGCGGAGGAAGGTTGACGCAAATCACCCACTTCCTCCGATTGTGATAAGCTATCATCATCCTATTCTACCGAATCTGAAAAACCACCTTGTCAATAGCACGCCTTCTCGAAAGAAAGTTCTACCTCTAGTTTTTCCTTCAGCACCTTATCATCGACTGATTCAGTTGATTCAGTCAGTTGTGAATATTCTGCCCTTAACTTTTCTAAAAGGGCTAGCCTCTTTTCACACCATTCAGTATGTAAGGACAACACACCTTGCCCCATGCTGAGTAGCTCGTCCAGCTTCCCAATAATAATAGCCCTACATTCTTCGGGGTACTTTTCATTACCTTCATCTGTTAGAAAGGACAGGGCTACTGCTTCACTGACTATCGTTTTCTTGAAATATTCTACATCTACTTTACTTCGCAGCAGCGGTAGACCTGTTAACCAATCGCCTATTTTCTCAAACACCCTACTCATTGCCTCACAGCCAGCTGTTTTCTCAAAATTATCAGGCACCATATTAAACTCCCCTTTAATATATTCAGCAAACTCTCCGAACTTTTTCCTCATCGATTCGGGGCTGTTTGTTGAATTTACAGCTTCCACTAGTTTATCTTTTTCGGATTCTGTCTTTCTTTTAATATCTTCTACATACTTAAAAAATTTATCAATACCCTCAATAGCCAAGTCCATCTTTTCTAGCATACTCCAACTATCTTTATCTTCCTGACATGAGTTTATACCCTTCACTACGCGATCTAAACACGTATCAATTTCAAAAGATATCTTTTTGAATTCGACACCAAAACGCGAGCGAAAGCTTTCGAGATACTCGATAACACTAGAAAGTGATGTCTCAACCTCTTCTAACTTTTTTCGAGCTTCTTTTAGACCCTCATCAGACACAAGTTTATCCATCAATACACTAGGTTGTTCCAAGGCTGCTACTGAGTGGATATTTACGAAAGCTTCCCAATCTTTGAAGGTTTTGATGAACCTACCACGCTCCAACAAGTGAACATCCTTCAGATATTGTTGTATATTTTTAAAATTTGCCATTGGTTCCGTTAAATTAAACTTCTTTATCCAATCCTCGATCCAGGACAATGATTCCTCCTGAAACATAGTGGATCCTTCTACAAATCTAAAAACCCGCAACAATTTCTCATTAATGCTATTGATGGAATTATGCTTAGCGATTAACCAGTCTTTCCCCACAGTCTCATAATCACTCAAAACACTAAATTTTTCTTCACTAAATGCAGACAAGCTCTCTTTACAAGATGTTAACAGGAGTTCGCACTCTGAACGAAGCCACTCCAAAACCCTTCGTGCATACCGGGCTATACCCAGCAGAAACTCTTTATGGTCCGATGCCTCCAATTCTTCGTAAAGGGCCCGCCTTAGATCGATCCGTGATTGGCCTGCCTCCCCATAATACTGACTTAAAAACTTTTTTCCGAGCTTTTTAACACCTTGAAGCTGCCTTTCCAGCGTCGCTTTCTCCTCATCCAGCGCTGCACAATCAAACGCCCTGGAAGCTACAACGCCGAGCAGAATTTGGAAGCTAGCGCCCACCGCGGCAATCGTCAAAGCTTGCAAAGCTTGCCACAGCAAGCGTGCCGAAAAGCCGCCTACAGGGCCAGAAAGCACAGCAAGAAATACCATCGTAACAAACTCGCAGCCAAACGCTAACGACCACGTCACACAGGTTACCTTTCTCTTGCCCATCCCGGGGAAATGACCCGCGAAAAGTATCCGGGCTATAGCTCCCACGGAGTGAGCAATAACCTGCGTAACCGGACAGATAGAGCTCTTGACTAAGCTACTGGTGGCAAGGAGAGCGCCTACGGACACACTCAAGCTTATGTCAGTCAGATATCCCGAGTAACACGACGTTGTCGAACTACACACAGCAAAACTCCCAAATGAAAATTAAACCAAACAAAGACTGTCCTTCAAATTGCTATTTATTTACAACCTAATTTTCCGGAATGTAGGCGCAAAATGATAATACTGTAATACAAGAGCTGCAAACTTCAATTCAATATGGCAGCCTTTACGCCCACTATCTTTAACAAAAGAAGGACTTCTAGAGGGTTACATAATTTCTTAAAATCTACGGTATATACCAGTTTTCTATAAGGGTGGTTTGCTACAGGATAAATCTTCTACATTGGTTTCAAACATATCTCGCTCCTTTTTGCATATGGATTTGAACATGCCCTCTTTATCCTTAATTTCTTACACAAGGAATTCCACACTTCAGGGGTTTTTATTTGAAGTTGATTCTTGGAAAATTTACCAGTAGCCTGCTATTTCTCACCACACCCATGTGGGAGAAATGTCCACATTTGCTCCGAGAGTTGTCTATTGACTACGTAAACTAGGTTTAGAGCACAAATATTTCCTACATTCCCACTCTCTTCACCAGATGGGTTGCTGCAAGCTCTTTGAGCTGCGCTAAAAGTGGCTGTAAATAACTTTTCAAGCGCTTTGCCACATGTTCAGATCTTTACCTTGCACACACAACGAGCTTAATTTT
>Ga0066187_1000301_pt1 | contig 18013 bp, 14 predicted proteins | sample WorMetexBAHAMAS1_FD_58706 | JGI IMG/M metagenome (GOLD analysis project Ga0066187, IMG submission 58706) | Marine gutless worms symbiont microbial communities from Max Planck institute for Marine Microbiology, Germany - Inanidrilus exumae... | ecosystem: Host-associated > Annelida > Digestive...
ATAATATGTGCCCTTCGGGGTCGGAGTCGGAATCGGAATCGGGATCGAGTCCCTTCAATACGTTATTTGTCGATACCGATACCGATTCCGACACCGACTCCGATCAAAAACAGCACCGTCCAGCTTGGGCTTTTCAGATAACCGCAATCCGGAATTTGTCTATATGACGGTTTAGCGGCAACCAATAGGGAGATGATCCGAATACTTCAATTCCGGTAGCGGCTCCTTAAGACCCCTTATCCATCGATCGGGAAAGGCCCCTACGCCGTGTTCGGCCCCCAGCAAGGCACCGAGGACAGCACCACGGGCAGCATTGTCGCCGCCTAAGTGGGTGTTGACGATCAGTGCTTTCTCCGGATCTTGATGATATTTCAAGGCAAGATAGATGACCGAAGGCACAGCATCTTCCACATAACAGGCTGGACTGAATCGCCGGCCGATGATCTCATCATCCGGTTTTGACAACCACTTCAGAAATGGATGGCCCCATAGGGGATGGTTCTGCCGCTGGATGTTCGCATGGATAACCGATTCAAGCGAATCGCCGTTGAGTACATTCAGCAAAAGATCGAGGAGCCATATTCCGGCGGATTCCATTCGGTCTCCGGGGTGTGTCAGCGCGAGATGTTTCAGGGCGGCGTTTCGGGCCAGATCGGGGTGATGGCGATAGAAGGCCGCGACCGGGATTATCCCCACCAAGCCACCGATGTGCTTTTCCGTCACACCGCACTTTCGGGGCGACACACCTTTTGCATAGTTCGAGAAAAAGTGGCGGTGGTATTCTTCGACATAGGTGTCTCGATGGGAATCCGGTGTGGTCATGAAGGCAATATATCGTTTTAAAAAATCCTCGGCATCATAACCTCCGACGTGGTTCAGCGATTCGACCAACAGCCGGCAGATCTTGACGTTCAAGGTGTTTTCCCCTTTTTGCAGGAACTGATGATAGTGCACCCCTTTTCTTCCCCAGTATTGTGCCTGGTCGTGAAGAATATCGCCTTTTGCATTGGGCGGCACATGGGCCGATCTCCAAAGTATGCTGTCGGGATGGGGATTGCGGGGGGACAGATAGTCCGTGACCCGGCCATAGTCTTCGAGAAGCGCACGGCGATTATAGTACCAATGAACCGGCATCGCCAAAGCATCTCCGATACAGATGCCGTATAGCACCGCTCTCGATTTAGAGTTCCCTGAGTTTTTCATGGTTCTGACAACCTTCTTTAGGCACGGTGGAAACGAAACAGCGCTTTTTCCTTTTCGATCTGGTGACTCTACACCGATCATCACAAAAGGGTAAGAACGTCTCGCCCGTCCGGCAAGGTGCTGTTGAAAAAAAAGCGCTCCGGAATTCGAGATTTCACACGGATCCATGTGAATCGGAACCTGTTGAAAATCGGGAGTAAATGATTATCCTGAGATATCCCGACAAATAGCGGACCTTGCAAAGAAACCAGCGAAAAAGGTCAACATCCGTCATTCTGAATGGCGATTCTGCAGAATATCAGAAAATCTCATCTATGATTATGTTCCATAAACGATTCAAAAGGGGGAGAAAACATGAAACTCTTGCACGATCCGTTTCAGGTCTTTCGATCCAGCAAAACCCCCCCGGGTCTATATGCCCGGCAGAAATGGATGGGTGAGTCGGAAAATTCTCAATGGAAGTCGGATATAAAAGAGACGTCGGCGACTCTTTATGATGGTCAAAGAAAGGACGGATCCTGGCCCAACGGACCGCTGGCAACGGTTCGCCGATTGTTCGGGCTCCATCTGACCGTTAGGAATTCCAACTCGAAAATCGATGCGGCGATAGACGGGTTGCTGGATCAGGCCGCTCATGCGATGCAAGATAGAGATGCCCCATACCTTGAAGCGGTCTCTCCTGGCCAATTAAAAGGCCTTCCCTTCATTCCGAGTCATCCGACCCTGTTGGTCACGAGCGCCGCCCTTTTTCTGGCCAGCATCTTCGAACGTGCCGGCGATTCAAGGGTGCTGTCACTTTACCGACAGCTCAGTAGAGAGGGCGTCGACAGCAGAGGCGCTGGGTTCAATCGGTCCGTCTCCCACAATGTCTTTCGGGCGATGGTGGTGCATCCTGTTTTTTCCCAAGACCGGGCCACGGAAATATCCGTGGAGAAACTGGCCGAGCGTCAAACCCAGGATGGGGATTGGGGCGATGAAACGGCCTTTTATCAGACGCTGAACGCCCTGGCCCATCTGAATGTGTCTCTTGCGGATCAACAAGTGGAAAAAGCCTTTGACCGGTTAATCAGACGCCAGAGAAAAGATGGCGCGTGGGGACGCGTAGAGCCAGAATGGAATACCTTTCTGGCCATCCATGCGCTAAAGCGCAAAGGGGTAATCTGACGGATCGGTTATAGTCGTTTGCAAAAATCTGTTCCGTGTGGGGAATTCTCACCTGCTTCCGCCTTTTTATTGGAACGGAATTCTGACAACCGATCGCTTTCATAGGGGTTTTTGGGTGATGGGGTCCATTGCGGGTTCGGCATCCCCGTTGCTTTCAATCAGCGTCCGGATTTCATGGTGGATTTGGGGTGAAATGGGATATTTCATGGCGATCACAAACCCCATGGCATTGCAGAGACACGGCACCACGCCATACAATATCTTTAGCATCATGATCACCGATTCCCCCTGCTGTACATTGGGTTTGTAGCCCGCCACGCCAAGCAGATAAAGACCCAAGCCGACGCCCAGTGCCGCAGCCAGTTTTTTAGCAATGGACCAGATACCGATAAACAACCCCTCTCGGCGGAGGCCGCTGATCAGTTCATCGTAATCGATCACATCCGCTTGAATGGCGGAAGGCAGCACCAGACTCGCACCGAATCCGATACCCGACAGTATGACAATAATACCGTAACGGACTTCATCTCCGGCGCCAAGGGTAAATACCCATAGAAACGCCCCGGTGTTGATTCCCATGGAAAGCAGCCATGCGGCCTTTTTTCCGATCCGCTTCGAAATCCTTATCCACAGCGGCAAAAAGGCGACCCCTGTCAGAAAATAGACAAACAAAAACAGGTTGGCCCGGGTGGACTCGAGGACGTACTGTACGTAGAAAAGAATCAGAGTGGCCGGCAACTGGTTCCCGAAAGCACTGATAAGATAGGATAGGAGCAGGATGCAAAAAGGCCGGTTCCGTTTGATGTCCCGGAGCATCGCGCCCGTTTGCCATCCGCCCTTAGGCCGGGCCGGCGGGTGTTCCTGGATCTTGAGAATACAGCAGAGGCAAAACAGGACGATCATCGGGGCATAGAGGACCGAAAACAGGAAAAACTTCTGTGTCTCCTGTTCCGGTTTCCCACTATACCCCAATACTCCGTCAATGACGCCCGGTGCGGCGGCAGCCGCCAGCGTGCCGGCAATCAAAAAACCATCCCTGAATGCGAATAGAGAGGTCCTCTCATGATAGTCGAAAGTGAGCTCAGGTCCCAATGATTCGTAGGGCACCACGACAAGGGTCCAGAAAAGAAAAAGGGAAAAGATGGAAAGGGTCATCCATAGCGTTGCCACGCCAGCGGTCTTGCCGATGGGCGGGTTGAACAGGGCGCAAACAGACAACGCGACACATATGGCGCCCACGGCGATATAAGGTCTTCTGCGACCGAATCGGGTGGACGTCCGATCGGACAAAAGACCGATGGCAGGATCGGTCACCGCATCAAACAGGCGGACCAGTAGCAGGATCATACCCACAGTGTGAACCGGAACCCCCACCACGTCCGTATAGAACTTGGGGATGTATACGTAAACGGGAATGCCAACCACGGCCAGAGCGAAAGCAGGGGCGGCATAAGCGATTTTGGCGGATGTCTTCATTCTGACATCCGAACGCCGGAGAGGGTCTCGAGCAGCAGGATCAGCTTTTTTCGATCATCAACCGAATCCCGTGTTTTTGAAAAGACATGGGTGGTATGGCGCCGACGATCCAGCCAGAAACCACCGGAGAAACCGGTGATCTCCCGGGCGGCTGCCAGCCATACCACGGTATCCGCACCCTGCCCAGGGGTTCGTAAAAAGGGACGGATCAAGCCTGTGAAGCGGGGAAGGGCATCGCTGATACCCGGGGTCATCACCCAACCCGGGTGCATGGCATGGACGGTGATGCCGTAGGGCAGGAATCGTTCGGCCCAGATCTCAGTCAATACCACCAGACCACGCTTGGCCCTGGCATAAGCTTTGGGGCCGTCGTAGGGTGTGTTTTTAAAACCCGGATCTTCAATGGGGAGCCTCGCTGTATACATGCCTCCGGAGGAGACATTGACGATTCGGGACTGGGCGGAGGCTTTCAGCGTTGGCAGGAGAAGGGTCGTCAAAACAAACGGCGCCAACAGGTTGATGGCAAGCGCCCGTTCGATGCCGTCCGCCGTTTCATCCCTTTCGCCAAACAATGCCCCTGCGTTGTTGATCAGGACATGAATTGGCTGTCCCGCGCGGTTCAGATCCTCGGCCAGGTCACGGACCTCCGAAATGATGGCAAGGTCGGCAACTTTTCCCGAAACCTCCGGATTTCCGGTCTCGTCGAATATCTCCTTGCAGGTTTTTCCCACTTTCCGGGGATTTCTCCCCACAACGATGGTCCTGGCCTTCATGCGGGCACATCGCATCGCCGTCTGCTTGCCGATGCCGGATGTGGCGCCTGTCACAAGGACGGTCTTCCCCTTTAGGGAATCGGTGAAAGGATGCCATGATTTTTTCCGCCACCGATATCCGAATTTGCTGAATGTCAGCATTCCCGGTAGGATGGCCCGGTCCATCCAGCGGTCCAGCAATCCCTGATCTGGCAACGGTGCATCCGGCCGGAAGGCATCTTCCAGGCCCTTTATGGCGCGCTTTCCGATCCACCGAACAGCGGGACCCAGGCATGTTAAGAACCATTGATTCGGATCATGAAAAGATAGCTGCAGCGTGTAGATGATCCGGGTGCCCTGATCCACCGAATGAAATGAGATGGTGTCGGTGGCAGAGAAGGAATCGCCGCTACCTGTGAACCGAACGCGGTTCGGCGCATCGAAAGTTTCCAGCCGATAGCGCATTTTATAGGGGAAACCAAAGAATGCGCACGTAAGTTCGAATTCGGAGCCCGGGCCGATGGGTCCCGTGCTTATTTTTTTTGAAACCCGGACCCCGGGGTCCCATTGCGCCATGTGGGACAGATCGCTGACATACTGAAATACGGTCTCGATGTCCCGCTGGATGACAACTGATTCCTGGATCTCAAACATCGGACCGGACCTTAAAAGGCCGTGGCGGGTTGTTGCCGAATTCCCGGGACAGCACGAGGTGAAGGTTTCGGAGCGCCCGCGTGGAGAACCCCGCACCGCACAGGGCCAGATAATACTCCCATTTCCGTTTAAAGCCTGGATCGAAACCCATCCGGGCGAGTTCTTTCTCCTTTTGGTTCAGGGCCCGTCGCCATCGATCCAGTGTGAGCGCGTAGTGATCGGCAATGTTTTCCACATCCATGATCATCAAATCCGAGTGCCGTGTCATGGCCTCGCTGATGGCGGTCAGGGAGGGCACTTGACCGCCAGGAAAGATATGCTTTTTCAGCCAGTCGCTCTTTTTCCGCTCCTTGTCATAGCGTTGATCGGCATTTATGATGGCCTGGATCACAACAAGCCCGTCTCTTTTGAGAAGACGGTCGCACTGGGCAAAAAATTGCCCCAAGTACTGGTGCCCCACCGCTTCGATCATCTCGATGGAAACGATTTTGTCATATTGTTCTGAAAGATGCCGATAATCCTTTAAAAGCACCTGAATCCGATTTTCCAGCCCGTGTCGCCGGATCCGGTCATTCACGTATTCGTATTGCGCTTCCGACAGGGTCACGGCGGTTACACGGCAGCCGGTGGCCCGGACTGCCGCCTCTGCAAACCCACCCCATCCACAGCCGATCTCCAGAACGTGATCCGTCTTTCGCAGGTCCGCCTTGCGGATGATTTTCATGTACTTGTTGTGCTGGGCGGTTTCCAGGGAATCGTTTTCGGATTCAAACACGGCGGACGAATAGGCCATTGTCGGGTCGAGGTAGAGCCCGAAGAAATCGTTTCCGATGTCATAGTGCTTTTGAATGTTTTCCCGGCTTCCACCGATTTTGTTTTTCCGAAAATAATGATGGATGCCCTCGATCCGGTCCCGCAGGAAAGAGGTGAACCAGTTGCCTTCGCTGAGGCTGTCCCGGTTCCGAACGATGAGATGCAGCAATTCCGCAAGATCGGGGGAGGACCACTCCCCCGCCTCATAGGATTCCCCGAATCCAATCTCCCCGCCCAGCATGGTTCGGGTAAAGAACCGGTTGTCTCTGACGCGTATCTCCGCTGATGGGCCGCCGGCCCTATTCCCGAAATGAAGCACTTCACCGCCAGGGGTCCGCATGCGGATGGACCCGAGGGCCAGACGATCAAAGTGAGAGCAGACGACTTTTCTGGCAAGCGATTGAAACAGAGACGGGTTTTTCGGCCCAATGGTCTTGTCGCTTGGGGGAACGGGCTTGTCGTGAAACGGCAATTTCCGGACAAAGGCCAGGCGAAACGCCTCCCACCAGATGCGCGGTATGCTCAAATGGGGCACCAGGGGGTTCTGAACCATGATCTTCAGGTGGTTGAGGGGACCCATATCCAAAGGTTTTCCAGTGAGCCGGGCACCGAACAGGACTTTGTCCGCATTTTTAAGCTGAATGTGGATATCGAGGTTTTTGCGTATGTCTGAAAAGTTGAAGTCATATTCTCCTTCGATTCGGTTATAGGGGGAAACGTGAAAGGCTTTGGGGGCCGTATACCGCGTCATGCTCGTGGGGGTATCGGGCCGGACCAGCGGATCTTTGAGCACGTAGTGATGACGCTCGCCGTAGGTGTTGTTCACTTCCACCACCACACAGAGCAGGCGGTCGTTTTCGGCATAGCAGTAGAAGAAACTGACCGGGTTGAACACATAATTAAAATATCTGGGGGAGGTAACCAGAATCACCTGATCGGGTTCATCTGTGACACCTTCCTGTGTAAGGCACCGGTTGAGCTTCTCATTGAGGGAACCCGCTTCCCGGTACAAGTAGTCCCCATCGTACAGGGAGGAAACCCGAAGTCGATTGTAGCCGAACAGGGGGAGTTTCAGGTTCAGTTGCGGCAACTCGGCCAGGTCCACAGCGAAAACATTGAGGGAATATTGGAAGTCGTGTGCCACCGGAAATAGCCGCTCATGTTGGATGAGGCCCTGGTAGATTTTAGATCTCATAAGGTCACCCCGAAATGTTTGCCGACTTCAGTCGCCGATTTCACGCCGTCTTCGTGAAAGCCGTATCCGAAATAACTGCCACAAAAATAAGTATTATTTTCTCCATTCAGCTTCGACAGCTTTTTTTGACTGTCAAAGGATTCAAAAGAGTAGATGGGGTGGGTGTACGAAATCGCTTTGATCACGTGGTTTTCATCCATCGATTGGGGCGGGTTCAGCGTCACCAGGTAGTGCCGCTGGGTTTTGAGACGCTGCAACCGGTTCATCCAGTAGGTCACCGTAATGGGATCGGATCCGACTTTACCGGGGGTTCGCAGGTAGTTCCATGACGCCCAGGCGCGCCGGTTGTCCGGCATATAGCGACGATCGGTGTGCAGGTATACCTGGTTTTGGGAATACTGCCATGCGCCGAGCAGCTGCTTTTCCAGCGGCCTGGGGTCTTTTAGAAGGGCAAGGGCTTCATCCGCATGGGTGGCAATGACGATTTTGTCGAAGGCCTCCTCCGATCCCTCTTTCGTTGTCACCGTCACGCTGTCATCCCGTCGAATCTCTTGAATCGGGCAGTCTTTTATCACAGTTCCGTTAAATCGATTCAGAAAAGCGTGGACATAGGTATGGCTGCCCCCCTTTACAAAAAACCAGGGCACTTCCTTTTCTACCGACAAAAGCCCGTGGTTTTCGTAGAACTGGGCGAACGCCTCCATCGGGAACTCGCGCATTTTGACATCTGCGGCGGACCAGATGGCGGCGGACCAGGGAAGGATGAATCGGCGGGTCAGATCTTCGCTGTAACTGCATTTCTGCAGGTATTCCCCAAGGTTCAATCCCGTCAATCGGCCGGCATGGTAGTCCGTCCGTGTCTGCAGCAGAAATCGTCTGATTTCAAATAAAAATTTCCAATACCAGGGTTTGATAAGGTTGCTTCTGTCGGCAAAAAGGGCGTTTAGATTCTGTGTGGCATAGGTAAATCGGGTATCCCTCTCATGATAGCTCAGCGACATCTCCGTGGGTGCTATATCCACCGAATGCAGCGCTAAAAAACGCAGCAAATTGGGGTAGGTTTTTCGGTTCAGTACGATGAACCCGGTGTCCACCGGAGTCCCGGCATCCGGTCCGTCGGGAATGACGACCGTATGGGTGTGCCCACCGATATAATCGTTTTTCTCATACAGCGTGACCTGATGATTTTTCTGGAGCAGATAGGCGGCCGTGATACCGGATACACCACCGCCGATGACGGCAATCTTGAGATTTTTCTCACGCGTGTTCATTACCCTCTCCCCATTGTGAATTTCCGACTAATCGTGTTGATGACAGCAATCTTCTCCCCGATTGAATTCGCAGGTCTCGCAGGCGAGGGAATCCGCGGCGGGTCGTGTGCGTCGATCCTCTTTCAGGAAAGGATCCAGCAGCCTACGGGCCTTTGCCAGACGTGGCAGGTTTATCCCTACCGGTATGCCGTTCTCCGTCAATGCGGTCACCACATCCTCAGTGGCGACGTTTCCCGTTGCCCCGGGGGCATAGGGACACCCCCCGAGACCGCCTACACTGGAATCAAAGGTGCGGATACCCTGCGACCATGAATACAAAACGTTTTGGACCGCCCGGCCATAGGTGTCGTGGAAATGCATGGCAATCCGGTCGGCATCCAATCGGCGCAGCAGCAGGTCCAGCAACTGAGCCACCTCCTGAAGGGAGGCTTTTCCTATCGTGTCGGATATGGAAACCTCGTCAACGCCCATCTCAACGAGCCTTTCCGTGACGTCCAACACAGCCTCCGGGTGGATTCGACCTTCAAAGGCACACCAAAAAGCCGCCGAAACGTATCCCCTCACGGCAATGCCCTCCTGGCGTGCGCGCCTAACGACCGGTTGAAAGCGTTTTAAGGACCCTTCTATCGAGGTGTTGATGTTTTTTTGATTGAACGTTTCACTGGCTGAGGTAAATATCGCCACCTTGTCGACCCGGGAGGCAACTGCGCGATCGAGGCCTTTTTCATTTGGGACGAGGGCCGAATACACGACGCCGTCACTGCGTGAAATATCGCGGAAGACGGCGTCCCCATCGCTGAGCTGCGGCAGCCAGCGGGGGGAGACAAAGGCAGTGACTTCGATTTCGTCAACGCCGCTTTCAGACAGCGCATCGATAAACGCGACCTTCAACTCTGAGGGTATCGCTGCGGTCTCGTTTTGCAAACCGTCACGGGGTCCGACTTCGACAATTTTCATGGGATTACCCCTCCGGCGATCACTGGAATCTAGAAGCGTTCAGACCTCAATATGACAAAACTCTTAATCTTATCAAGCATTTTTCAATATACTTATCTCCCCATTCACCCAAAACTCATGGAACCACCCAAAGCGCTCCGTCTGAAAACTGGTTGATGAGATATCGGCTGACGCTGCCGGTAAAGTACTTTTTATCCATTCCCCTCCTGCCAATGACCAGAGTGCTGAAATTCCCTCTCGTATACTCCTCGAGAATGGCCTTTCCAACCCTGAACATGCCGCTGGTGACACGCACATCGATCCGATCTTCATCGATCCCGGCGTCTTTGAGTATCTTTTTGGCACGGTCGAGAAACCGATCCAGACAAACCCTGTCGCTCTGCTCGATGATCCGGTCCATTTTCGCAGCGTCTTCTTCTTCCAGATCGATCGGGCAATAGGATTTCAATTTCGGCGTCACATGATAAAACACGATTTTCGCATCCGTGTTGCCTCCCAGCATAAAAGCGGCATGGTCAACAGCTCTTAAAGAGGTCTTGGAACCGTCCACAGCCAACAGGAAATCGCCTTTTTCCCTTTTTCCAGCCACCAGCCAGACCGGAATCAAAGTTGAGTTTTCCACCACATTACTGCTTACGCTGCCGACAAAAACCTCCGAAATGCCCGACAGTCCACGCCTTCCCATCACGATGGCGTCATACTGTCCGATCTGGCTATAGTCCAGTATGTCTTTGGCTACGCCTTGATCCCGTGGCATCGTAAAGGTTTCAATGGAAGATTCAGGAACCCCCTTGGAGATCAGATTGGCTTTACTGTCTGAAAGGATACGCTGTGCGGTCCTGTGGTAACCGGCCATCATCTGTTTCAGCTCAGCATACGCCTGAGGGTCCGATTTGGCCTCCTCCATCAAGTAATCGGATACAGCCGGTTGTACGTGCAACAGCTTGTAGCCCAGATCGCGCATGACCGGAAACAATCCGGCTGCATAGTTTATCGCGGTTTTGGTGTGCAAAGAATCGTCCATTGCGACAAGTATCTTTCTTTCCATGGCACGCCTCCGTTTCGATTTAGCTGTTATCTGAAATAGGGATGACATTCAATAATCCTAAGAGTTCAAATCTTCGCATCGTCGGTATTACTTCACCTTTTGTCATTAAGACAGGTTTTACTTTATGTTCTTCTCCAATATAGTTGGAGAAGAAGGGTCCAAGGGTTAGTTTTCTAAGGACTTTATTAACGCTTTCAGCATTGTTTTCAATCTCTCCTATATCTTTTTAAGGCATAAGACTTGAGTGTTTCACTCGACCCCTCGGAGCCTGGACTCCTTGGCCCTTTATATGGTTGATCATTTAATTTCCGGCAGTCGGCGCTCCTACCTGCCTTGACAAGGTCTGACCAGGGAATCAGGCAGCCGCCGCCGGGGGCTGCGATACATCCGCTTTCGGATACACTGCCGCCTTTACCTCGGAAATCAATTCTTCGAGGGTTTCTCCCTCGATCACCTCGTCCTCCAGAAGCCTTTTTGCCCAGTCATCGAGAAGCTTTCGGTTGTGCCTGAGAATGCCGATCGCGATGGCGTATTGTGAATCGATGATTTCCCGGACCTCTACGTCCAGGAGTCTCGCCGTTTCGTCACTGTAGTGGGTTGCTGCATTCATCGGTGTCCCGAGAAACTGGGCCTGCCGTTTGGGTGCATAGTATACATTTCCCAGCTTTTCACTCATGCCGTATTCACTCACCATGCTGCGGGCGATATCGGTTGCCCGCGTAAGATCGTTGTGGGCGCCGGTGGAGACATCACCGAAGAATATCTCTTCGGCCGCTCTTCCCCCCAACAGGGTGGCGATTCTGTTTTGCAGTTCGCTTTTGCGTAACAGAAACCGGTCATCTGTGGGAAGCTGCAGGGTGTATCCAAGAGCCGCAATCCCCCGGGGGATGATAGATATTTTCTGGACCGGGTCGGTACCGGCAAGGGACATGGCAACAACCGCATGGCCCAATTCGTGGTAGGCGACGGTTTTTTTCTCCTGCGGGTTGATTACCCGCTGACGTTTCTCCAGGCCCGCCACAATTCTTTCCACGGCCTCCTCAAGGTCACTGATGTCGATGCCTGATTTCCCGGCACGCACCGCCAGCAGTGCTGCCTCGTTCACCAGATTGGCAAGATCGGCCCCCACCATTCCGGAGGTCATGGCTGCAACCCGTTCCACATCGATCTTTTCCGCGGTTTCAACCCGTTCCAAATAGATTTTGAGTATGTCGATTCTTCCCGCCTTGTCCGGGCGGTCCACGAGCACCTGCCGGTCGAATCGACCCGGTCTGAGCAGGGCCGGATCAAGTATTTCCGGACGGTTGGTGGCGGCCATGAGGATCACCCCGACATTGGCGTCAAAACCGTCCAGCTCCACCAGGAGCTGGTTCAGTGTCTGCTCCCGCTCGTCGTGACCGCCGGCTCCGGAAAACCCCCTGGCCTTGCCGAGCGCATCCAGTTCGTCGATGAAAATGATGCAGGGCGCTTTCTCCTTTGCCTGTTTGAAGAGGTCTCGTACACGGGCGGCGCCCATCCCTACAAACAGCTCTACAAATTCTGATCCACTGAGGCTGAAGAACGGGACCCCGCTCTCACCGGCCACCGCCTTGGCCAGGAGTGTCTTACCCGTGCCCGGGGGGCCCACCAGCAGAATCCCCCTTGGGATCTGACCGCCGATGCGGGTAAACCGTTCCGGTTCCTTCAGGAAGTGAATCACCTCCTCCAACTCCTGCTTGGCCTCATCCACTCCCGCTGCATCCTTGAATTGCACGCTGATCTCGTCGTCCATGTAGACCTTGGCCTTGTTTTTGCCAAGGGACATGAACCCGGTCTGCTGCCGCTGCATCCGGCTCATAACAAAAAACCATAACCCGAAAAAAAGCGCCATGGGGATCAGCCAGGAGAGCAGGTTGCCCAGAAAATTGGATTCTATCCTTCCGGTAAACCTAATATCGCTGTCGTTTAGGAGCGAAGAGATATCCGAATCCACACGAACCGTCCGAAACAGGGGGGATCTGTCGGCAGCGGAATCATCCGGCTTCATCTTTCCTTGAATGACATTGTCGGTAATGGCCACCTCTTCGATTTTGTTCTCTTTCACAAGCTGCAAAAACTCAGAATAGGGAATCGACTTGACCGCAAACATGGACACCAGCGCGTTGTGCATGATCAGTACGAGCCATATCCCCAAAAAAGCATACCATATGGAAAACTTGTACTGCTTTTTCATTTTTCTTTCTCCTTTACCAGTTGAGTCGACCCCAAATGCTGCAAGGGGCAGTGCCGTTGATCAGCCCCACCCCTTATCATCCGCGGTTTTCAAAACTCGTTTCGGTTCTGCGCCTTTCCCACCGATTGCATGGAAGATCCATCGCCCCGGTCTTAGTCTATATTCTGCAAGCCCCAGCCGTCCGGGTTCCGATTAAGCAACGGTTTACGAAGTAACCCAGGGTGAGCAGTGTAATTAAAGTGCCTATCATGATCCACCTCCACTGATTCTTTATCGAATTATTCTTTCAACGCTTCCGTCACAGAGCGGATCCCCTTAAATGAAACCAGGATCCAAAATTATCTAATGTTACGGATGAACGGGCCTGCGTTGTATTAAGGCAACTCCAGTTGTTTGAGGGAAACAAGAATGGAACGCCGACTCCGTTCGATCCGTAAGTATATTGTATGTACGGCTTTGAAAATAGCAATGAGGTCATAAAAAGGGAATATTGATAGGATAAAACTACTATATACAGGATTCGGAAATAGAAACCGACTGGATCCGGTCCAGGGACTGTTTTTGAAGATAATTATCGTGGATGGGCACTCAATGTCGTTTACTTAAAGGCCCTTTTCGCAGCTAATAATCATTAAAAAGCTTGTTTGAATTTCCAATTTCGAACTTGGAATGTCGAATGTCCAGGGAAGGGATCGCTTCGCTCTGCTCTTTGACATCCTGCCGGGACTCTTGCATCATGTGGCTAATATTCATAATGGATCTGGCAAAAGGCTTTTAAACTTCTGAACTGGACATTCCTTTTCAATCCTTTTTTTGGACCCAAAGTTGCTTAAGCGTTTACTCAAGACCTACCGGATGCTAAAATAGAACCGTTGGACACGGGGCATTACGGATTTGAAACAGATGGCAATCAGAACGCTGACCTGATTTAAATAATTATTGCCAATAAATCGTTCATCATCCGAAACGATGGAATTGAGAGCCAATAACGTATTCATTCCTGGACCTCGATAGCGAATTCGCCCGTCGAATCTTCAAGCTCCGGCCATTTGGGGTTGTCACTCAAAGGCTTCACACCGGCTGTCAGGGGAAATTCGGCGTTATTTATAATTATCCTCTGTCGATATGCGACATGAGCGAACATTCTCGGCAAGGAGGGGGTCGAACGCAACAGCATGCATCCTGACATTCCTTGGATCGAAGCAAAACAGGAAGACAAACGGCTGGTGGTCTTTGCCGGCGGCCCCTGGAATATCTCCAATGCGGCGGTCCTCGAGCAGCGTTTGCAGCGCTTTCAAGCGGTTTCCACTGGAAAGCCCCTCCTGGACTTGTCTGCGTTGACCGCCTTGGACACCACCGGGGCTTTGCTGCTCAATCGCACCGCAACCCGGCTGTGCGATGGGGATGGCAAAATCGATTTCCGCAATGCCCGCCCGGGCCACACCCTGCTGCTGGAAAAGGTGGCCGCAATTTTTCAACCCTGCGCCATCGCTCCACCGATCCCTAAAAAACTCGTCGCGATTCTGGCGCAAATGGGCGCCAGTGCGGCCTCCTGGTTTTGGCTGGCGATCACCTTCCTGTCCTTTTGCGGGGAAGCGGCGCTGGTGTTCACCCGTCAGTTACTCCGACCCAGACAGCTGCGGTTCACTTCGACGATCTATCACATGGAGCAGGCGGGTATCAATTCACTACCCATCGTTTCGCTGATGTCTTTTCTCATCGGGATCGTATTGGCCTATCAGGGTGCCCAGCAAATGCAGCGATTCGGCGCCGAGGTCTATGTTGTCGACCTGATTACCGTCAGCGTGCTCCGTGAAATCGGCATCCTGATCACCGCCATCATCGTGGCGGGTCGTTCGGGCAGCGCCTACACCGCCCAGATCGGCACGATGATTGTCAACGAAGAGGTGGACGCTGTGCGCACCTTGGGAATTGATCCCATGGAGATTCTTGTTCTTCCGCGAGTGGTCGCCCTGGTGGTCATGCTTCCATTCGTGGCATTTGTGGCCGATATCATGGGCCTACTGGGAGGTGGTTTGATTTGCTGGTCGGTGTTGGGCATCGGCCCCGATCTGTTCCTCTCTCGACTGAAAGACGCGGCGGACCTGGGCAGTTTCTGGGTGGGCATCATCAAGGCCCCCATCTTTGCATTGCTCATTGCGATGGTGGGTTGTTTTGAAGGCATGTGCGTTCGGGGCAGCGCCGAATCCGTGGGCCGTCGCACCACCCAGGCAGTGGTGGAGGCCATCTTTCTGGTGATCGTCGCAGATGCGTTGTTTTCCATTTTCTTCAGTTTTATCGGCATATAATCTAGACAATAAACCAAGGCCTTTGGCCGTGAGACTTAAAAGGGTTTGCGTTTACGAAGAGATGGATCGCAAAAATACGAAATTCGAATATCGAATTCCGAAACAAATCTAAAACCAAAATACTCGAATGTTCAAAAAAACCTATGATTCAAAAACTTTAGAAACGATGGTCTCGGTTTGGGTCATTTGAATTTTTGTCATTCGTGCTTGTTTCGGATTTCGTGCTTGGATATTCGAATTTTAAAAGGTGAAAGCACTTTCTAGCCCCATCAAGGGGCTTTCCTCATACCATGTCATCTGGGCATGGTCACTGAATAAGGCGCAGGGCGGCGGAACATCTTTTCCCTATGGCTTGCGCTTATACTAAAAATAAGGACATGCCGGATACCATGATGACGGCCAACACCGAGGGCAACGATTTGGATGGCGCGGATCCTGTGATCGAAATCAGCGATCTTACCACTGAAATCGGTGGCGCCACTATCCACGCGCATCTCCATCTGAGCGTGCAAAAAGGGGAAACCCTGGGGATTGTGGGCGGTTCGGGGACGGGCAAGTCGGTGTTGCTGCGCGCCATGATCGGACTGCAGCGCATCGGTAAAGGAAGGGTCCGGATCTTCGGCCGGCAACTGGGCAGGCAGGCTGCGGCCGTGCGTCGCAGGATCGAGCGGCGCTGGGGGGTCCTGTTCCAGAATGGCGCCCTTTTCAGCGCGCTCACCGTTGCGCAGAACATCCAGGTTCCCCTTCGCGAGCATTTAAACCTGTCGAAAAAACTGATGAACGAAATCGCGGCTTTGAAACTGGCGCTGGTGGGCCTGCCACCGGAAACCGGCGCCAAGTATCCGGCCCAGTTGTCCGGTGGGATGCGAAAACGCGCCGGCCTGGCCCGCGCCCTGGCAATGGACCCGGAGATCCTTTTCTTGGACGAACCCACCGCCGGGCTGGATCCAATCGGTGCGGCCGCTTTCGATGAACTGATACTTCAACTCAGCGAAAGTCTTGGGCTCACCGTGGTCATGGTGACCCACGACCTGGACAGCCTCAAGACCGTTTGTGATCGCATCGCCGTACTGGCGGAAAAGCAAATCCTGGCCGTCGGGCCGCTGGAGAGCATTCGGCGGAACCCGCATCCCTGGATCCATGACTACTTTCACGGACCCAGGGCACGGGCAGCCCTGGCCCCAACCTGATGTGAGATTATGGAAACGCGGGCAAGCTACATTCTCATCGGTATTTTTCTGGTTACTGCTGTTACCAGCCTGATCGGTTTCGTCGTTTGGCTGGCCAAGGTGGAAATCGACCGCGAGCTGGCTCGATACGAGATCTTTTTCGAAGGCTCGGTCTCGGGTCTGAATATCGGCAGCGACGTCCGTTACCGCGGCATCAAAATCGGTGTCGTTACCGACATCGCCATTGATTCCAAAGATCCCACCCACGTGCAAGTGCAAATCGAAACCGACACCCGAACCCCCATCCGTCGGGGTGATGAAGCGTCCCTGCGCCTGCAGGGAATCACCGGGGTGGCGTATGTCGACATCGATGGTGCGGATGCCGAAAGTCCCTTGATCACCGCAAAACCAGGGGAGCCGTTTGCCGTCATTCCCTCCAAACCGTCGCAGATCGAAAAGCTGTTCGCCGGTGCACCGGAACTCTTGCAGCAAACCGCTTTGGTCATGGAGCGGGTGAGCCGGTTGTTGCGTGATGAAAACCAGGATCATGTCACACGCATCCTGGCCAAAAGTGCAGATCTTCTGGTCAGTCTCGAAAAGCGGCTGCAGCATGCCGAGAGGATCATGTCCGGTATAGAACAGACCATTACCGATGTTTCGGCGACTGCGGTCAACGTTCGGACACTCACCGGAGATTTGAATACCCAAATCGCAGCGTTCGGCGGGGCCATCCGTGCCGCTCGGTCATCCATGGAAAGGACCGAACAACTGCTGGCCGGGGATGTCCCCGAGATGATCCGGCAGTGGCGTGAAGCCGCCGCATCGATCACCGGTACGGCAAAACAGGCTGAAGCGCTGCTGGCCGACAACCGCGAATCGGTTGATGCCTTTACCCAGACGAGCCTGCCCGAGCTGTCGCGGCTGATCCTCGAAATGCGGCTGCTGGCCGCCGGCATGGCCCGGGTGATCGAGCGTTTGGAATCCGGTGGCGCCCGTTTCCTGCTGGGCGATTCAGTACCGGAATATGATACGGAGAATCGATGATGCCGATCAGAACCTCCCCGCGGTTGACGCGGGCCGCCATCCTGGTGACATGGATTACATTATTAGCGGGCTGCGGCCAGATCATCCCGTTGGCGGCGCCTGTTAAAAGTCTCTACAACCTGACGCCCAAGAGCACTTTCCGGCCGGGACTGCCTGAAGTTCCCTGGCAGCTTGTCATCGAGCAGCCAGTCGCCGCCGGCGGCCTGGACACGGACCGCATCGCCCTGAGACCGTCGCCAACGGAACTAAAGTATTTTGTCCAAGCCCGCTGGACGGAGCGGGCTCCGAAGATGATTCAAACCCTTCTTGTTGAAAGTTTTGAAAATACAGAAAAGATTGTTGCCGTCGGGCGCCAGGCGATCGGATTGCGCTCGGATTTCAATCTGAAGACCGAGCTGCGCGAATTCTACGCAGAGTATTTCATAAAGGAACATACGCCACAAATTCATGTACGCCTCAATGCTAAGATTATCTCCCAGCCTCGCCAGAACATCATCGCCTCCAAGAGCTTTGAAAGCCGCAAAACGGCCGGTGGCGAAACCATGCAGGCCGTGATCACAAGCTTCGATCAGGCCCTTGGAAAGGTGCTGAAGGAGTTGGTAGAGTGGAGCCTTCTCAAGATGAACGAGGAAATGCGCGAAACGAAGCGGGACACCCCCTAGTCGGCCGGTGCTTCAGAGTTGCTAAGTGCTCTGGGGCGAAAATTCGGCGACGTATTCTTCTTGTTTTCTCACCGCCCATTCGTT